>Ga0210057_1006088_pt1 | contig 15153 bp, 16 predicted proteins | sample CryGeyCG2114_010_2_FD_183968 | JGI IMG/M metagenome (GOLD analysis project Ga0210057, IMG submission 183968) | Groundwater microbial communities from aquifer - Crystal Geyser CG10_big_fil_rev_8/21/14_0.10 (SPAdes) (version 2) | ecosystem: Environmental > Aquatic > Deep subsurface > Groundwater ... | reverse complement strand
TGACTTTAACCAATGGCATACTTACTACTGAATATTCACCGGCTTTTGAGTTTTTAAGTAAATTTATGGACAGGCTAAATGCCACTTCCGAACCTGTATTTTTTGGCTCATATTACAGAAAAGCAGACGCTTTCGCGACTGCTTATCCTGATTTGCTCGGGGACAGGGATTCGAACCCCGATTGACTGGACCAGAACCAGCTGTCCTACCATTAGACGATCCCCGAATATCAGGCTTTTACCAGTAGATAAAAACCTTTCTCAATATAACCAAAAACTAATTATTTATCAACCCCTACCCTTGCACCAGAGTAATAAACATGGCGATAGCTGAGGCGGACATAATACCAAAAGTAGACCAAACTAGGATATTAGAAATCTGGCCACTACGATAATTCCCCATAATCTTCTCACTCCGAGCTATTTTGGCAATCAAAAACAATAATGGGACTGATACCACGCCATTAAACACAGCGGTAAAGACCAAGGCTCGAATTGGATCAATCCCAATAAAGTTAATCATCAGTCCAATCAAGGTAGCAATAGTAATCACTCCATAAAAACCATGAGCCCGCTTGAGCTTCAAGTTCAAACCCTCTCTCCAACTCATCGCTTCAGATAAAGCATAAGAAGCTGACCCAGACAGTACTGGCACAGCCAAAAGACCTAGACCAATGACTCCAATGGCAAAAATACTCTTGGCAATTAACCCAGCGTTAGAAAAACCACTAACTAGTGGTTCCAGGGACCGAGCCGCATCAGCGGCTGTGCCAATATTGGTAATTCCATTTTGATTCAAAACAGTAGCGGCCACAATGATAATGGACCAAGTGGTAAACTGAGACAAAAGCATGCCGAAGAGATTATCCCAACGTAAACTTCTCAGAAAATTTTTCAAACCTCTCGGCATCCCCAGAATTTTATACAAATGCTTAGCCTTCAATTCTTCCACCTCCTGGGATGATTCCCAAAAAAACATATAGGGTGAGATGGTGGTACCAATTACACCGGTGATGATAAAGAAAAAAGCAAAACTAATTTCAATGTTGGGGATCAAGGTGGCGCGAGCAATAGTCGCCCAGGGTTGATGAATCATAAACAGCGTAATGGGATAGGACAAGAAAGCCAGTACTAACCATTTCAGTATTTTGGAATATTTGCGATAGGAGATAAAAATTTCTAAGACTAAAATCAAAACGGTAAAGCCTAAAGTTAGAATGGCAAAATTAATCGAGATAATTAATTGGGCAGCACTAGCCATCGCCCCAATATCAGCTCCGATATTAATAGTATTAGCCAAAAAAACCAATAAAACGTCCGCAAATAGCACCTTTTTATTATAATGTTCTTTGATATTAGCCGCTAACCCCTTCCCGGTTACCGCCCCAATGCGCGCACAAGCCTCTTGGGTGGCAGTCAGAAATGGTAGAGTCAGTAAGGCCGTCCACAATTGGCCATAGCCAAATTGAGCTCCGGTTTGAGTATAGGTAGCAATGCCGGATGGATCATCATCGGCAGCTCCAGTTACCACACCCGGACCGATAACTTTAAAAAAATTTTTTAGTTTTTTTCGAAATTTAAACATAAGATTATAATTAGATACTATTAGGGTAGCAAAACATGGTTAATAAAACAATAAAGAGACTCTCTAAAAAAAGCCTCTTTAAGTATTTCTAATTTATTCGTTTTTAGGTTTCATGAGCGGAAAAATCTGGCATTCACGACTAGTCTTGTCCATCAAGAAACTAAAGAGTCTCTCTGAAAAACCAAAACCACAAGTTGGTGGCATGCCATATTCGAGCGCCTCAACAAAATCATGATCGTGCATCTGCGCTTCATCGTCTCCGGCTTCACGTAATTTCTGTTGTTCCATAAAGCGACCTTCCTGATCAATTGGATCGTTAAGCTCGCTATAGCCATTACCTAGTTCCGAACCAGCCAAAATCACCTGGAAGCGCTGGGTAATCTGAGGATTGGTTTCATTTCTCTTAGCCAGAGGTGAGATAGCTACTGGCGGATTGATCAAAAATCCTGGTCCGGCAATTTGCTTGCGGCAATATTTCCAGAGATTATCAATAGCCCGGGTGATATTAAAGCCTTTTTCGTCATATTTGACGCCTAATTCCTTTAACTTAGCAATAATCTCAGTTTCATTGGTATGTAAGACGTCAATGCTAGTAAATTTCTGAACGGTTTCCATATAATCATATCTTTCCCACTTTTGGGATAGATCAACCTCAAAACCCTTGATGGTAAATTTCATGGTACCAAAAGCCTCCTGTGCAATATATTTGTACAGCTCTTTGGTTAACTCCATTCCCTGTTCATAATTGGCATAAGCCCAATAGAATTCCATTTGACTATAGTCTTGTAAATGCTCGGCATCCATTCCCTCATTTCTGAATTGACGACCAATTTCGAAGGTTTTAGGGAATCCGGCGACCATTAATTTTTTTTGCCATAATTCACCCATAGAAATGCGTAAATAAACATCGATATCTAAGGCATTATGATGAGTCAAAAAAGGCTTAGCATCAGCTCCACCGGTCATAGTCTCTAAAACTGGGGTCTCAACCTCGAGAAAACCATGGTCGTTTAAGAAGTTGCGGGTAGCTTGCCAAAACTTACTTCTTTTTTCAATCATTTCATAAACCTCCCGGTTAAGCATAATATCCAAATAACGGCGGCGGAGTTTCTCCTCTCCATCACTGAGTCCATGCCACTTCTCCGGTAATGGTCTTAGAGCCTTGGTCAGAAGTGTCCATTCATGCGCCATCACACTATTTTCTCCTTTGTGAGTCAAAAAACAGACGCCTCTGAATTCCACAAAGTCGCCCATATCAATTAATTTGGTAAAAAGTTTGTAGGTTTCATCACCCACCTCTTTTCTGGAGATAGCGATTTGGATTTGGTCCTTACCGTCCTGCAAATGAGCAAAAGTCAGATTACCATGAGCCCGCAGGGTGCGCAAACGACCAGCTACTACAAATTCTTTTTGGGTGCGATTAAGTTCGCTGAAATCACTCAAAACCTCGGACACTGAAATATTGCGGCAAGATTTAGCAGGATAAGGATCAAGCCCCTTTTCTTTAATAACAGCTAATTTTTTTAAACGTTCATCCCTTTCTGATCCCGGAATAGCGTTTGGCGTAATATCTTCCATATAGATTATTTTATATCGATAATTTTGTATTTAACTTCACCTCGAGGAGTTTCTACTACCACTTCCTCCCCCTTACCTCGGTTTAGAAAAGCTAAACCGATTGGAGATTCGTTAGAAATCTTGCCATCAGCCGGACTAGCTTCATTGAAACTGACAATAGTGTATTCCTTTTCTTTGCCATCACATTTAACTATAACAGTAGAACCCATCGCTACTTTGTTATCAATTTTTTGCTTCTTATCAACCACCAAGACATTCTCCACGGTGCCGGTTAACTCCGCCACGCGGCCTTCGTTTAAAGCTTGAGCGTCTTTAGCTTCGGTATACTCGGCGTTTTCACTTAAATCACCCAACTCCTTGGCCTTCTCAATGCGATCAGCAATCTCACGGCGTCGAGTAGTGGATAAAAACTCTAATTCATCTTTCAATTTATTGTATCCCTCTGGCGTAATGATTTGTTGTTCTGGCATAATGTTTGTTTTTTATTAAAATTTTTTATTAATTTGATGCTATTAAATATACAATATTATAGAAAATAAGACAAGACCAGCCCCTACAATAAAACCTGGGACATATAATGATCTACTGGGGCATAATCATCAGTAATCATTCGCCGGTTAGGCTCAATTTTCCCTCTATACAGCTGTTTCAAGAAAGAATCAAGTTCCTGATCTAAACTGGACAATACCGGCTTCTGGGGCGATTTTAGAGCTACCAGCATGATGTTTTGAGTTTGTTCCGGCTTGTCAGGGCTATTAACCACAAAAGCTAACACTTGCGGAAAAACTGATTGGTAGGCCATATATTCCGCTTGCAAGAATGAACTCCTTTCGCCTTCAGCGGCCGAGATAATATTAACCAAGACCACGCCATCATCAGTCAGGGCTTCAGATACTTTTTGGGCCGCTTCCTGGGTAGCCAGTTGTGATGGAATAGAAATGGAATTAAAAGCATCCAGCAAAACGACGTCATACTTCATCTCATTACGATTCAAAAAAACTCGGCCATCATCATGAATTATTTTCAGCCGAGCATCATCCTTTAGGGAAAAATATTCCCGCGCCAAAGCTGTTAACTTGGGATCAATCTCCACCACATCAATTGTGGAACTAGAATATTGCCTCAAATAATATTCCGGATAAATATAAGCGGCGCCACCAATCATCAAAGTCTTTTGAAAGTTAGGATTGAAATGTTCGGCCAGGCGGTAGAAGCGAGTATATTCGGCTGACAGATCATCTCCATCTAGAAACATGGTTGATTGTCGTCCAAACCTGTCAGTAGCTAAATTCAAAGTAGGTCGGCCAGTTTCAGCGTCCGTCCCGGAAAAAATTTTGACCTCGTTATAAGGCGTACTAAAAGATATTTCTCCGGTTTGCTTATACTGTCTTTGCTCTAACCAGGAAACAACAAAGATAGAAGAGATTAAAAACAATAAGACGAATAAGCGGTACCAGAGTTTTTCCCGCAGCAGAAAAAACGATAATAAAACTAGAGTGGCGGCCAACAAAAAGATTATTTTAGTTACTCCGAGCAAAGGAATAATCAAAAACCCAGCCAAGAAAGTACCGGCAATACTACCAGCCGTCGATAGCGCATAAAGATTGCCGACTATCTGACCAGAATTGTTTAGATCTCTGATCTTCAGTCGCACCGCATATGGTGACACTATTCCCAAGAGAAAACTAGGTAAGGAAAATAAAATAATTGCCGAAATTAGAGCCGCCCAATCAACTTGGTTCCAAGATCCTAGAAAAGATTCAAATACTAAGTTTTTGACAAAAGCCGGAATCACCACACCAATGCCAGCCAGAAATATAATCCAACCAAGATTATTATAAGAAGCGGACTTGTCCGCTAATCTCCCTCCAATCCAATAGCCCAAACTTAAACTAGCCAGAATCACTCCGATAAGGGCTGTCCAAACATAGATAGAGGTACCTAAATAAGGCGCGACCAAACGCGAACCAACCAGTTCAAACACCATCACCACTGTGCCACTAACAAAGACGGTAATTTCTAACAGATATTTCTTCATATTTATTTATCTTTATTTAACGGTTGATTATAGACCCACAAAGCCGCCAACAGCACCCAGGTAATACCTAGAGGATGGTTGGTGTAAGGCGTAAAGATATTGGCCATTACTAAAGCGATAACACTGAGCGATACAGCAATCTCTTTGAATCCAGCTCGCTTGATAATTAAAAACAACAAATACAAATAAGCCACCAACCCCAAAATTCCCAACTTGACCCAGACATCAAGCCAGCCCCATTCAAAGGAGTAAGTGGTATACATTTGATCGGCGGTCGTTTCAGCTACCCGCGGATCGCTTGATTTGTAGGTTACCAGAGCCCCAAAGCCAGAACCGATAATTGGATGCTCAGCTAATTTCACTTTTAAGGCATCTAGCAAGGCCCAGCGCGAAGAAATAGCCGATTCATTCTGACCTAAGTTAGCTCGATCAGTAAACAAAGATAAATCAAAATTGCCCGACACTGGGGGCAGTGGAAATTTAGCGACCGCAAAGACCAAAGCCAAAGATAAAACTAATAAAATAACATAACGACCAGAATGAATTAAGGCCGCCTTGATTCCCTTTTGCTTCCAGATAAATAACAGCATTAAAGCTAATATCGCCAGCAGGGCCAACCAGAAACTACGCGACATGGAAACAATTATTCCCGCCCAACATAAAACTAATATTGTCCAGGTCCCCCACGAATTTTTTTTATGAAATTTTAAATCTAAAAATGGAATAATCAATAACAAAAAAATATGTGACTGAAAAAATATTCTAAAAAACCCTCCTGGCGCTGGCGTTATTTCTCCCACCCCACTAAGTCTCACCCAGCGGTATAAGTCCGGTAAAATACTGGGCACATTATGAGTAAAAAAATATAAGAGTAAAAGAGTTTTGAGTGCCAACCAGGTCACGATGATTACTAAAATCTGGCGCAGTCTAAGCCAATTATCCGCTCGTCCGTCACTTATCATAAAAACCTCATAAAAAGGAAAGAATAAAGAAAAATACAACCAGCCATTAAAATCAAAAAATAAATCAGCTAATCCATTACCCTTAAACCAGCCGTTTACAATCCCGAAAACCACCAGCAGAGCTAGCATCCCAAAAGCCCCAAGAAAAGGAGACTTTTGGATTCCGGGCCAGGGAAACTTTTTAATTCTAATCCATTTAGAAAAGAAAAATACCAGCCAGACCGTCATCACTATCAGCCACAGTAATATTCTGACAGAGATCTGAACGCCAGCAGATTCAAAATAAAAGAGATAACCTTTAGAGCCAATAAACAGCTCCACCAGTAGCAATAAAACACCATAGTCCAACCGGTATAAGGTAAGCATTAAGGCTAGCAAGGCGATAATTAAAACTGCTACATTATTAAACCCTAAAATATAAAAAGTAAAAATTGAAAACAACTCCGCTAGAACTATCAGCCCCAGGATTAACCTGCCAATATTATCAAAAATCTTATTCATAGTTTTATATTAAGCCGTGTTTAGTTTTCACAATCTTCATAGCCGCATTATATTTTTTGACAGCTGGCAAAAATGGAAATAATTTATAGGCCGCCGCCGGCAACCAAGAACTAATTTTGCCTCCCGGAACGACTTTAAACAAAATCTTATCAATCCAAAGCCCACCATGACCTTGCTCTAACATGGTTAACCATAAATCCCAGTCTTGGAGCTTTTTAATACTCTCATCCCAACCAGTGGCCGGAAAATCATTCTGGCGAATAAGTGACATGGTATGAATATAAGGTGTCTGTTGTAATTTGGCGGCATCAAATGGTCCCAGTTTAAATAATTTACTACCCCACATAAAGGAAGAATAGATATAACTTACTTCCGGATGGGCAATTAATTCATTTAACATCATCTCGAGTGCTTCTGGCACCAAGACCGCATCAGCATCACAAAATAAAAAATAATTACCCCGTGATTTACGCCAACCATTATTGCGCGCCGAGGGAGCGCCATGATTTTTCTGATGGACGATAAAAAAGGTGTTATTAGATTTGGTTTGATTTAAAAACTTTTCTAAGGCCCCATCTAAATTATCTGTCGAGCCGTCATTAATAATAATTACCTCAAAGTCTTGATAAGTTTGTCTGACTAAGCTCTCCAGTGTTTTAGTAATCTTGTCGGCCTGATTATAAACCGGAATAATAACTGAAATCATAAATTGAAATTAATATTTGAATAAAACCTTTGCGCTTGTGTTAACCAATTAAACTCCGTTTGAGCGCGCCATCTACCTTTTTGGCCTAAATACTCTCCTAACTCTTCATTACCCATTAACTTCTCCAAATTCAAAGCCAAGTTAGATTCTTCCACTAGTAAACCGCTAACTCCATGCAAAACAGCATCTGACACCCCGCCGCTAGCAGTGGCTAAAACTGGTTTTCCCATTAAATTAGCCTCCAGATAAACAATGCCAAAGCCCTCAAAATCACCAGCAATATTTCTAGTCGGCATCGCCAAGAGAGTACAAATATCCAACCAGGACCACTTATCTATCTCACTGGTCTCTCCTATAAATATCACTAGATTATCCAGACCATTTTCTTGGCAGAGTCGCTTGAGATAAGCTTCATCTGGACCAGCACCCAAAACCACATAGCGCCAATTACTAATCTTATCTTTATCTAAAGAAGCTAATACCGACAGCATCGTATCCACTCCTTTTCTCTTCACTAAACGTCCCATGGTTAGAATTACTTTTTGGCCCTCTAAATTATATTGCTGCTTTAATTCCAAAACTCTAGCTGCCGAAACAACTGCCACTTTCTCTACTCCTGGATTAACGACCGCTATCTTGACTGCTAGATTGGCAGAAAAATCATTTACCAGCTTAGCAACATAGTTATTGGCACAAATAATTTTTTGGGAATTTCCCAAGATCTTTTTTACCAACCATCTTTTGCGACCACTAGACAAAGCCAGGGACAAATCTAAACCATGCAAAACTATAGTATATGGTTTATGAAAGATGAGATTAAAAATATAGACAATGGCTCCTAGGGGCAAAATCTGTCCAACTATAATATGATCAATGCCGGCCCTACTCACAATCGAAGACAAATCTCTAAAACCTAGTAAATACTGAGCGGGACTAGCTGGATATTTTTTGAATAACACCCTGAGACCATTGGGCTCGGGCCAGTGTTTTACCAAATTACTATAGTAATTAGCCACACCGCCATTGAATGGCGGATATTCCATGGTAAATAATAAGGTCTTCATACTATTATTCAATCTCACCGGTAGTCTTCTCTTCCGAGACTACTTCGGCGGCGCGATTAGAATTAGGCTTTCTAAACGACTTAATAATATATAAAATATCGGCTTTTTGAAAACCACCCAAGAGATAAATCAAACCAAAATACAATATCATTGACATTAAAGTCACCACAAAAATATTAAACCAAGACTTAAAATAATATATTCCCACCGCCATAATGCCGGCGGCTAATAGGGCTTTAGCAAACACGATTAAATTTTTCTTGGGACTATAAACAATAATTTTCTTGACCCAAACAATACCCAGAATGAACATCAAAAAATTGGTCAAAAGAACTGTCAGGCTAGCTCCAGTAGTCTTGAAGATTGGGATTAAGACTAAATTCAAACCAATGCTAACGAGCATCACAATCAACATATTAAAAGTATTGCGGCGCTGCCGATCACAAGCATTAAGGAGAGATCCGATGGGAAAATTAATGAAGATAAAAAACAAGGCAATAATAGTAATTTGTAATGGCAAAACTGCCTCCGAGTAATCATGTTTAAAAACAGAAACTATTTCATCAGCTAACATAATAGTTCCGAAAATAATCGGCAAAGAAATAATAATTAGATAGTTCATCGCCCTTTCAAAAGCCACGGTTAATTGGGGCTTGTTAGTCAGCCAATAGGTACTCATGGCTGGATACAAAGAAGCGGTAAAAGCTAGAGGTAAAAATTGCAGAGCAAAGATAATTTTGAAAGCCACTTGATAAAGACCAACATAATAATCTCCAGCTAGTAATGACAGAAAAACAGAATCTAAGTAAGTATAAAGTCGCTGGAAGATAGCAAAGAGAGCAAAGGGCAAACTGACTCTGAAGATCGATCGAGTTAACTCAGCATCATAGAGGAGTTTGAGTTTAATCTTCATCTTATGACGCAAGACCCAAAAGGAATAGATGAAATTATAAATACTAGCCAAAGCTAGGGTTCCCAAAACCCAGCGGAGATTCAAGCCCAGATACATCGCTAATAAACCAAAGGACATGACTAACAGCTGAAATATAACTGAGGAGATACTCTCATATTTCAAATTATGAAAACCACGGATGGTGGCAAAAAAAGTAGTGGTAAAAGAATCCAGCACCATACAGATAATCGAGATATAAACTAGGTCTTTAGTTAATTGATCATGATTGAATAAATTAATGACCACAATCACCGCCAAAGTCGTTATAAAAGTTAAAATCAACTTGATACTTAAAATACTACCCAAAAGTTTAGCGACTGAATCTTGTTTCTTGGCGACTTCCCTGGTTAAAAAATTGATAAAGCCCAAATCGATAAAAATCGCAAAAATAGTCGTAAAAGACAGGGCAAAATAGTATTTACCCAAATTCTCCGGCCCTAAATTACGCGCTAAAAAAGCAAAATAAGTAAAAGAAATCACCTTTTGCATAATTAAGGCAATAGTCAAATACGAGGTATTTTTAGCGATATTATTGATTTTAGTCATCTGGTTTTTATTATAACATAGATAACGATAAAATGTTAAGAGATTGGGCCAATTTGAGCAAATTGTCCTGTGGATTACTTTCCCATTTCTTGAGGAAAATTTTAAGTGTCTTATGTTATAATATATTCATAATTAAATAGCAAAAAAATAATATGCGCATTCTTCTCATCGAAGACGAAAAAGATATTGCTGAATTTATTAAAATTAGCCTTAGCACTGAGTTCTACACCGTTGATGTGGCTTATGACGGTGAACGGGGTTCCTTCCTGGCTCGTACTAATGATTATGATCTAATTATCTGCGACTATATCCTGCCTCTTCAAAACGGCCCGGAAGTGGTCAAAGAAATTAGGCAAGAAAACCAGCACGTCCCTATTATTATACTTTCAGTTAAATCTGAAATTGATACCAAGATTAATTTATTTAATCTAGGTGTTGATGATTATCTCACTAAACCATTTCGCTTTGAAGAACTTCTAGCTCATATTAAAGCTATCTTACGGCGCCCTTTGAAGCGAGACAATCAAGTATTAAAGATAGATGATTTGACCATTGATGTTGATAAACATCTAGTTAAACGAGGCCGCCAAACTATTACTATGACCCGCAAAGAATTATCTCTCCTAGAATATCTTATTAAAAATCGCGGCCGAGTTATGAGCCGCACGACTATTATGGAACACGTCTGGGATGCTAATGCCGATCCCTTTTCCAATACTATTGAATCTCACATCACCAATCTCAGAAGAAAGATTAATCTCCCGGGCAAGAAAGAATTAATCCACACTGTTTCCGGGCGGGGCTACAAAGTTGATCTTAAAAAATAAAAGACTATTAATGACGTACCCCCCCCAAACCAAAAAGTCGCTCTTAGCGACTTTTTTTATTACGGGGTTCCCTTGGATATTAAAAACAAGCGCCAAAAGCGCTTGTTTTTATGATTTCAATTCTCTCTAATTATTACTTAAGTCGATAACTAACATTAATCTCAATAACAATTTCCTGATTACCATTAGGTAGCGATGGAGCTACAGCTCCACCACCCATACCACCTTTAGCGTCGCAAGAAATAGTGTTATAGCCAGGAGCCTGAACTAAGTTTTCCCACCAACCAACAATATCACCTAGTTTTACACCAGCAGCTCGAGCTAGAATACTAGCTTTAGTCTTGGCGTCAGAAATGGCCTTAATTCTAGCTTGTTGTTTTAGATCTTCTAAATTAGAAATGTCATAACTAATACCTAAAATTTGATTAGCTGCCGCCTTAGAAGCGGCCTCTACTACCTTACCCACTAAACTAGGATCAACACTGAGATTATTAACTTTCACCACTAATTGTTCATTAGCATTATAACCAGACAAAGCTGAAACATTATCAATATAATCATATTGAGGTAATAAAGAATAATTCTGAGTTTTTAAATCCTCATCTTTAATACCACTGACTTTCAAAGCAGCGATAATATTACTCATTTTTTCGTTTAATTGCTTCAAGGCTTCGTCTGCTTTAGCTACCTTGTCGATTTGAGCCCCAATAGTGATATTGGCAACATCCGGTTGATAGGAAATTTTTCCCTGACCCACCACTGACACTTGATATTGAGGTTGATCAACAATTCGATCGCGCAAAATGGCGACAGTCACGATGCCAGCTAAAAGCACCATCCCCACAATTATTATTGCGATCTTGCCGCGTTTGTGATGGCCACAGCAAGCCTGGTCATTCTCTATAATTTTACTCATAGTTTTTTAATTAATATAATAAGCGATTAAATGTCCCAGATAATGATCCAAAAACAAAACCACGCTAGCAATAAGTACGTGCTCCCGAATTACCACTATCGACTTCAATTTCTGAGACAAGGCTAATTGATAACTAACATAGATCAAAACAAACATTCCCCAGACAACTGAAAGCCAAAAAACCAAATTGATATCAAATAATAAAAATGGGATCAGAAAAGTGGAAGCAAAAAATAACTTAGACAAGAAAGTAGTAATTGTAATTTCCCAAATTTCTTTAGAGGTGTATTGATTTTCTGACTCAGCTGATATATGCATTCCCAGGGCGTCAGAAAAAGCATCGGCCACAGCAATAGTCAAAATACCACTAATAACCACCAACTTAGAGCCAGTGCTGGAATCTAAACCGGGTAATTAAACCCAAAGTGGTGATGACCGCTGAGGTCAAACCAAAGCTCAAACCTTTCTTTAGTGATAGTTTCATATGGAGCCATTTTAGCATAATTTTTTGGATATCAAAAGAGCCCTGATTATTTCAAGGCTCTTTCATTTTCTACTACTCATTTTTTTAAATTTATTGACTGTAACCGTCGGCAAAATTTGGCGACACTCACTGCAGATAGCATCTTTAAATACTATTGGACCAAAAATCTTGGGTAGCAATTGATTGTTATTAAAGTTATTAATAACTCCGATGGTATTATCGGCCTCCTCCCATTCCTTGGTAACTTTATTTTTTAATTGATGACAGCGGATACAACTTTCCACAAACATTTTCTTATCTTTTGGCATGGCTTAATTATTTTTTGGTGATTATTAAATGAACATGAAACTAGTCTAAAGCAAATACCCTCGAGAGTCAAATCTATTTAAATCTTCCCTTTTTTATTTTGAGAGTTTTGTGACTCCTTAAATGAAGTGCTTTAGACTTCTCGGTGACTGCCAGAATAGTTAAAACAGCAATATAAGAAGAAATAACTGAGCTGGGTAAATGATAACTCTTTTGCAAAATAAGATCTAAACAAACTATAGTTAAAATTAGAAGCGTCCAGATAATCACAAAGATTTCACCCGGATGACGGTCTTGATGCTTTCGGTACCAACGCTCAAATTCCTTGTTACCGACATAAATCGCCAAAACTCCGATATAGATAAAACCGATTATATCTAGCGCCTCAATAATAGAATTATTAGTAATAAAGTCCCAGATAATCAGAATAAAATAAAAGCCGGACCAAAAATTGGTGATGTATTGCCAGAAATTAAATTTCTTCTGAGGCCATCCAAACATATAATTATTTTTATTACCGTATTACTCCACTTAAACTATAACACACTCCAGGAAAAACAAAAAACTGGATTAATCCAGTTTTTTGTAATCATCTTATTTACAATTAGTCTTCTGACAGGCGCCCTTTTGAGTAGCATCCGGGATCTGATTACAGATAGCGCATAGATCAATTCCGCCACCCTGAGCTGGGGCAGTTATTTTTTTCATCATTTCATCCATGTCGGTAAAGTTAATATCACTCGGGACTACAAACAAAGAATTATCGACAGTCCAGGGACGACATCTGAACTTAACCGCCTGATTAATATCTTGGGTCTCTTTGTTTTTGTCAGTACTGGTGGCAACGGCTTGATCCAGCTTCATTTTGAAGCCAGTCTTTTCGTTTAAGCTAGTCCAAGAATAAGCATAGACGCCATCACTAATAGATTTCATTTTGATAGTCATGGCTGGTTCGTCTTTGGTAGCCTTAGTAGTCGACTCACCCTCACTTCTAAACTTCTTGCTTCGGCCATCAACATAAAAATCACCTGATTGTTTAGCCCCCTCTTTCTCGTCTTCATAACTGAAAGTACAATGAAGTGATCGACCTCGACCCATCATTTCAAAGGCTGAAGCGGTAAACTCTTCTTCATCAGAATTTTCGGTGGCAACTACATTACCACTGGAGTCAACCTTATTCTCAGCGGTTTTTTTACTACCACAACCAGAGAGAGTTAGAGCGAAAATAAATAGCAAGAGACTAATGTAAAAACTTTTTTTCATAAATTTATTTTAATTAAATTATTAAAATTTAACTGGAAAGCTAACTTTTTTATCATTCTCCAGCAACCCCGAAGGATTATCCTTCTCTAAAACCAAAGATCCGGTCGAACTGGTCGGACGAGTAAACATCATAGTAACTTTAAAAGGCACAAAGTCTTCAGTCATCCAATTACCTTGAGATTGAGCGATGCCTCGACCTAATTCCTGCCCTGACTCGTCTAATAATTTTACTGGGAAAGAACCTTCAAAAAACCAAGTACCCCGAGCCGAACCCTCAAGAGCTACCGGACTAGAGATCACCTGATTAATCACAAAATTATTTAATTTCAAATCTTCGGTTTGAGCTGGAGTGGAAGTCGCCTTAACTCTTTCTATGTGAGGCAAAATTGGCATTACCGCTTCATCAGCATACTCGGTGCTGATTTGGGCAAAACTAACTATAAAAGCCAGAATCATCATAAATACTAAGGCCGAAAAAACACCTACTAAAATTGAAATACGAGCCCGCCGATTTACTAACCATAAACCGATAACAATTAGAAGAACTGGCCAAATAGCCTGAAGATTAAAATTAAAAGCTGGCCAAAAGCCTAAATTTCGACCTAAATAGAACAAACCAAATAAAACTAAAACTAGACCAAAAAACACCTTACCATAGTGAACGCCATTACCCCGATCGCAACAACTACAAGTTTCTAAAACATCAAATTTGGGCGAAGATTTTGGCAGAGCCTTAGTCTTAGCCTTGGGCTTAGTCTTTTTAATAACTTCCGTCTTGAGATTCTTCATAGTTTTATAATTATTATTTTGGCTTATTATTTTTACTATAGCTATTCATAAAATAGAGCCCCAAGAAAATAACCAGGAGCGGATATATCAGACTCCAATCAAGATATAGATGAAAAAATCTTTGGAGTAGAAGCAAAATTCCAATAATCAGGACTATTAAACCTAAAATATTTCTGACCCGGTAGCCACTCTCAATTTTCATTTCTCCGGAAATTTTTTTAACACTGACACTCAACTCCTGAGCCAAACTCTTGACTCTCTCTGACCCAGCCGCTTGGCTCTTGGGAGCGCTGGGAATGAGGAGCGCTAAAATTAAATAAAGCAAAATACCAAAACCGTTACCCAGAGCTAAAATTAAAAAAAAGATTCTAAATAAAATCGAATCAACCCCAAAATATTCCCCTAAGCCCCCACAGACGCCCCAGATTACCCGATCAGTACGAGATCGATAAAGTTTTTTAATTGATTCCGACATAGTTTTTACTTAGAGAATTAATAGTCCTTTTATTATATCAAATTTTTTTGAAACCGGCTAGAGTTATTTTAAACGACGTGCTCGTCTTCCAGCTGAAATTACAAAGCGATGAGCCTCTTCTCTGGTTTTAAGCAAAGTCCCCTTGATACTTTCAGCCAACAC
>Ga0210057_1006087_pt1 | contig 15155 bp, 14 predicted proteins | sample CryGeyCG2114_010_2_FD_183968 | JGI IMG/M metagenome (GOLD analysis project Ga0210057, IMG submission 183968) | Groundwater microbial communities from aquifer - Crystal Geyser CG10_big_fil_rev_8/21/14_0.10 (SPAdes) (version 2) | ecosystem: Environmental > Aquatic > Deep subsurface > Groundwater ... | reverse complement strand
ATGGTTACTAGGACCCCTAAAAATAGAGTTTTTTTGTGCATATTTCTCTTAATTTAAGACTACCACTAATAGCTAAACACACAAAACCCGCCACGGGTTCTCCAGCCCAAATTTAGGCGCTATTAAATTGTGTCTTTATGTTAGCAAACAATGATCTAAGAAGCCACAGCACATAATAAGAACTGGATTTAACAAAAACTGGATTTTTGCTAATGTATCTTTTCCCCTAGAAAAGAGATGATTTTACCAATTTTTTCAATTTTAGTTTTTGTATAACCTGTATCGGGAGTATTTAATCCCTGAAGGTGAAGCTTGTTACGTTCATTCCGAACCCAATCTAGGGTTTTGTATTCTGACTCAGAAATAATATGGTGGTTCTTCAAGTGTAGGTTAAATTTTCCAAAATCTGCCCCTTTGCCATCGATGGATATTTCATTTTCCAATTTTTCACAAATAAATAAATTTTCAAAATTAAAGTTACTCGCTCGGTCAATCGAGCTAATTTTATATTTCTCTATATATTTTATGGCTTTAGAAATTACGTGCCTCGGCGAACTGGTGTGTTTTTTAACTAATTCGTAGACCATACCCTCTACAACTGTGCAAAGAAGAATAATGGCAGATCGATAATAGGAAGATTTTGCCACATTTCCAACCTCCGTAGCTTCCGCATGCTCTAGCAATCTTGCCACCGCATTTATGCGTCTTTCTACATTACTCCAAAGCATTTATTTTCTTTTTTTTGCTTGTTCCAGAGCTTTACTTAGAGAGGGGAAACCGCTTTCTTTCAAAAATTGGCCAAGTTTTTTGTCGGAACGCACCTCAAAATCAACCCCGTATTGTCTTTCGATTGAACCGACATTAGTGTCACCTCTCTTTTTTCTAAAGTCCTTAGACATACCTACATTATACATTTTGTTTTCTAATTCCATAGCAAACTGTTCGTAGTTTAGAATTCAATTCCCAACATGTGATCTCTAAACGGGAATCTATCTTGCATAAATAAGGCCATTTTTTGATTGCCGATTTCCGCCACATTTTTGGATATAGATGAAAATGGGCCTACGATAGAAAACGAGTTTTTGGACTTTTCCAAATTATTAACAAAAAAACTTGACGCTGTTTATGTATTTGCTAATATGAAGGTACAGTTGGCTTCGGCCTTGCCCCGCTTCGGCGGGGAGAATGTGAAAAGCCGTCAAAGTAAATTCTTGACGGCTTTTCTTAGTTCTGCAAACATTTCTTTTTCCAAAAATCCAATTTTCTGCTCTAGACGGCGAGTATCAATCACTCGAATTTGCGAGAGATTGGCGCGAGCCACGCGGCCGTTTACTAATCCGACTGACATCCTAAGTCTATGTTCTCGTGGTGAAGTGGTTAGCGGGATGATCATACAAGCACTCGGCCCAAAACCGCGAACAATTACGCCGGGACGCACATACCAATCGCCGTTCCCGTCCTGTTCTGTCCCGACATTGACACCAAATCGGCACCACTAGATTTCTCGCACTGTATATAAACGCGGTTGCTCAGCATGGGTTTTCTTTTTCACCTCGTTCCAACCGTCAAAATCTTTTATCATTACCCTGATATTGTAACATAATAATTTCCCGCCGCCTCGCGCTGAAAGCGCGGAACCCGAGCCAAGATGCTCGCCGCTTTTCTGATTCCTGCCGGCGGGCAGGTGCGCGCCATCTCATTTTTCAAAATTGAGGGAGCTTTTTGGCTCGGGGAAAGCCCCGCCTGTGGCGGGGCTGGCGGTGGTCAGTTATTTTCTCGCCGAAGGCGAGCCATCGCCGAGCGTTAGCGAGGCGGCCCATCTTGCCGCTCGAAAAAGGTTCGCGCGAATGATATGATTAGTCCATAAATATCTCAAATCAAGTTCCGGATTCTCGTTTCGCAATAAACATTTGATCTAAAACCCGCAAACGACAACGAGCGTAGCACGCCCGACCGATTCCTGCTCTTAATAATACCTCCCGTCTTTAACTTTGAATTCCCGTTGGTCGAAAGTGACGACCAGATACCAACCCCAGGAAACGATTTTGTCGTCTTTGCCCACGAAGTCAAACCAGATCCGTGGGAAAGTGGCGCGGTCAAGCCAACGTTCGGGTTCGTTCGCCGCCGGATCAACGATAATAATATTTTGTTCAGTCACGGAAACCACTACGCTATAATGGTCGCCGTCGCGATCGAACCAACCAATAATCACTGGTAATTTTTCTTGATTAACAAAATACGCCAACTCTTCAATCGTGCCTTCCTCTTTAGCGAAGACGTAGCCACCGATTTTCTTCACCGCTTCAATCATCCCCGTATGTTCGGTGCCGGCGCCACGCTCCAAACTGCCGGTCGCGTGCGCGAGCTCGGCGAGTTGCGCCTCCGAATATTCTTTGCCGAAGTGAGACAGCAAAATGCGTAAAGCCGCCGGCCCGCAGAGGCCGGTGCTTTGGAGAAACTTTTTAACAGCGACTTTAGTTGGCGCGGGCATAATATTTTTTAATAATTTCTTGATTGCTGAGGGCGCGTGAGGGGTAAGCGGGATCGCCCGGGTAAGAACCCACACCGCGCGCGCGGCGCAATTCTTTGTCTCTGGCTGTGGCGTATTCATGGGCGATGTGATAAGGCTTGCCTTCGCTCATCAACCGGCGCTCCACTTCTTCGTGGAGGAGAATGAAGGAGAGTTCGGCTGGATCCATTTTATCATCGAGCCAAATCTCCGGCGCTGGAATGTAGTCATAGACGAAATCATGACCGCCGAGAATAAATTCCGGATCGAAACCACGTCGCACTTTAGCGCCATCAACGTAACGAATCACGAGTTCGCCTTTTGATTCAGTGCGTAGAATATAATCGGTCACGCCACCGAGATCACAAAATTTTTCTTTCGCTCGCGCGCGGCGCGCGTCATAAGTTTCAGCCGCTGTCGGTTCGACGAAAGTGTCTACGGCGATCAAGAAATTTGTTTCATCGCGGTAACGATAATCAACCCAAATTTCGGTCGCTGGGATGTAGAATTTGGCCGCCGGTTCGGCGATTGATTGCATCCCCGCATGGCAAATACCGAAATCGTCGTCCAGCGTATTGCGAATGGCAAAGCCGTCAACATAAACAATTTTCTTGTTTATTTCACTCATTACTCAATGATAACACCTCGTTCCAAGACGCGCATGCATGCATAGCCCCCTAATATGTTTTATAATACTAAGAAGGTATTTAAAATAAAAACGTAAAAAATGAAAAAAATAATTTTATTGATAGCGGGTATTTCTCTCGCATTAGTAATAATCGGCCTGGCCGTAGGAGTTGCTTTGCCCTACCTTGGATTTTTCCCTAGCCACTTATCCGCGACTGTTTTGCAATCTCGATTAGTTCCCGAGAAAGTCTCGCGTTCAGGAGTAATTTCTGTCGCCTTGCCAAGAACCCTCCAAGCTAACGCCGCTACTCAAGTCATCTTTAACCCTGCAATTTCTGGCGATTGGCTTAAAAAAGAGAATGGTGAATTGCTCTCCACGACTGATTCTAGGTCGAAAACTGAAATTTATTATTATCAACCAACTCGCGCACTCGAGCTGGGGAGTCATTATGCCGCCGTGGTGAATATTGGTCCCGGGCAGACTCTCCGCGAAGACTTTTTGGCCGCTCCCGACCCAGAAGTTCTAGCTATTTTACCGAGCAACGAAGAAGTTCTACCGCAAACTAAAATTAGTATCGTCTTCAATCGCCCAATGATTCCTTTGAGCCGGCTGGATCAGTTTGTCGACGATTCATTGCCGGTCACGATTACCCCATCAACTCCAGGGCGCTTTAAATGGATTAGCACCAACACCCTTCAGTTCATTCCTAAAAATGATTTGGTATCTTCCGCTCAATATTTAGTCGCCGTTAATTCCGGTTTCAAGTCAATGGATGGTTTAGTCGTTAAGGCCAAGATGGCTAAATTTAGCACTTATCATTTAGCTTACGATAATTCTGACGAAGCGAGTTTAAAACCAAATATTGTTCGCGGCTACAATCAACCTTTCTTAATCCGGTTTAACCAGCCGGTTGATCTCGAAAAAACTAAAAATTTTATTACCATAAATAGTGAAGGGAAAAACATTCCATTTAATTTAGCTTATGCTAAAAAGAGCGTCGCCACCGACACTCTCGTCGACGATTTCCAAACCATCGCCCTGACTCCGGTTGGCCAAGATAATCGTTGGAGAATTAATCAAAATTATGTGGTTACGGTAAACCGTGCTTTCCCCAAATCTGGTGGTGACATTATTTTAGATAAAAAACAATCATTCGCTTATCAGGTGGGTGGGTTGATTAAGTATTCTCAAGTTACTTCTCCTCGAACTTCGGTCACTTCCCTAGACCACTTTGACCCTAAAGGCACTTTAGTTATCGGTTTTTATGAAGACGTTGATTTAGATAAAAGTCAGATCAGCGGCCAAGGCATTTCTCGTATTGTTTATGGCGAAAAGTGCGATGAAGAATCTCGCCGAGATTGCCTTAAGGTTCCGAATCAAAAAGAAATAATCATTTCTTTTAAATCAAGCGTTAGATCAAACGAGAAAGTTCAGATTTCTCTGGATCGCATTGTATCAATGCAAGAAGGGATAACGATCAGCGAAGAAAAGAATGCCGTAAATTTAGTGGCTTACGGACCCTTGACCGTTTCTAAAATTGCTTCTGGCGATAGTCTGGGGTCCTTCACAATTTGTTCCAATAATCCATTGGTTGGGCCTAAGGATGATCAAGGTGGGAGTGAAATCCAAATTACGCCATCTTTCGGGATTGACAGTTTCAATGGGTCGTACCTGACTAATTCTGCGGCTCTGGCCTCAGTTTGCAAAGTGGGCGAGTATTTGACCCAGGTTACTGGATACTTGATGGCAAATCAGAAGTATGTTGTTACGGCTAAAATTGCCGATGCGTTTGGTTCTCAAGTTGATGTTAACACCAGTTTTAATACTAGAGCCGTTCGCGCCGAGGATTACCAGATTACCAGTCATCAAGATAATACTGTCACCACCGTCCCCAGTCGGACAAAACTAACTTTCTCTGCCAATCATTTGCCCGAAGTTTTGGTGACGGTTTGCAAATTACAACCTACTGATTTCTATCAAGCTCAAAAATCAAGAGATAACGTAAATCAAACTTGCGAAGCTCGGGTTAATCGAACGTTGCCACTCAGTATGAATAATCCCGAAGGTCGATTCCTGACGGTTGATATTAAGGACTATTTTCCGCTGGCCGTAGGCAATTATTTAGTCACTGTTTCTCCGACTCTTCCCATCAAGCTGGAGAAGTGGCAATCAGAGGCGCGAGTGTTCCTATCGGTAACGAATTTAATTGTCACCGAAAAAAAGATTAATCCGTTGGATAAAAATGAGTATGAATCATTAAGATTAACTGGTGACCAATTGAGTCGTTTAAAAAATCTTTATTGGGTACTTGATGCGGTAACACGCGAACCGGTCGCGGGAGCAATGATTAGCCTCTATCGCCAGGGCTCTGTTTTGGGGACAGCGATCACTGATAATCAAGGTATTGCTTCGCTTACGCCAGTGGTTGGTTCGGATATGACGGTAGTGACCTTTGCCCAGGACGCCGTGGTTATTTCTGAAAATTTTTCCGCCCTTAGTTGGGCCTCGCGTGCCGCGAATATTAAACACCTCTTTTTATACACCGATAAACCAATTTATCGGCCCGGGCAAGAAGTAAATTTAAAAGGTTATTATCGCCTGGGCTATGATGGTTACTATGAAGTGCCGGCACAGCAGGAACTTGTTCTCAAGGTGTACGATTCTGCCAATCAGATAATAAAAGAAGAAAATCTAAAAACCAACGCCTTTGGGTCCGTAGCAACCAATCTTAATTTGAATAGTACTGTCCCCTTAGGCAGTTACCGTGCGTGTGTAGAGTATCAATGCGCTCATTTTGAAGTTCTTAATTATTCACCGGCGGCTTTTCGAATAGCGCTGAATTCAGAAGAGGACGAATTTACCTTGTCTGAGCAACCCAAGATAAATCTCAAGGCCGATTATTATTTCGGCGTGCCGGTTAGTGGCGCCTCTGTGGATTATTATTTAAGTAGTCAATATTATTATTTTGATAAATATACTGACGAGTATTTTAATTTCAATAATCTCTTCACTGATGAGCAAGAAAACAATGGAAAATATTACTATGGCGATCGTTACCTACACCAAGGGAAAACTGTTTTAGACGACAACGGCGAAACAGTGATTGATACCAAGCTGGCAAGCGCTGACCTTGATGCCTTCACTCAAAGTAAAATTATTATTCTTGATACGACAGTTAAAAATCAATCTGGCCGAACGATCGGCGCTCAAAAATCTTTCGTCTTACATGCTGCTCCTAATTATTTAGGAAGCAAGGTTGAGCCAAGCTTCGCGGCATCGGGTGTGCCGGTGGCGCTTAAAGTCAAGAGTGTTGATATAAGCGGGACGCCAGTGTCGCTTGGCGGGATTGAAGCAAGTGTTTATCGTGTGCGTTGGACAGCTGACCAACGTTCTTCGAGCGACAAAGGGGAATATATGCCGTGGAAACGAACTCGCGAACTGATTAAAACGGAATCGTTGCGCACCGACGAGAGCGGTAATGGCACAATTAATTTAGTTATCACTGGAGAAGGAGAGTATGAAGTCGATGCCAAAACCAAAGGTTCTCAAGCTGTCGGCAGTCGGTCCTGGTTCTATCTTTACGGTAACGGCAACGTGAACGTGCGTTCGCAAGGTGACACCTTCCTGAAAATCAAAGCCGAAAAAGGTGAACTGCAACCAGGCGACACTGGTCGCGTGGTGATGGAAATTCCCGAGGGACGGGCTAAAGCCCTAATCACCATCGAGCGGGGGCGAGTCTTTTCTTATAAAGTGATTGATATTGTTGGAAATCTCGCTAGTTATGAATTTCCGGTTACTCTCGAATATTATCCCAATGTGCATTTGAGCGTAGTCGCCTATGCTCCGGGCCGAGCCGTGAGATTCGGTGCCACGGATTTTAGAGTGTCCAGTAATCAACAAAAACTAAAAATTAATCTCGCCACCGATAAAAAAGTTTATGCTCCGGGTGATTTAGTTTCTCTCAGTCTTGTTGCCACCGATGAAATGGGACGGCCGGCGAGGGCTGAAGTTTCTGTCGCGGTGGTTGATATGAGTGTACTCGCCTTAAGAGGCAACCCTAAAAAAGATCCTATTAAAGAATTTTATGGAAACATTCCGCTCACGGTGGCCACTTATTCAAATTTTCGTAATTTACTTAAATCTCTCAATCCTGCGAGCGACGGTGGTGGCAAAGGGGGGAGTGGCAACGATCCCAATACCAACAAAAAACGCGGTATGTTTAAAGAGGTGGCTTTGTGGACTCCGAATCTTATTACAGATAGTGCGGGCCACGCCAACATCACTTTTAAATTACCCGACAATTTGACTACCTGGCAAGCCGAAGCGGTAGGAATGACGGTGGATACTAAGGTCGGCGCTGGTTACCACGAATTCTCAACCCAAAAATTATTAATGGTGACCCCACTTAAGCCGCGTTTTATTTTACCTGGTGATCAGTTTTCTCTCGGAGCTCAAGTTTTTAATCAAAGTTCCAAGACACTCGATCTTGAAGTCGTTTTAACTGCCCCTAGCTTAAAAGTGACAGAGCAAAAAAGCAAGAATCTATCGCTTAAATCTGGAGAATCAAAAACTGTCTACTGGAAGGCCGGAGTACCGTCCGTGACACTCGCGGGTAAGGTCGGTTATTCTTTAAGCGTGGTGGGCGGTGGCCTGACGGATGGCGTTGATGATGAATTAATAATTAATCCCAATACGCTCTACGAAGTCACAGCTACGGCCGGTGAAACCGATAATAGAATAACGGAACTGGTTTATGTGCCAGATTCTATTCTGCCCGATCAGGGCGGGCTAACAATCAATAGCTCGGCTACTCTTGCTGTGTATTTGCCATCCGCGTTTGAATATTTTATCAGTAATACCTATGAGAGCTCCGATCACGTGAGCAGTCGGCTACAGAGCGCAGTGTTAATTTCTCAAGCACTTGGCGTGCCGAATTTAACCCCTCAAAGTTGGCCAGGACTCAAGTCAATGATCACTCGAGACCTCGATTCGCTTTACGCGCTGCAAAATTCCGATGGCGGTTTCCGAATGTGGCCGGAGAGTACGGAATCAAATTATCGATCTACCGCCGAAGCCGTTAACGTGTTTGCGGTCATGAGCCAAGCTGGTTATCAGATTAAAGAAACGGCATGGAGTCAGGCGACTAAATATTTGGCAGACATGTATTTAGCACCCAATGTTAAATACGGTGACACCGAGATTTTGGCCTTCCTTCGAGTTTTGTTCACACAAAATGTTTATCGCAGTAATCCCCACTTCGTCAGAGATTTGAATCGGATTGTGGACGCGCTAATTGATAATAAAAAATCATCAAGCAACCTTCTACTTACAGCTTCCGAAATTTTGCATCAGTTTAGATTGCTTCCCAATCAGATGGAGAGGATTGATTCAATGATTAAAAATCGTTTGGTGATTGATTCGCGCGGCACCTTCTTGGATGTGGGGCCGAATAAAACCGATTATAATGACAGTGCCACTCGAAACACGGCTCGAATTGTTTCTATCTTGGTGACAAGGCAAGAAAATGACCAAATCGCAGGTTTGCTACGTTGGCTCATATCGTCGCGAGATAAGACTGGCGCTTGGGGGTCAACTAAAAATACTTTGGCGGCCGTTAAGGCAATTACGGATTATCTCAAGTGGCAACCCGAGACGAGTGGCAACTTTGTGTTAGAGAATCGTCTTAACGATCAAGTTGTGATGCACTTTACCTTTGAGCCAAAAAGTATTTTGACCCAATTGACAAAAGTTTTTCCACTTAATGAACTCCACTTTGGTGACTTAAATGTGGTGAGTCTCGGCAAATTAGTTTCCGCGGAATCTGGCAAAGTATATTATGATTTGACCTTCAAATACTTTATTCCCGCCCAAGAAGCGATGCCCCGCGATGAGGGGTTCGCGATCAAACGAGACTTCTTTGCTCTCGCCGATAAAAAAAATGAAACTCCGATTTCTGATGCAAAAGTGGGTGAAGTGATTAGGGAACATTTGGAAATTACTGTGCCCGCCACTCGACGTGATGTGGCCATTCGGGATTTTATCCCCGCTGGTTTGGAGATTGTGGATACCAGTTTAGCTACTGAGGATAAAACTCTTAATGCTAAAGTGGACCAAATTTGGGACTCAAAATTTTGGCCTTCACATCGCGAGTGGCGTGATGACCACGCTTTTCTCTATCGCGAGATGGTAGGACCTGGCACTTATGAGTTTGATTACTTGGTGAGAGCGTTAGTTCCTGGAGATTATCTTCGTTTGCCCGCCCAAATTTGGGAAATGAATAATCCAGAAAATTTTGGTCGATCAGGCGCCTCGCGCTTCGTCGTTAAGTAAAAAGCGATAGTGTTCAAAATCATCACCCGGTAAACCAAAGTTCGCTTCCTTGCCTTCAGGAATTTCAATAATCTCACTGAAATCAAATGGTGTTTGCTTGTGATATTGAGTTGAGGCCATCAATTCCATTGCACGACTCCAGATTTCGCCGGCGCCACTTTGACCCGAAAGACTCTTAGTGGGTGAGTTGTCAGTATTACCTACCCAAGTGCCGATAATAAAATCGGGCGTGTAGCCGATGACCCAAGTATCACGATAGCCATCAGATGTGCCAGTCTTTAGGGCATAATTATTAAGTGAAATGTTCAAATTGCTAGTGTAGCCGAATTGATCGGTGGCAAGACGGCGATCACTCAAGATTCGATTAATTAGTTGGACAAACTTTGTTTCAATGATCGTCCTGTCTATTGAGGGGAAAATTTTTTCGTTCAATGTTTGGTCTCGAAATAGACGGAGAGAAGAATAATTACCCTGGCGAGGGAAAATTGAATAATCGTGAGTGAGCTCAAGCAAACTAAAAGGCAATGTGCCCAAAGCGACGCCTAATTGATGCTCCGAAATTTTTGATTGGTCGGAATAATTTAAGTCCGCTAAAAATTCAGCAAATTTTTCTTGGCCGACGAACTCCAAGGTCTTGACGGCCGGAACATTGATGCTGTTGCTTAAAGCGTAAGCGGCGCTAACGGGGCCGCGATATTTGTAATCAAAGTTTTTTAAATAAAGAGTTCGGCCATCACCAGTACGAAATTTGTATTCTTTATCTTCAATAAGAGTATATGGCCGCATGCCGTTCTCAAAAGCTTTAAGATAAAGGAAAGGTTTAACAGTGGAGGCAATCTGCCGTGGCTCGAGCGCCATATTGATTTGCTGACCAAATTGTTTTGACTTGGAGTCGGGTGTGCCAATTAGACTTAAAATTTCGTTCGTGTGAGCGTTAATCACCACGACTGCCACATTATGAGCATCCTTCAAATCCAAAGAAGGCATGGCCGTATTTATTATTTTCCTTATTTCACGAGTGAGTTTTAAATCAATGGTTAGTTCTCGATCCTGATGGTCAGAATTTGCTAAATAAGTTCCTAGCTCAAAACCATCGTTAAATTTATAAAAATCGCTAAGATTTATGGCCACCCGGTTTGGCGCAATAAAGTTTTTTGCGTCGATCGGCACCGCCAAAACGCCCGCTAAATTTCGCGCCAACATTATGTTGGCGTCAGAAATTGGGTTATTGTGGCTCGGGCTACTCAAGGTTGCCAAGAGTTGTAAGGCTTGTTCATTGCTTAATTTGTCAGACGAAACTTTAAAATATGCCTGACTGGCAGTTTCCAAACCTTGCAAACGATTACCAAAATACGAACTATTTAAATATTCAACTAAAATTTTGTTTTTTGATCTAAATAAATCATGAATCAGGGAGTAAATCAGCTCAGTGATTTTATTTTTAAGTGAGCGGTCAACTTCTTTTTTTAATAAAAGTTTCACTACTTGCTGAGTCACGGTGCTTGATCCGCGCCGTTTGATTAAACCAAATTCATCTAACGTTGCTTGGACTAAACTCATGGGATTAATCCCTGGATGATAATAAAAATAACGATCCTCTTTTTTTAACAACCATGAGACAAACAAGGGTGGTGTGGAGGTGCTATATAAAGAAAAATATTGTTTATCATTAGGCTCGAGAAGAATTAGCGCACCATCACGGTCGGTGATTTTGGGTGAACGCCCGTTGGCATATGAGACTTGCAATTTATTCTCAATTAGAAAGCCGATGATAATTAAAATCAGAAGCACTATTCCTCCTTGCTTTAAATATTTTATTGTACTGAACATTTTCAAAAAGAGTTTACCACTTATTTTAGGTATTTCCCCACCCCCTTTGCCTTCACTTGAAATCTGCTTGGCTCGTTGCCGGCAATATCATGTTGAACGCGCCTCGGCCTTGGCCCCGGTCATCTTGAATCAGCATAATTATTCGAATGATGATTTGCAATCAATGGTGTTGTGGAAGTTGGTGGAAGAGCAGAACCGACTGTTCCGTGCTGTGATGGCTCATTACTTAGTTGGAGATGGCCATATTGATCTCGCGCGTTTGTATCGGCCGCCGGAGTCGCCGTAGAATTCAACTTTTCTTTTGGCCGCAGTAATGGTAGTTTAAATTCGGATTGAATGATGCTTTTCGCGTTTTTTATAGCCAAATCAAGGAGGCAAGTCACCATGGGCGAAAGCGAGATTTGCGAGAGAGTAATTAGAATTGTGCGGGAACAGTTGCAACCAGGGGATGTGACCAATGCTCGAATTTTGGAGGCCGACTTGAAAGAGGGGCTTGGTGCCGATTCGCTCGACCTGTATGAACTCACGATGGAAATTGAAGAAGCATTTGGCTTCACGATTGAAGACAAAGAGGCAAACGAATTGAAAACGGTGAGGCAGATCGTGGAGTATGTCGTGAGAAAGTTAAGTAAGAAAAGAGACTGATGGAAAATACAGCCGACATAGGCCCGTCCTGATGACCATTGGGACGGGCCTGTTTTTTATTAGTTTTTATTCCGTCGCTTCTAAAAATCGGGGTTGGGCGAAATCTTCAATCAAAACAAGATGGGAAGAAATGTTGGAAACGCCGCTTTGGTTGAAAATAATTTTAACGGCCAACCCTTCTCGCGTGGCGCGAGATTGCATTTGGTCAAATACAAAATTGCCCAAACTGTAGAAAATATTTTTACCTCGGTAACGTTCAATCGTTTGAATCACATGAGGGTGGTGGCCAACGATTAATTCCGCGCCGGCATCAATCGCGGCGTGGGCGAAAGTAATTTGCGTTTGATTCGGCGCGACCAGGTATTCATTGCCGGCGTGGATTGAAACAATCACGAAATCAGCTTTAGTTTTCGCTTGCTTCACCGCTTCAACCATCTTGTCCAGGCGCATAAAAGCCGTCCCGGCGCGTTCGGCGGTGGCTTCGTAAGTGGCGGGGACGACTCCCGGGTCGTTGTAGGCGAGAAAAGCGAAAGTAAGATTTTTGGCAGTCAGATAAACCGGTTGATTGGCTTCGTCCGAATTTTTGCCCGCGCCGACATACTTAATTTCGTTTTGGGTTAAATTATCAAAAGTATCCAACAAACCCCGTTTGCCGAAGTTTGGCGTGTGGTTATTGGCCAGTGATAAAACATCAAAACCGGCGCGCCGAAGAGCGCCCCCGGCTTCCGGCTCGGCACGAAAAAACATTTCATAGGGCTTGACCGGTGCGCCGGCGGTAATCGGCGTTTCCAAATTGCCGAACGCGATGTCGCCTCCGTTCAAAAATTCACTGATTTTGAGAAACGGATAATCGGCGCCATGTTTAATCATTTTGCCGGCCACGGCGCGGGAGAGCATCACGTCGCCGACGATAATTAGGGAAACAGTCTGGGCGAGTTCGGCTGGCTTTTCCGATAATTTTGTCGCCGATTTCCGAGTGGCAGTGGTGGTTAATTCAATGGTTGAGAAAGATGCCGGCCGATAAAAATCGTAAAAATCAACCAGGATCGCGAGCCAAGTGATGACGCTCGCTACTGTTAAAATTGAAATGACAAACTTTTTCAAAAATGGTCAAATTAAAAAATCAGCGCCGGAATATAAAGAAGAATCATCCCCACAATCACAATCGCGCTCACGATCACCCAGAAAATTTGAATCGGTTTTTTGTATTTTTTCTGAAACAACATTATGCTTAGCATAATTGAATTATGAAAGAGTTTCAAGGCAAACGACGATTTCGACGGCTGATTTATTCCTGGCCTCTCCGGCTATTGCTCGTCTTACTCATAATCTTACTTGCCAGTTCCGTCTATCGTTTGTATCAAAAACAGCAATTAGTGTTGGCAGAACGTCAAGTGGTGCTTGACGAAGTGGCACGCCTCACCGCGCGGCAAAAAGAGCTTGCCGCCGAAGTCGCTCGGTTAGAGACGGATCGGGGAGTGGAGGAATTGATTCGGAAAAATTTTAATGTTGTGAAGACGGGGGAGAAAGTGATCACCTTGGTCACTACCCCTATCACAACCACACTACCTCCGCTACCCCCACCCCCTTTGCCCTGGTGGCGGATTATAATAGGATGGTTAAAGAGGGCGGTGGCGGGATTGGTTTAGTGGTAAAATACGTGCTTCCCAAGCATGAAACACGAGTTCGATTCTCGTATCCCGCATCAAGATTAAACTTTCCGATTTTTGCCCGACCGATTCGGCCGCGCGAAGCGCGTCCCACCGTCTGGCTTCCCAAAAACCGTTGAGTTCGTTTGCGGTGCGTTTATTCTACCAAGTCAGAACCTATTTTCAAAATTGCTGAATGAATCAGCCCCACCACCGCTCGCTCCGCTCGCGTGTCCCGCAAAAAAGGATTTGGCAAAACTTTGGCTGATTTGTTTTTGAATATCGGATGTCGCAAATGAAAAAGGAGGGTGAGAAAGCGAATACTTGCCTGCCCGCCGAAGCCATTTCGGCGCAGGCGGGGAGCTTTCGCAAGGTCGGAGCGCGACGGCGCGAGACGGGGTAGCGGAATTTTCCATTTGCTCTGCTGATTTCTTTTGGCGAAATTAGGGGGCGAAGTTATCCACATAAGCGTTGATTTGACTATTGTTATGTGTAGGAGTAATATTTAAGCATTAACGCAAATACTTAAATATGTTAGAACCAGCACAAATATCAAAAATTAAAGAAACATTAAAAGCACAGAACACTTCTTTGGTCGATGTATTTAGTTTGCTTGGGGATAAGAATCGCTTTCTCATTATCAAACTTCTTATTGAGCAAGGAGAAATGTGTGTTACCGATCTGGCTAATGTTCTGGATATTTCAGTATCGGCCGTATCACAGCACCTGCGGATACTTGAAATGTCGAGGATGGTCGAAGGCGAAAAGATGGGGCAGATGATGTGTTATAAGCCAAAGATGGACGATCCAAGAATTAAGAAGATTATCAATTTAATGTAATTAAAAAATAACTTAAAAATACTATGAAAAATGTAACCATATATTCAACGCCAACTTGTCACTTCTGTCATGCGACTAAAGAATTTTTCAAGGAACACAATATTGCATTCACTGACTATAACGTTTCAGAAGATTCTGCGAGACGCGACGAGATGATTCAAAAAAGTGGGCAGATGGGTGTGCCAGTCATTTTTGTTGATAACGAAATGGTAACAGGGTTTGACGAACCAAAACTTCGAAAGCTTTTGGAGATTAAAAATTAAATACAAGTATGGGAAAGACAATTAATCAAAATCATCAAATAGTGTACACCTGCAGTGAGTGCAAGATGAAATATCACGACGAAGCAACTGCCCAAAAATGCGAAGCATGGTGCAAGAAAAATAAAAGTTGTAACTTGGATATCATCAAGTACGCAATCAAAGAAGATGAACACGCAAATTAAAATTATTATCTTAATTATCCTTCTCGCCGGTGTCGGCGCTTTTGGGTATTTTCAAAGCCGGTCGTCATTTCCTATTCCGAGCGGGGAAACAGCATTGCAGGGTAATGAAAACAAAGAATCTCCAAAACAAATTATGCAAACACAAAGAGAAGTTTTGGTTACAGATGGAGTTAAGCACTCTATTCCGCTTAGTGAAATATTATCTGGTGGTCCCGGCAAAGACGGTATTCCTTCCATAGATGATCCGAAATTCATTTTGGCAAGTGAAGCCACTTTTCT
>Ga0210057_1006086_pt1 | contig 15156 bp, 11 predicted proteins | sample CryGeyCG2114_010_2_FD_183968 | JGI IMG/M metagenome (GOLD analysis project Ga0210057, IMG submission 183968) | Groundwater microbial communities from aquifer - Crystal Geyser CG10_big_fil_rev_8/21/14_0.10 (SPAdes) (version 2) | ecosystem: Environmental > Aquatic > Deep subsurface > Groundwater ... | reverse complement strand
TAATAATGAATTTGGCTTAGGTGAAATAGCTATTTGCCTTAGAGAAGTTAAAAAGAATGCCAAAAGATTTGGCTCCGTTTTTGAAAAGGAATTAGTTCGAGTTTTAATCCATGGAATTTTACATCTTTTAGGATATGACCACGAAATCAGTCCTAAGAGGGAAAAAGAGATGGAGACAAAACAAAACTATTATCTTAAATTATTTTTTAAATCGATGAATCCAAAGATTCATCTCCATTTGCGCTCACTTCGTGGGCTTAACAAATAATGGCTAGAGTTCATCTTATAACTGGCCTGGATATCGGCACCAGTACTATAAAGACCCTGGTTGCTCAAAAGGGCTCCAATACCGAACTGGAAGTCATATCTCAGATTCAGGAACCGGCTATTGGAACCAGAAAGGGGGTGGTGATTGGCACTGAAGAGGTTTCTAATATTTTAGAAAATATTTTAGAAAGGGTTAAAACCGAGACTGGAGTAAGAATTAATTCAGTTTACCTTAATGTTGGCGGAAGCCATCTATTTTCAACCTCTTCCCATGGTTTAGTTTCTGTTTCTCGGGCTGATCAAAAAATTTCCGAAGAGGATGTAAACCGAGTTTTGCAGGCGGCCCAGACTTTTTCTCTGCCTTCAAATAAAGAAATTTTTGATGTTTTACCCAGAGAATTTATTGTTGATGGAGAAAAAGGAATAAAGGAAGTTTTGGGAATGCAGGGGGTAAGACTGGAAGCCGAGGTTCTGGTTTTGGGTGGTTTCTCTCCTTATTTAAAAAATTTGACTCAGGCTGTTTTAAACTCGGATCTTCAAATTTTAGATATGATTCCTTCCCCGATATCTAGTGCCAGGGCCTGTCTCAGCCCCCGGCAAAAAGAATTGGGAGTAGCTATTTTAGATGTCGGAGCAGGAACTTCAGGGCTGGCTGTTTTTGAAGAAGGAGATTTAATCCACTTAGCTATTTTCCCGATTGGCTCTGCCAACATTACCAATGACATTGCTATTGGTTTAAAAACCGATATCGATGTGGCTGAAAGAATAAAAATTGAATATGGCTCCTGCCTTTTAGGAGGGAAAAAAGCCTCTGGCCCGTCGGGTCATACGGCCCGGAGGGAGAAAATTGAGACTGGCGAACTTGAACCTTTAGTCTTTTCCCAAAAACAGTTGGTGAATATTATTGAGGCCAGGGTTTCAGAAATTTTTGACCAAGTTAACAAAGAATTAAAAAAAATTTCTCGGGAAAAACTTTTACCAGCTGGTGTGGTTCTGACCGGGGGAGGATCTAAATTACCAAGAATAGTTGAACTGGCCAAAAAAGAATTGAAATTACCCTGTCGATTAGGGAAGCCCCAAGGCTTCCTGGACTTTGAAAAAGATCCAAGCTTGGCTACGGTTTGCGGCTTAGTTTTAGAAGGGGCTGACCTGGAAGCTGAGAAATCACCTTCGATTCTTAGGAGGACAAATCTTTTTTCAAAATTAAAAAGAATATTCAAAATCTTCATCCCCTGAAAATTTTTGAAAAAAATTTTAAGGGTCGATGAAATCTTAAGAATTTCAGAAGACTCTTAACTTAAATCTCTAAAAGATTTAGTCAAAAGAGATGAAATCTTAAGAATTTCAGAAGACTCCTGATTAAAATTTCAGAAGACCATGAAAACTTTTACAAAAATTAAAGTGGTAGGAGTTGGCGGGTCGGGTTCAAATGCTGTTTCTAGGATGAAAAAATGTAAAATTAAAGGAGTAGAGTTGATTGTTATTAATACCGACATCCAGGACTTAAGAAAAACAAAAGCTGATTTAAAACTCCGGATTGGCAGAAAATTAACTCAGGGTTTAGGCACTGGGATGAATCCTGAGATTGGAAAGCGAGCAGCTTTGGAAAATCGAGCTGAAATTCAAGAAATTTTAAAAGACACAGATATGGTTTTTATTGCTGGTGGGATGGGTGGCGGGACTTGTACCGGAGCTGCCCCAGTTGTTGCTCAAATAGCAAAAGATTTAGGCACCCTAACTATAGCCATAGTGACTAAACCTTTTTCTTTTGAAGGTTCAGCCCGAATGAGAATTGCTGAAAGAGGTATTAGAAATCTAAAGGAAAAAGTTGATACTTTAATTTTAATCTCTAACGATAAACTTCTTTCAGTTTTGGACTCCAAAGTCAGCCTTTTAAATGCTTTTTGGATTTGTGATGATATTTTACGTCAGGCAGTTAAAGGAATTTCTGATTTAATAATGCTTCCCGGTATCGTTAATGTTGATTTTGCTGATGTTAAATCCATTATGAAAAATTCCGGAACCGCTCTCTTTGGGACAGGGAGAGCCCGAGGTGACAAGCGAGCTGAGGAGGCGGCGATGTCGGCTATTAACTCTCCTTTACTTGACATATCTTCAAGAGGAGCAAAAGGGATTTTATTTAATGTCTCCGGGGGTAAAGATATTTCTCTTTCCGAGATTGATGAGGTCGCCAAAGTTATCTGCCAGGAGGTTAACCCTGAAGCTAAAGTAATTTTTGGGGCAGTTCAGGATGAAAAATTGAAAAAAGGAGAGATAAAGGTGACGGTAATTGCCACCGGAGTTTGAGCGAGTGTTAACGAGCGAAACCCCGCCCTCTAAGCATAAGAAAATTAATACATATAGCATAGAGGGCGGGGCTCTCGCTTTGCTCGAGGTTTTCCACAGGCTTTGGCTTTAACCCCGGATTGACGGGGTTTTCTTATTAGCCTAAAATGAAATAATCACTAATTTTTTTGCTTGCATGGTCGAAAATAAAATTACAAAAGTAAAAAAGCGAGACGGGACAATTGTTGAATTTGACCAGACCAGAATTGAAGATGCTATTTTTAAAGCTTTAACTGCTACTGCTCAAGGCGATGGCAGTCGGGCCAAAAAACTTTCTGACCGGGTGGTCCAAATCTTAAATCGAAGATTTAAGAAGACTACAACCCGCCCACCACATCCTCCCACTCGCCCAGAGGGCGAGTGGACCCCTGAGATTCCTCAGGTTGAGCAAATTCAAGACATTGTAGAAGAAGTTTTAATTTTAGAAGGCCTGGTCGAAGCTGCCCGGGCTTATATTTTATATCGAGAGCAAAGAAGAAGAATCAGAGAAGTAGTAAGAGCCACTGAGGAGGCAGTCGAAAGGGTAGATCAATATTTAGAGCAATTAGATTGGGAAGTGAAAGAGAATGCCAATATGGCTTATTCCCTGCAAGGAATGAATCATTATGTAACTTCCCATGTGGTAAGAAAATATTGGCTAAACAAAATTTATCCCAAAGAAATTAGAGAAGCTCATCAATTTGGAGATTTCCATTTAGATAAACTGGATACATTAGGGGTTTATTGTGCTGGTTGGGATTTATATGATCTTTTATTAAGAGGATTTGGTGGGGTGTCAGGAAAAGTGGCTTCGAAACCACCAAAGCATCTTGAATCAGCTTTGGGTCAGGCAGTGAATTTTACCTTTACTTTAGCTGGTGAAGTAGCTGGTGCAGTTGCTTTTTCAAATTTTGATACCTTGTTAGCTCCTTTCATTCGCTACGACCGATTAAATTATCCTCAAGTCAAACAATCCCTCCAAGAATTTTTATTTAATATGGCTACTCCAACCAGGGTAGGTTTTCAGTGCCCTTTTAGTAATTTAACTTTGGATTTGAAACCCGCTTCAGTCTTTGCTAAACAGCCGGTAATTATCGGAGGAAAACCTCAAAAAGAAACCTATGGAGAATTTGAAGAAGAAATGAAAATCTTTGATAAGGCTTTATATGAGGCCTGGCTAGAAGGAGATAAGGATGGGAGAACCTTTTCCTTTCCCATCCCCACCATAAATATCACTAAAGATTTTCCCTGGGATGAGCCTGCTTTTGACGGAATCTTTGAAGCCTCAGCCAAATACGGAATCAATTATTTCGCCAACTATATCAATTCAGAAATGAAACCAGATGATGTGAGGTCAATGTGCTGTAGATTGCGCTTGGATTTGAGAGAGCTTTACAATCGGGGTGGAGGAGGACTTTTTGGCGCGGGAGCTAATACTGGAAGTATCTCGGTTATCACGGTCAATTTGCCTCGGATTGGTTATTTATCTAAAACTAAAAAAGAATTTTTTGAGAGATTGGGAAAAATTATGGATTTGGCAAAAGAGGTTTTAGAAATTAAAAGAAAAGTGATTGAAAATCTTATTGAAAAGGGTTTGTATCCTTATTCAAGATTTTATCTATCGGGAGTAAAGAAAATGAGAGGGCAATATTATGCCAATCACTTTTCAACCATTGGTTTGGTTGGGATGAATGAAGCCCTTTTGAATTTCATCGGAGAAAATATTGGTTCAAAAAGAGGAAAGAAATTTGCTTTAGAAGTTTTGGATTTTATGAGAGAAAGATTGGTGAAATATCAAAAAGAAACCGGAAACATTTATAATTTAGAAGCGACTCCAGCTGAGAGTTTAACTTACAGGCTGGCTTTAAAAGATAAAGAAAAATATCCAGATATCATTACTGCCGGAACAAAGAAAGTGCCCTTTTATACGAATTCAAGCCAGCTCCCTGTAAATTATACTGATGATATTTTCGAAGCTTTGAAACTTCAAGATGAATTGCAATGCCGCTACACATCGGGAACAGTTTTACATCTCTTTTTAGGTGAAAGGATTTCCGATATTCAAACTGCTAAAAATTTAATTAAGAAAATCTTTGAGAATTTCAAATTGCCTTACATTACTCTTACGCCGACCTTTAGCATCTGTCCGGTTCACGGTTATCTCTTCGGAGAGCATTTTTTCTGTCCCAAATGTACTATTAAGCAGCCTTGCGAGGTGTATTCAAGAATAGTCGGATACCTCCGGCCCCTGGCACAATGGAATGCTGGGAAAATTTCTGAATATCATCAAAGAAAGGTATTTAAACTTAAAAAGAAACAATTATAAATTTGTGTCTTTAGGAATGTTAGGTAAACATCTTCCGGAGAAAACGAAAAAGAAGATGAGAAAAGCTCGCTTGGAAAGAAAGAAACTACTTGGTTATATTAATTCTCCGGAGACACGAAAGAAAATAGGCGAAGCCCAGAAAGGAAAGAAATTATCAGAAGAGACGAAAATAAAAATGAGTTTAGCCCTCAGAGGCAAGAAGAAACCACCATTTACGGAGGAACATAAAAGAAAATTGAGTGAAGCATTAAGAGGAAAACCACAGTCTTGGAATGCTGGTGAAAAATGTCATTTTTGGAGAGGTGGAATGATGAAAAGAATTCCTGCCAAATGTGTAGTTTGCGGTAAGATAAATCTTGTAAGAAAAGGTTGGTTTATAAAAAGATCTACTCCTTACAAATGCAGAAATTGTTGTAATAAAGGGGAGAAGAGAACATTAGAATATAGATTAAAAAGCAGCTTGCTTCATCGAAAATACAATTTAGACGAAACATTTTTTGAAAAAATAGATAGTGAAGAAAAAACCTATTGGTTGGGTTTTTTATGTGGAGATGGGGCAATTACTGAGAATAAAGTAAGATTACGACTTGCTCGTAAAGATAAAGAACATCTTAAAAAGTTTAAGGAGGCAGTTGAATGGACTGGGAAAAATTATTTTCCTAAAAATAATAAGGGGATTGAGGTGAATTTTAGATCTTTAAAAATGGTCGATGATTTAGCAAAATATTCTATCACTCCTCATAAAACCTTTACTGTTAAATTTCCTGACATTCCTAAAACACTTGAAAGACATTTTACTAGAGGAAAGTTTGATGCCGACGGGTGCATAAATAGAGCAATACGAGTAAGCCGAGGAAAATCTGGTCAGATATACATTTTTTATGGAGGAGAATTTAGTATTGAGGGAAATAAAGACTTTGTCTTGGCTATTCAATCAAGATTAATCGAGTTGGGATTGCCAATCACTTCTATTAGCTACTCGGGAAAAACCATAAATCGGGTAAGATATGGAGGAATTAATCAACTTAAAAAGATTTATAATTATCTTTATGAAAATGCGAACATCTTTCTAGAGCGAAAAAAGAAATTATTTGAAGATATTCTAAAAAATTATCATTTGGAACTTATTAAACCAGAAAGAAAGGAATTTAAAATTAGGAAACCTGAGTTGGCTAAAATTTAAATGGAAATTGGTGGTCTTCAAAAATTAACTTTGATTGATTATCCTGGCCGTATAGCTTGCACTGTTTTTCTTTGCGGCTGTAATTTCCGTTGCCCTTTTTGTTACAGCGGAGAATTAGTTTTGCCAGAAAAGATTAAAAACCAACCCAAAATTACAGAAAAAGATTTTTTTGACTTTTTAAAAGAAAGAAGAGGACTGTTAGAAGGGGTGGTAATCTGTGGGGGAGAGCCGACTACTCATCAAGAGTTGCCGGATTTTTCTGAAAAAATTAAAAAATTAGGATATTTGGTCAAACTGGACACTAATGGCTTTAATCCCACAATGTTAAAAAAATTGATTGATAAAAAATTAGTGGACTATGTGGCAATGGACATTAAGGCTCCAAAAGAAAGGTATAGCGAATTTGCCGGCGTGAAAGTTGATGTAAAAAAAATCCAAAAGAGCATTGATATTTTTAAAAAAAAGGGGGTTGATTATGAATTTAGAAGTACCATAGTTCCCACTTTACACAAAAAAGAAGATGTAATAGAGATGGCGAAATGGATTAAAGGAGCTAAAAGATATTATCTCCAAAATTTTAGACCGGAAAAGACCATTGACCCCAAATTTGAAAAAATAAAACCCTATCCTCAGGAATATCTTTTAGAGATTCAGAAAGTAATTTCTCCCTTTTTTGAAGTTTGTCAGGTAAGATAGGATAATGACTGCTTCAAAGATTTTTCTCTATTTCTGCCTCTCTTTTGTCGGAGGAATTTTTATTAGTTCGATGCTGGGACCAGAGCCCATAATAAATTATGGGTTCGGCCGAGCACAAATTTTTGTGCTCGGATTTTTAATTTTAGGAATTTTATTAATTTCTGTCTCGCCCTCTTTGCATTTCAGGAAGAAAGCGGGATTGGCAGTAATTGGCTTTTGTATATTATTTCTGACAGCCGGAATTTGGCGTCACCAAACTACTGAATCAAAAATTATAGATAACGAATTAAGAAGATATAATGATTTAGAGCAAAAAATTACTCTGATAGGGCAAGTTGTTGGAGAACCAGACATCAGAGAAAAAAATATAAAATTAACAATCAGGCCAGAAAAAATAGAGGGAAAAGTTTTAGTAACAACCTGGCGATATCCTGAATATCAATATGGAGATAAATTAAAAATTACCGGAGACTTAAAAACTCCTCCAGAGTTGGGGGATTTTGACTATCCGGGATATTTGGCCAAAGAAGGGATTTATTCAGTAATGAATTTCCCAGAAATTGAACTGGTTAAAAAAGACCAGGGGAACTTAATTTATGCTAAAATTTTAAGTTTCAAAGAAAGCTTGAGAGAAAGTATTTATCAAAATCTTTCTCCTCCTCAAAGTTCAATTCTGGGAGCTGTAATTTTAGGAGACAAAAGTAGAATTTCTGAAGAATGGAAAGAAAGATTGAACTATGCTGGAGTGAGACATTTAACTGCAGTTTCCGGAATGCATGTGGCTATTTTAACCAGTATTTTAATGACCTTATTGATTGGTCTGGGTTTATGGAGACAGCAAGCTTTTTATTTTGCCCTAATTTTAATTGCTCTTTTTGTCGTCATGACCGGTCTCCAGCCATCAGCTATTCGAGCCGGAATTATGGGTGGCTTATTTCTTTTTGCTCAACATCTAGGAAAATTAAATAGTGCTTCCCGGGCAATTGTTTTTGCCGGAGCGGCAATGTTGGCTCAAAATCCTTTACTTTTAAGACTGGATGTCGGTTTTCAACTCTCATTTTTAGCAATGCTCGGGATAATTTATCTCCTGCCAACTTTTAGAGACTGGTTCAGAAAAATTCCTAACTTTTTCCAGCTTAGAAATATTCTAGCCGTGACTTTATCTGCCCAAATTTTTACCTTACCAATTCTAATTTATAACTTCGGCTACTTTTCTTTAGTTGCCCCCGTTACCAATGTTTTAATCATTCCTTTGCTCCCATTTATTATGATTTTCGGTTTTATTTTTGGGATAGCCGGTCTCCTTTGGTCGCCCTTGGGCTGGATTCTCTCTTGGCCAAGCTGGTTTTTACTTACCTATCTAACAAAAGTAGTTGATTGGTTTTCTATCCAATCTTTTGCCTCTTTGACTTTAGAGATTTCCTGGATTTGGCTGTTCTCGCTTTATTTGATTTTAGGTTTAATTACCTGGCGATTAAATGAAAAACAAAAATTAAAATTTTTAGAGTATTAGTGATAAAATAGATTTATGAAACAGAAAGTTTACCCCGTTAGAAATAAAAAATTTTTTAATGGGGTTTGGGTAATATCGGTCAATATGGGTTATGGACACCAAAGAACTGCTTATCCATTAAGGGGCTTAGCTCCTTATGAGAAAATCATTAATGCAAATGATTATCAAGGAATTCCCGAAAAAGACAGAAAAATCTGGGAGACCACCAGAAGATTCTATGAATTTATTTCAAATTTTAGGCGGGTGCCCCTAATTGGCAAGACCGTCTTTTCAATTTATGATGAATTTCAAAAAATTCTCGGTTTTTACCCAAAAAGAGATTTATCTCAGCCAAATTTCGCTCTGAAACAAATCTATTCTTTCCTCAAGAAAGACTGGGGAAGGGATTTAATTGAGAAATTAGAAATAAACCCTTTACCTCTAATTGCTACTTTCTTCCCCCCGTCTTTTATGGCGGAATTCTTTGAGCATCCCAGAGATATTTTTTGTGTGGTTTGTGACGCTGATATTTCCAGAACTTGGGCTCCCTTAAAACCAGCTCAAAGCAAAATTAAATATTTTGCTCCAACAACTAGAGTAGTTGAAAGATTGAAGCTTTATGGGATAAAACCAGAAAATATTTTTTTAACTGGTTATCCTTTACCTTTAGAAAATATTGGTACTGAAAATTTAGAAATTTTAAAAGAAGATTTGAGATACCGGCTTTTCAACTTAGACCCTCAAAAGAGATATTTTGAAAAATACAAAATATTGATTGAAACAAATTTAGGCAAATTACCAAAAAAACCTAATCATCCTTTAACCATAATGTTTTCGGTTGGGGGAGCCGGAGTTCAAAAAGAAATTGGAATTAAAATTGTAAAATCCTTAGCTGAAAAAATTAAATCCAATAAAATTAAAGTAATTTTATCAGCTGGCGTTAGAGAAAAAGTTAAAGAGTATTTTGAGAAAAATATCCAAAAACTAAATTTGGCAAGTTTTGCCCGAGGCCCGGCCTCGGGCAACTCTGGGGTGGAGATACTTTTTGAAAAAGACATCGAAGATTATTTTCAAAAATTCAATTTAGCTTTAAGAAAAACTGATATTTTATGGACCAAGTCATCGGAACTCTCTTTTTATTCAGCTTTGGGGTTGCCGATTATTATTGCTCCGTCAATCGGCTCCCAGGAGGAATTTAACAAAAGATGGCTTTTAAAATCAGGTTTCGGAGATTTACAGGAAAATCCGAATCATACAAATCAATGGCTTTTTGACTGGCTGGAAAGCGGATATTTCGCCGAAGCTGCCATGCAAGGATTTATTGAAGGAGAAAAATTAGGAACTTTTAACATTAAAAACATTATTTCAAAATGCTCTGGTTAGTAGTTGCCATTTCTGCTTATTTTTTTCTGGCAATTGTTTCTCTTTTTGACCGTTATTTTCTGGTTGGCTCGATACCTAATCCTAAAGTTTATACTTTTTACGTGGGAATTCTATGGTTTCTTCTTTGTTTATTTTTAATTCCGTTTGGAATAACTTTACCAGAACTAAGCCTTATAATTTTAGGGCTGGGGGCGGGATTAGTTAGGATTTTTGCCATCCTATTTTTAACTAAAAGTATAGTTATGGGTGAGGTTTCTCGGGCAGTGCCAGCTATTGGTGGGTTCCTGCCAATTTTTTCTTTTTTATTTTTTCTCTCCATTTCACCCCCTCAAGAAATTCTGAATCTATTTCGGATTACTGCTTTTATTCTTTTAGTTTCAGGCTCTGTTTTAATCTCTCTCAAAGAAACTTCATTAAAACTTTTTTCTTTAAAGAATTTAAAATATCCGATTTTAGCCTCCTTTTTATTTGCTGTAACTTATTTTTTTAGCAAAATTCTTTTTCTTGAAACCACTTTTTTAAGTGGAGGTTTTTTGATTCTTCTTGGAGGAGGATTAGGAGCAGTTAGCTTTTTAATTTTACCTGAAACAAGAAAACTTATTTTTTCCCAAAAGTTCACTCAAAAAATGTCTGGCCTTTTTGTCTTGGGGCAAATTTTTGGAGGAGTAGGAGTAATTTCTTTGTTTTATGCTGTCTTTTTAGCTAAACCATCGCAGGTCCCATTAATAAATGCTCTGGAGGGAATAAGATACGCATTTTTATTGTTGTTCGTCTTTGTTCTAGCTAAAAAATTTCCTAAGATTTTAAAAGAAGAAATCTCCAAAAAAAATCTTTTCCAGAAAATCATTGCTATTTTACTAATTGGAGGCGGTTTGGCTTTATTGGTCTTGTAAATTAATGAAGAAAATTCTAAGAAATATATTGTTCGGTGTTTTAATCCTCCTTTTACTTTTCGCTGGCTATTTTTTTATCGGTAGCCCTCCCCAGGCAGAAAAAATTGACTGGGGAGTGAATTTTTCCCAAAAACATAGTGAAAATTTAGGATTAAACTGGCAAGAAACTTATTTAGCTTTACTTAATGATTTAGGCGCAACGCATTTAAAAGTAGCCGCTCACTGGGACTTACTGGAACCGGAAAAAGACAAGTATTATCTCGACGATTTAGATTGGCAGATAAAAAAAGCAGAAGATTGCAATGCCAAAATTCTTTTAGTAATCGGAATGAAAACTGGTCGCTGGCCAGAATGCCACATACCGGAGTGGGCAAGGGGTTTAACTAAAGAAGAACAGCAAGAAAGAATCTTTAACCTGGTTAAAGAAATTGTTTTAAGATATAGAGGACGGGCCTCTATCTGGGCTTGGCAGGTAGAAAATGAGCCATTTTTTCCATTTGGCGAATGCCCCTGGGTTGATAAAAATTTCTTGAAAAAAGAAATAGATTTGGTAAAATCCCTTGATCCAAGCCACCCGATTGTTATTTCCGACAGCGGAGAAGGTTCGTTTTGGATTCGGGCTGCTAAATTTGGGGATATAGTAGGAACAACAATGTATAAAAGAGTTTGGTTTCATCAGGTAGGGATTTATGTCCATTATCCCTTCCCCCCGACTTTTTATTGGAGAAAATCCCAGATTATTAAAAAAATATTTGATAAAAAAGTTATCGTGGTTGAATTGCAGGCTGAACCCTGGGGCCCTAAACTTCTTTATAATTCGCCGATTGAGGAACAAGAAAAAACCATGAATTTAGAACAGTTCCAACAAAATGTTGAGTTTGCCAAAAAAACTGGATTTGACCGATTTTATTTCTGGGGAGCCGAATGGTGGTATTGGCTGAAAGAAGTCCAAAATGAACCTGAGATATGGGAAGAGGCCAAAAAACTTTTTTGATTATTTTAATTAAAAATTTTGACTTATGTTATCAATTATTATTCCAACTTTAAATGAAGAGAAATACCTTCCTTTGCTGCTTGAGGCAATTAAAAAGCAAAATTATGCTGGAGTCAAAGAGGATAAATCCTCTTCTTCATCTTCGCTTTCCCGAGCGATAGCGAAGGGGGAAGAAGAAAGTTTACTTTCTTCGCCCTCGATAGGCGAAAGCTCGATTTATGAAGTAATTGTGGCTGATGCCGGTTCAGAAGATAAAACAATAGAAATAGCTAGAAATTATGGGTGTAAAATAGTAAAAGGAGGCCTGCCGGCCAAAGGAAGAAACGAGGGAGCAAAAGAAGCTCGAGGAGATACATTTTTGTTTATGGATGCTGATAACATTTTTTTGCCAGAAAATTTCTTAAAAAATCTTTTAGAGGAATTTGAAAAAAGAAAATTAGAGGTGGCTTCTTTTCCAATTTACCCTCAGGGAAATGGGTTTGATAAAGTAGCTTACGGACTATATAATTTTTGGGTAAATTTAACTCAAAAGTTTTCAGCCTACGCCACCAATTCCGTCTTGGTTAGAAAAGAAATTCACCAAAAAATTGGGGGATTTGATGAAGAAATAAAAATAGCTGAAGATCATGCCTATGCTAAGCGGGCCAGGAAATTTGGTAAATTCGGTTTCATTAAAACTGAACCGGTTTTAACTTCTACTCGGAGATTTGAACAAGAGGGAAGAGCGAAGACTTATTTAAAATATTTTTTAGCCGGGATTTATATGTTTTTCCTCGGTCCGGTCAAATCAGATATTTTTAGATATAGATTTAACTATTCAAAAAACAAAAAAAAGTAGTATAATTTCAAATATGTTATTGTATAATTTACCTAAATTTAAATGGTCAAAAATCAAGAATCTAAGGATTAGATGTCCTAAGTTCTGGCAAAATCGAATTTTTGGGATTGTAATTTTAACTATTTTTGTTTCCTCTGTTTTCGGTTTCATCTCCGGAATTATTTCTGGCAGCTATTTTTATACTGAAATAAAAGAGCGTCTTTCAGAATTAAACATTGAAATTCCTGAGCCCCAAGTTATTGAAAAAATAATTGAAAAGGAATATCAGCCCCAGACTACCCAGGAAGAGAAAATTATTCAGGCAGTCGAAAATGTTTCTCCGGTAGTGGTCAGCATTGTTGTCACCAAGGACGTTAGGGTTTTAGAAGAATATTGGATTTATCCTTTTGAAGGATTTCCTCTTCAAATTCCGGAGTACCGGGAAAAAATTGAAAAAAAAGAAATTGGTGGAGGAACCGGTTTTATCGTTTCTGAAGAGGGAATGATTTTAACCAACAGCCACGTTGTCTCAGACGAAGAAGCTGATTATACTGTTTTTACTAATGACGGTAAAAACTATCCAGCCAAGGTGTTGGCTCGCGATTCTTTTCGAGATTTAGCCGTAATTAAAATTGAAAACCAAAAGTCATTTCCGCTGGTTAAGCTTGGGGATTCAGACAAATTGCAAATTGGCCAGACCGTCATTGCCATCGGCAACGCCTTGGGAGAATTCAGAAATACGGTTTCGGTCGGAGTAATCTCTGGATTAGGAAGGACGGTTACCGCCTCAGGGGGAGGAATAATCGAAACCTTAGAAGATGTTATCCAAACCGATGCCGCCATCAACAGGGGAAATTCCGGGGGACCTCTTTTAAATTTAAAAGGAGAGGTGATTGGAGTTAATTTTGCTATGGCTGAAGCCGCCGAAAATATTGGCTTTGCCATCCCGGTTAATAAAGCCAAGAAAGATATTGAGCAGGTTAAAACCTTAGGTAAAATAGTCTATCCTTACTTAGGAGTTTATTATTGTCTGATTGATGAAGAAGTTCAAAAAGAATACAATCTCTCGGTGGATTACGGAGCCTGGGTTGGTCGAGATAGATATTGCCGGTCTTATGAAAAAGCAGTGGTTGAGGGCACAGCAGCTGCGAAGGCCGGTTTAAAAGAAGGAGATATTATTTTGGAATTTGACGGGAAAAAAATTACTGCTGAAAATTCTTTAGCCAAAATTATTATGGAATATGACCCGGGAGATAAAGTAGTTTTGAAGATTTTGAGGGAAGGCCAAGAAAAAATCATCCAAGTCGTCTTAGATGAAATGAGCCAATAGGCGATGAGATAAATCTCATCTTTACCTACCCGAACGGTAGTGAAGGATGGAGAAGAGATTTATCTCTTCGACTCGCTCGGTTTCATCTCGCTCGGTACTTGATTTTTTAAAAATTTTGTGTTAAAAAGAAAGCGAATACTATGAATGGTCCCCAAAATTTTACTCACAAATCTCAGGAAGCCATTTTAGCCGCCCAGGATTTAGCCAGAGAAAAAGGCCAGCAGCAAATTGATGCCTTGCATCTTTTATATGCTTTACTTTCCCAGGAAGAAAGCGTGGTTTTAAATTTGCTCCAGAGAATGGGAGCCGACATTGAGGGCTTGAAAAGAAAAACCAAAATAGCCTTAGATAGAATTCCCGCTATTGTTACCCCTCAAACTTTCGGCCAGTTTTATTTAACTCAGGATATGGCTAAGGTTTTAGACCGGGCCAGGCAGGAGTCAGTGAAAATGGGAGATGAATTTGTTTCGGTTGAGCATTTATTTTTAGCTTTGTTAGATACCGAAACCAAAGCTAAAGAGATTTTAGATAAAGCCGCTTTTTTGGAGACTGGGGGCAAAACTGGAGTTTTGGAGTTTGGCAAATTGGATTACGAGACAGTTTTGAAGCAGTTAGCCCTGATTCGGGGAGGAACTAGAATTACTGACCCTGAGCCGGAATCAAAATATCAGGTAGTGGAAAAATATGCCAGAAACCTTACTTCTTTAGCCCGTCAGAAGAAATTAGACCCGGTCATTGGCAGGGAAAATGAAATTAGAAGATTGATGCAGGTCCTTTCTCGGAGAACAAAAAATAACCCGGTTTTAATTGGCGAAGCCGGGGTGGGGAAAACGGCGATTGTTGAAGGTCTGGCTCAAAAAATTGTTTTTGGTCAGGTTCCCGAAAGTCTCAAAGAAAAAGAAATTATTGGTCTGGATTTGGGGGCCCTGGTCGCCGGCACTAAATATCGAGGAGAATTTGAAGACAGGGTCAAGGCCCTTTTAAAAGAAATCAATCGGGTTGGGGGAAGATATCTCCTATTTATTGATGAGCTGCATACCTTGGTTGGTGCTGGAGCAGCCGAAGGAGCAATTGATGCCTCCAATTTATTAAAACCAGCCCTCCAAAGAGGGGAGTTGAGAGCAATTGGCGCCACCACTTTAAAAGAATATCAAAAATATCTTGAGAGAGATCCGGCCCTGGAAAGAAGATTTCAGCCAATTTATGTTTCTGAGCCCTCAATTGAGGACACTATTTCCATCTTGCGGGGGATTAAAGAAAAATACGAATTACATCACGGAGTAAAGATTAAAGATTCGGCTTTAGTGGCGGCGGCCGAACTTGCTGCCCGTTATATTACCGATAGATTCTTGCCGGATAAAGCGGTTGACCTGATGGATGAAGCTATGAGCTCTTTGAGATTGGAAATTGAGTCAGAGCCAGTCGAGTTGGAAGACTTAAAAAAAGAAAT
>Ga0210057_1006085_pt1 | contig 15156 bp, 10 predicted proteins | sample CryGeyCG2114_010_2_FD_183968 | JGI IMG/M metagenome (GOLD analysis project Ga0210057, IMG submission 183968) | Groundwater microbial communities from aquifer - Crystal Geyser CG10_big_fil_rev_8/21/14_0.10 (SPAdes) (version 2) | ecosystem: Environmental > Aquatic > Deep subsurface > Groundwater ... | reverse complement strand
CACTTTTTACACCTTAATTTACCCCTTCTAACTCGATAAAATTTCTTGTTTTGACAACGAGGACAAGTTTTGCCTGACATAACGACCATATTTTAACATTTTTAGTGGCCGTTTTGAAGAATTACCCAATTATATAGTAAAATTAAACCTATGAATAGTTTAACTAAGGGTTCTTCTTTTTCGTTGAATAAAATAGCAGAGGGAATAATATTTTCTTCTTTGACTCTGTTTTTAGGCAAAATTTTTGGTTTAGTAAACAAAATTATATTAGCCAAATTAGGAGTGGAGTATTTTGGTTTATTCAACTTGCTTATTTCTATTTTTAATACTTTACTGATTCTTTGCGCTTTGGGAATTCCTTTGGGGGTAACCAGATATACTTCATTCTATTTTGCCAGAAAGAAAGAAAGCAAAATTAAGGATATCATTTTGACGGCCACAGTAATTCTTTTACCAACCTCTTTATTGATTACCTTGTTATTTTATTTATTAACTCCTTCAATTGCCTCTTTATTTAAAAACCTTCTTATAATTCCTTACCTGAAAATCGTGCTTATCGGTTTGCCCTTAGCTGTTTTACTTCAATTAATTAAAGCAACACTTTCCGGCTTCTTAAAAATTAATTATTTATTCCTTTTGGATAATTTTGAAACAATTCTTAATTTAATTTTCTTTGCCCTATTTATCTATTTTGGTTTTGGTTTGGCTGGTGTGGCAGTTGGGTATGTTTTATCACTTATTGGAGTATTGGTCGCTGCTTTTTACTTTCTCTCAAGACTTATTAACTTTCATCCCTTAAAATTTGTCTTTTTTAAAAAATTATTTTATTTTTCTTGGCCAGTTAGTTTGTCGGAAATTTTGAGAACCTTAGTTAATTCTGGGGATTTAGTATTTTTGGGTTTTTTTAAAGGAAATATAGAATTGGGAAGGTATTCGGTGGTCATTACTTTGGGTTCATTAATTTTGATTTTTCCGCAATTAATTTTAAATTACTTTTTTCCAATTATAACCAATCTTTATGGTTCGAAAAAGAAAATTACTTCAATTTATCAAAAAGTCACTTTTTGGTTAATTATCACTTCAATCCCGGTTTTTATTATTATTATTTTAAAAGGTCAACAAATTGCTGGGTTTCTTTTTGGCCAGGAATATATTTTTTCTTGGTGGACCCTATTTTTCTATAGTTTGGCTAAGGTTATCTTTAGTCTTGTCCTTTGGCCAGGAAGACAAGTATTAGATATGTTGGGGTTGACTAAACAAAACTTAAAGCTTTCCTTTATAAGGACTCTTCTTTTGTTGGTTTGCTGGTTATTATTGATTCCCAAATTGGGAAGCGTGGGTGCTTCTTTGGGCTGGTTAATTAGCTGGTTTATAGAAGCAATATTGTTTTTGGTGATTATTTTTAGAAAAACTAGCCTATTTACAAAAAAATGAAAGTAACTATTTTCCGGGATTATCCAGAACAAGGTTGGGAAAGTATGGAGGTATATGCTGATAATTTGGTAAAAAACCTGACTAATCTTAGAAAGAATAAGTTAGCAATAAAACAATTCGTTGGTCTTAAAAACTGGTCAAAATATTTTTCTAGAGAAAAGAAAACAATTAGGTATTTTTTCCGTTATGTTGTTAACCCACCATTATCATTTTTCCAGCAAGGCCAGGTTAACCACATTATTGATCAGTCAAATGCTCATTTACTTTGTTTCCTTGATCCTAAAAAAACGGTAGTTACTTGTCACGATTTAATTGTTCCTTTTTGGTTATCCAAACATAGAGTTAAAACAAATTTTAAGAAAAAAATCAAAGATAAAGGTGGCGAGTGGCGGATGAATCAACTTAAAAAAGCCGCTAAAATTATTACTGTTTCTCAAGCAACTAAGAACGAGCTAATTGGTCAACTAGCAATCGACCCAAATAATATAGTTGTAGTTCCTGAGGGTAAAGAGGATTTTTTTAAAAAGATTGATGATAAAAAAATATTAAATAAGTTTATACATAAACACCAACTACCAGATAAATATTTATTACATGTGGGAAGTAATGAAGACTATAAAAATATTGAACAAGTATTAGGAGTTTTCTCTGCGTTATCAAGACAATATAAAGACTTATATTTAGTAAAAGTTGGGCAATTTTGGCATCCCAATCACCTGCGGCTAATAAAAAAATTGAAGATAAAAGACAGGATTAGATTTTTAGGTTATTTGCCGCGGGAAGAATTACCTTTAATTTATAATCTGGCCAAGGGACTAATGCAATTATCTTATACAGAGGGTTTTGGTTTGACGGTAGTGGAGGCAATGGCTTGCGGCTGTCCAGTTATAGTATCTGATATACCTGCATTAAAGGAAATTGCTAGTAGGTCCGGAATCTATGTAGATATAAATCACAAATCAACAATAGCTGAACCCATCATCCAGCTTATTCATAGTAAGTCTATGTATTATAAATATTCGAGATTGGGAATACAGAGGGCTAGGTTTTTTACTTGGGAGAAGACCGCGAAGAAAACTTATCAGGTTTACCAAAGTGTTTTGACCAAATAACGATGAATATTATTTTTATTTCTTCATTATTACCCCCTCTTTTTACTGGCGGAGCAGAAATTTTAACTTTACTTGTCGCTGAAGGCTTAGTTAAAAAAGGCCACAAGGTAACTATTTTCACTGGTGGCAAGGAGATAAAAAGGACAGTTAAAGGAATAGCTATTCGAGAGATAAAAGAACTTAATTGGTCGTTAAGATTGCGCAGTTTCCTGATGCCCCTTTACTCTTATTGGTTGAAAAAAAGACTTTTAAAGGAAAAAGAATTTCTTTCTGCCGACGTTGTACATGCCACTGATTTTGATTCAATTTCTGCTTTAGCGGGGTGGAAACTGATTGAGGATAAATTGGTTGTTATGATTCAGGACTATGGTTTAGTTTGTCCATCGGGCGATTTGTTGTATGGTAAAAAAATCTGTCCGAATTATTGCCATTTAGGCAAGGGTTTTCTGTGTTTGAAAAAAAGAAAGCTTAGTTGGTTTAAAAAGACTTATCTTGAGGCGGCCTTTTTTGCTCGAAAAAGATTGCGTGATAAAAAAATAGTTTTTATTAAGAAAGCAGTTTGTGTCAGTGGTTTTATTGCCAGCAAAATCCTCAAGATAAATCCTAAAGTCCAAATTGCTTTAATAGGCAATTGTTTGCCCGAAGAATGGCAAAAATTACCTGCCTTAGCAAAAAAAGATATTGATGTTTTGTATGTAGGAGTCCTTAAAAAATATAAAGGAATTGATATTTTAATTAAAGCCTTAAAAATTCTTCGGGAGAAAAAACAACGCCAGAAACTAAAAGTGGTAGTGGTAGGGAAGGGTGATGAGCAAGATAGATATAGGATGTTGGTAAACAATTATGGTCTTAATTCAATAGTCACTTTCATCGGCGAAGTCAAATTCAGAAAGATGAAAAACTTTTATCGCCGAGCAAAAATAGTGGTTGTCCCATCGTTATGGCCAGAGCCCTGTGGCAGAGTGATTATTGAGGGAATGTCATTTGGAGCAGCAGTGGTGGCCACAAACTGCGGGGGAACCCCAGAAACAATTATTGATAAAAAATATGGTTTTCTTATTCCTCCAGGCAATCAAAAAGCCTTAGCAGATACTATTAATAATCTTTTATCTAACGATAAGATTAGAAAAAAGATTAGCCAACAAGCCAAGAGATATGTTTGGCAGAATTTTAAAACCCAAAAGGTTGCAAAAAAATACGAAGGTTTTTATAATAAGCCTGTGATTGTTAATAAAAAAAAGGAGAATAATAGATAGAATGAAAAAATTATATTTTGTTAAAAAAATAGTAAAGCTAGCTAAAAAAACTCCTTATCTTTTTATTATAGGATTTATAGGAATAATCCTCGCGGCCGTTGTTTTGTTTCAAACAAAACTTCAAAAACCACAGTATATTAATGTTAGGATTAAAGGCAGTCCGGGCAACTGGTGGTGGGTGACTCCAAGACCGCCCGACTGGTTGGCTTATTCAATTAGAAAAGGAGACAAAGAGTATAACTCTTTAAATCAACCGATAGCAGAAGTTTTAGAGGTGAGTGTTTATGATGCAGGTGGTTCAACTAAAGACGTTTATCTTTTGGTCAAGTTGGAAGTGAAATACAATAAACAGACAAGAAATTATCGCTATAAAGGAGAACCATTGGAAATAGGAGGGCCAATCTCTATGAGTTTAGACCGTACTTTTTTTCCAGGAATGGTAGTAGCTATTTATGACGAAGAGTATCAATTAACAGAGCTTGAGGAAAAAACAATTGTTGTCCGTTACGCTAGTCGTTGGCCTTATGAATATGAAGCAATCAAGATTGGTGAAAAGATGACGGATGGATCAGGGAGAGTATTGGCAGAAATTATTGATAAACAAAGGAAGCCAGCGGAAAAAGAAGTTACTACCTATGACGGCAGACTAGTCAAAAATTTTAGTCCGGTTTTTGACGATTTTTTTGTCACCATCCGTCTTAGAGCCAATCATATTGGAGAGGAATTTATTTTTCGGGAAGAACAATACTTAAAAATTGGTAATGCCGTTTGGATTCTTTTTCCACACTACAACTTAAGCGGGGCGCAGATTATGTCTATAGAGTAAGGCAAAATTTAGAAAATGAGTGCCAACTATCCAACAAATATTTTTGATAATTTTTACCGTTCCCCGAGAGAAAATCCTAGCTATGGGGCTGATTTTCCCCATGATCTTCCTTATGATCCGGGAGCGACAAGTAGCCTTTTTGAATTAAATTACTTTCCGAATAAGGGAATTTCTTTATTATTATTTTTAATTTTATTTGTTTGTTGTCTATTATTTCTTCCCAGAATATTAAAAAAAGAAAATAATAAAATTGTTAATATTTTAAGAATTATATTTTTTATTGCTCTTAGTTTTACATTTTTAGGTCCGCTTAGGGTACCTTCAATTTTAAAAGTCAATACTATTTTAGGATTGGTAAAAATGATTGGTCTAGGTTTAACCGCAGCCTCTGGTCTAATATTTTTGATAAAAAGAAAACCTTTTGAATTTTTAAAGATTGCCTCTCTTAACCCGTTTTTAACTTATGCCGCTAGCCTGTTAATTTCAATATTTACTCTTACCAATATAACTTTTTTTTGGCAGGACTTAACCATTATTCTTACTGGATTTATTTTCTTTTATCTTGGTTTTTATTTTTTTGATTGGAAAGAAGGAGAAAGTTTTATTAAGAATATTGCTGTTTTACTACTTGTTCCAGTAACAATAATTTTTGTGATTTTTTTGTTTCGTGGTACGGGAGTAGGGATAATTGCCTCTTTATATCCTCGTTATGAAAATTTTGTTTTTTCTCATGATCTTGATAGAGGAAGAATTTTTTCGATTATTGATTTTGAATATTTTTTGCCGGCAGTAATTTTTCTCTACCTTATTAGCAACAAAAAAAGGGATTATCTTCAAAAGGCACTGGCTTTATTAATTTTTACTTTAACCACTTTCGCGGTTTTGCTAGTTAATTATCGCTATCGTTTTTTAACTTTTCTTTTTGGGGCTGGGGGGATGATTGGTTTACTGAAAAAAGGAAAGAAAAAAATTATTCTGACAATGTCAATGCTTTTTACTACTATTTTTTGTCTTTACTTGGTTATTTCTATAGCTTTGGGAAGGACAACCCTTATTGATCGGTTTTTACTTAAAAGCTATCGTGACGATGTTGATAGTTTGCGAAGAAGAATTGTGATGATCGGACAGGCTTGGGAGCTTTTTACCGAGCATCCGGTTTTTGGTGTGGGAGTAGGTAATTATCGCGATAATGTTCAGGTTACTTATGAACGATTTGGTGGCAGAACCTATGAACCATATTATAAAATCCTTCAGAATGTTTATGCCTATCCTCATAACTGGTATTTACTTGTTTTGGCAGAAAATGGAATTGTCGGTTTTTTAATTTTAATGTGGCTGTTGTTTAGCTTTTTAAAAATAGATCTATTCCTTTATAAAAGACTAACGGATAAGAAGCTCCTCGTGTTTCTTAGCTTTGCTTTAATAAGTTATTGTTATTTATTTGCCAACCTTTTTACAATGATGCACAATTCCCTACCCATGGTAATTATTTTCTGGGCTTGTCGGGGGATGATTGAAAGAATATATTATGAATATCCAAAAGAATAACAAAAAAAATAATTACCTAGTTTGTGCAATTATACCTGCCTACAACGAAGCCTTAACAATTACTAAAGTTATTAAAAAAACACTTGCTTTTGTTGATAAATGTGTTGTTGTTAATGATAACTCTTCAGACAATACCTCAATCCTTGCTAAAAAGGCTGGGGCAGTTGTTATTGATAACTGTTTTAATATGGGAACGGGTAAGGCTATCCAGGTTGGGCTGAAACATGGACTTAAAAATGGTTTTAGCCATTTTATTCTTTTAGATGCTGATGGTCAGCATGATCCTAAATATATTAAAAAATTATTAAATAATTTAGATTCCGATATTGATTTGGTAATTGCTAGCCGTTATTTAAAAAACACTAATCATTGTACTTCTTTTATAAGGCGCCTAGGGACAAGATTAATCTCTTTAATGATTTGGTGGAAATATAAAGTAAAAATAAGCGATCCGACCTCAGGTTTTCGATGTCTATCAAAACCAACTGTAAAACTGATTTTAAAAGATTGTGCCGGCATTTTCCCAGATCCGGAAATTTTGATTAGCCTAATTAAAAAAAAGAAAAAAATCAAAGAAGTTTTAGTTCCCATGAAACCAAGAAGATTCGGCACCTCGACAATTTCGCTAACTAAGGCTTGCTATCTAATGGCCTATATAAGTTTTAAAATAATTAAAGAGTAGCGGAGGATCTTAGTAAAGTTTGGGAATTTGATCTACCCCTGATAAAACTTTATCTCCGTTTAAACCAAGAACATCAAAATACCATTTTAACGCTTCATAGCGGGGTTTGTTTTCTTGTTCGACAATTCTTAATGCCTCTTTCCGGGTTAAAACTCCTTCCCGGATTTGGTTGCTTCTTAGACCATCGTGTTCGGTAAAACCCTGAACAGTATAATAGATATAATTATAAAAAGGCGGGGTACCATCATCGATACGCCAAGTAGCGATCGTATCATTTGGTGTTTCCCAATTATATTGCTGTTTTAAAGTCTTGATTATCTCTTTCTCATTCCAGGGAATGTAATGCCAAAGATAAACAAATTCATGTCTCATAAAATAGGCAGAAAAGTAGGCAAAAATGGTATCTAATAAAGAAGAATTAATATAGGTAGGATTGTTTAAATATTGTTTTAAATAATAATTGGCCATTTTTATTTTTCCACCGAAAGCCAGATTATGAATTACTCCTTTTGGAGTGCCATCGAAAATTCCATAATAGCCAAACTTAAATCTTTCATCTTCTAGTTGATTGCCTCGACAATAAATAACTAGCTTAATACTTGTTTTTCTTTTTAACTCTTCAGCATAATATTCGGCTTGTTTATCGCCAGCCATAAATAAAGGGACCATAGCAATGTCTGGTTTTTTCAGCCAAGCCTCAATATTTTTTTTGATATTTTCTCGTTTTCTTTTGATGTCGGCCGAAACAATTATATGTTCGACACCTAATTTTTGAGTTAAACGCGACTGATTTCTTCTGGCAATATCGGTGACCATGCCCCAGTCATAGGTATAGGCAATGGGATTAAGTTTTAAGACATTTTTAGCATAATGAAGACCATAAGAACTGTCCCGGCCGCCGCTTAGAGCAACAATACAATTTTGTTTGCCAGTTTTATTCTTGTATTGGCTAATTAATTTCTTCAACTCGCCCTGCCCCAAGGGATTAGTTTTTTTATAAGTCCGGCAGTAATTACAAACACCGTTTTTATCAAATTTAATCAAAGGCATTGTTTCTGGCAATATACAGCGAGTGCAGCGCCGGATTTTACTAATTGATTCATAATCCGGAATGTGTTTGGCCAGCTTACTGATACTATTAAGATAAAGATTAATTGTTGAATAGAAGTTTTTTGTTTGAAAAGAAGAATCAATTATTTTACTAAAATATGTTTCTTTTTTTGGCTGTATTTTTATTTCTTTTTGCTTAGAAGCTTTTTTCAAATTAAAAAGATCTGCTTTTAAAGTTTTCAGATTAATCTGAAAACCATAATTTGGTTGAAGTTGGTTGATATTTTTTAATTTTACATTAAATTCTTTAAAACGCTTTTTTAATAGCTGCTCTAAAATATAACGCTCAGAAGCAAAAATAAAAAAATCACTGGTTTTGTAATAATATAGAGAACCGGTATTAGTAGCTAAAGCTAGGCTAGGATTATTTTTAAATAGTAAGGCGATTGAAGCAGCTCCTTCAATTAAGCGATAGACTTTTTGTAAAGCATTTTTTATAGAAGAACCTGTAGAAAGATAATATTGGGTAAGTTTAAGAATAACTTCAGTATCGACCTTAGTTTGTTTATTTAAAGTGGGAAATTGTTGCCAAAGTTTATTGTCGTTTGTAATAATGCCATTGTGAATACCGACAATATTTTGGGAAATAACCGGTTGATTATTAAAATTATCCATCAGATCACCGTTGGTTGCTAGCCGCGAATGACCAATAATACGAACTTCTTTAGTTAAATTATTTTTTTTAAATCGATCAAATAGTTGCTTATATTTTTCACTTTTAATCAGTTGACTACTAGAACAAGGTTGTTTTAAAACAATAATATTGGGACAATCAGTCATCGCTAAGCCAGAAGCCTCTTTCCCTCTAGATTCGGAAAATTTAAAAAGATCATCAATAATTAGAGATATATTGTTGATAGGTTTTTTACTATTTGGATGAGCTACTAAACCAAAAATTCCACACATAGAAATATTTTAGCCAATTATTATAAAATTAACAAAAGCAATGAAAAAAATTTACGTTTTTCTTTTTTATTTTCTCTGCGCCATAATTTTTACTTATCCGGCGATATTTCATCTTAAGGATATGGTTATTGGTGATGGTGGAGATGGCTATGAATTTTTAACTTATCAATATATTGTTGCAGACAATTTAAAAAAAGGAAAACTTCCATTGGCCTATACAAATATACTTAGATATCCTATTGGTTTTTATCCCGGTGTTGCCGATGGTAGACTCTTTGTCTTAACTGGTGGTTTACTTAATTTATTTTTAAAAGGAGTTTTAGCTTATAATTTATTAATTCTTCTATTTTTTACTATTAATGGTTTTGTGAGTTTTTTATTTTTTAATAAATTAATTCATTCATATAGATTGGGGATATTAGGAGGACTAATATATGGATTTTCTTATTATACCCTTAGTAAGGGAATTGGTCATCCAAATCTTTTGCCGATTTTTGGTTTTCCCTTATTGGGATTTTTTTTAATAAAGACATTAGAACGACCAAAGGATTTAATTAATTATTTATATCTGATGATTTCAGTTTTTATAATTTCTTTATCTTCCCTGCAGTACTTTTTTATATGCTGCAGCGCATTATTAGTTTTTTCCCTTATTGGTTTTTTTATTTATAGAAAGAAGTGTTTTGCTATTTTGTATATGTTTTACAAAAACAAAAAAATAATTATTCTATTGTTGACGAGCTTTCTGATTATTTTTTTTATATTTTTTAAGCAATATATTAATGCCTATCTAACAGGAAATTTTATTTACCCGACAATTGATTCATTCACTACATGTAAATTACTCGTTAGCTACTTCCTTCCTAATAATTTTATCCCCACATTTCTGGGAACGGCTTTTAAAAATATTATACCGGCATCAATAAATAACATAGAGAGTACTCTTTTTTTAGGATTTTTAGAAATATTATTATTTATTTTTTTTATTATTAAGCCTTCAAAAACATTATTTGAGAAATTTATTTTATTGCTGACAATAACATTTTTTATTATCTCATTGGGGATTGGTATTTATAAGAAAGGAATTATTTTGCCCTATTTCTTTCTTTCTTTTATTTTTCCATTTAAAGCGGTAATGGAAACAGAGCGTTTTTTTGTGATTTTTTATTTATTTTTAACGTCAACAATCCTTTTGCTGTTGAAAAATTCTTCAAGGAAAATGAATTTTTTTACGCTTATTATTTTGTTGATAATTATGGAAAGATTTACTTTAAACTATCCCCTGAGTGCGTCTTTAAAAGCCAAGTATCAGGATATTGTGACAAAACTTCCCGGAGAAGCAGTTTTAGATATACCAATTTTATTATATGGTAATAATATATGGCAAAAAACCGTTTATAATTCTTTGCCATTTTATTATCAGAAAAAAATAACTGGAGGGCTTTTACATCAATATGCAGATATAAGTTTGAGGAAACAGTTTCTTGATTATAGCGGGGCAATGAATTTTTTTTGTCAGCAGGATTTTAGCCAAAACCAAGACTTGTTAGAGAAAAGAGAGATTATTAATAACATGCTGATAGTTTTAAAAGATAATAAGGTTAATATAATTGTTGTTCATAAAGAACATCTCTATAAAGAAGAATGTAGAAATGTGAATAATCTTATTTCATTATTGCCTGTAAATAATACTGGTCTTGGTAAAATATATGAAGATGAAGAAGCAATGGTTTTTCTATTAAAATGATAAAAACTTAACAAATGAAATCGATAATCAAAAACTTTTTTGCCTTTTTATTCTTTTCCCTTTGCGTCATGATTTTTACTTATCCGGCGATATTCCATCTTACGGATATGGTTATTGGCGATGGCGGTGATAATTATGAGTATTTATCCTACCAATATTTGGCAGCCCAAAACTTATCTCAAGGCGAAACACCATTGGCCTACACTGACACCTTTCGCTATCCAGTAGGTTTTAATTTTGGAGCCGGATCTGACGCTCGGCTATTTGTTTTATTAGGAGGGATTTTAAATCCTATTTTGGGTGGCATTTTGACCCATAATTTTTTACTTCTATTAATCCTTTCTTTAAATGGTTTTTGCGCCTATTTATTTTTTAAAGAACTTTCAAAGTCAAATTTATTAGGACTATTTGGTGGTTTGACATATGGTTATTCTTATTATGTTTTAGCGTTGGGGGGAGGCTGGATTAATTTGTTGCAAGCTTATTGTTTTCCTTTATCCGGCCTCCTTTTCCTTCTTATTTTTAAAAAGAAACAAGCAACTTTTATTAATATTCTTTTATTCTTTTGTTCTTTATTATTAGTGGCTCTTTGTTCGCTTCAATACTTTTTAATTAGTTTGGTATTTATTATATTTTTCATTCCTATAAGTTTACTTTTTTTTAGGCATAATATCATAAAAAAGATAAGATTTAATAAGTCGATAATCACAAAAACAGTTATTAGTTTTTTAATTTTTATTTGTCTGTTTATACTGATATTTAAACATAATTTAATATTTTTATTATCTTCTTATCAAAGACAACAATACGAAAGTAAAAACATGAGAGAAACTGTCCCTTTTGTCCCTTTTTTTGTTCCAAATAAATATAACTCAACTTATTTAGCAATTTTTTTTAAACAATATTTAGGGTATTTATGGTTACCTTATTACGAAGGGTATTCCAACAATATTAGTTTTTCAATTTTTTTTGGATATATAGAAATGATTCTTTTTTTCTTTTTTCTTTTAAAAAAAAAGAAAAAGGAAGAATGGTTTTTTTTAAGCCTTTTTTTAACTTTCTTTATTTTATCTTTAGGTGTAGGTAAAGCCGGCAGTAAAATAAAGCTTCCTTATTATTATTTAGCAAAGTGGTATCCATTTAAAGGTATTTACGAGACAGAGAGATTTTTTGTTCTTCATTATTTTTTTTTGGTAACAGGAATTATTTTTTTGCTTGGAGACGTTATTAAAAAACGCTGGGGGAAAATGTTGCTTTATTTTTTACTAATAGGAATTATTTTGGAAAGAGTAAGCCCTAATTATTATTTAAGTCCCACTTTAAAAGCCGATTACCAGGAAATAGTAAGCGAGATGGGCGGAAAGGCAGTATTGGATCTTCCAATAATTATTGGGCCCGGGAAAGCATATGAAAGTAAATATAATCTTTTGCCTTTTTATTATAAAAAAAAGATCACTGGTGGATATTTCCATTGGCTTGCAGATACAGAAGTAGAAAAGACCCTTATAAAACGAATAGATGCATTTTTTATCTACGATGAATTTAGTATAGAAAAAGATAGAACAATATTGCTGTATCTAAAAGAAAAAGATATCTCTACAATAGTTATTCATAAAGACATCATTTACGATGATCAATTATTTTATAAAGCTCGATTAAGGCTTTTAGAATTATTTCCTGATTTAACAAAAGAAGAAATGAAAATAAAAGAAAATGATTATGAATTTATTAAAAAGACAAAAAACAATTTTGATTATGGGACGGTTAAATTAGAAAGAGTTTATAGCGACGATAGAGTAATTATATATAAACTTTTATGAAAGATATGAAGAATTTTCATCTGACTAATATATTTTTTGTTTTTTTAATCATTGTTGTTCAGATATTGACGATATTGCCATTTTTTAATCGTGGTTTTTTCCCCACTCATGACGATTTTTCTGTCCAGCGAGTAATAGAATACAACAAATCTATTAAAAATGGGGATTTTCCAGCACGATGGTCGGCTAATTTACTTAACGAGTATGGTTATCCACTATTTATATTCTATTCTCCCTCTGTCTATATGTTGGGAGGGACTTTGGTGCAATTGGGTATTGCGCCTCTTTTATCAGTGAAATTAATATTTATTTTGGGTTTCATTATTGGAGGATTGGGCATTTTTTTATTGGCAAAGGACTTTATGGGCTATTTCCCGGCGATTGTTAGCACACTTATCTTCATTCTTGCCCCCTATAGAGCAACCGATGTTTATGTAAGAGGAAATATTGCGGAATTTTTAGCTTTTTCTCTTATTCCCTGGATTATTTTTTTTAATAATAAGATGATAAGAAATTTAGAAGAAAAAATTTGGATTTATATTCACGGAATTTTTTTAGGTATTCTAATCTGTACGCATCATATAGCTACAATGATCTATTTCTTATTTTTCATTATCTTCAACATCTTTCATATTTTCATTCTTCCAAAAAAACAGAGAGTAAAAATTCTTCTTCATTTAATATATTCCTCTGTTTTGGGAGCTTTGATATCGTCTTTTTATTGGTTCCCCCTAATTATCGAGTCAAAATATGTCTGTACAGATGAACTTATAAATTTTGATTTACGAATTTTCTTTTTAAAATTTAAACAACTTTGGCATTCCAAGTGGGGCTATGGAGGAGTTCTGGAGCCTAATCCAATGTCTCTACAACTGGGAAGAACTTTAATTATTTGTTCTGCTTCTGCTTTAATAATTAATTTTTTTATTAAGACCCACAAACGATTATTAATTATTCTTTGGGGTTTTATTCTTATCTTTTTTTCTTTTATGGAAACAATTTATAGTGCTTTTATTTGGAAACAATTTCCGATTTTAAATTTAGTACGGATTCCATGGCGAGCCCATATTATTACTTCTATAGCTGGTTCTCTCCTTTCTGGTTTTTTATTCTATTTATTAGAATCTTGTAAGGGTTTAAAAAAAAGGTTTTTTAATAATTTCAGAACCTGCTTACTAGGTATGGTCTTTATATTTACTTTTATATTAAATTATTACTATTTTAAACCGCGTGGATATTACGTTGGCTATTATCCGCATGAAACTACCACCTGGAACGACGAATATCTTCCAAAATGGGTAGTTAAAAAACCAACAGGTCTTCCTAAAGAAAAAATTAAATTTATTGACGACAAAGGGATTTTATTAAATTCTGAATGGGGATATATAAAGAAAAGCTTTACCATAGAGAGCACGAGCGATGTTTTTATTGAAATATCACATATTTATTATCCAGGTTGGAGAGCATATGTAAACAACAAAGAAGAAAAAATTATTTTAAACGACAAGACTGGTGAAATGAGAGTTAGAATTCCCAAGGGGAGAATCAATCTAGTTTTTATTTTTAAAAAAACGTGGTGGAGAATATTAGCTGATTTAACTACGGTTATGACGTTTACTTTTCTAGCTATACAATATTTATTTGTTTTATTAAAAAGAAAAAAACCAATAATTATAAGTTAGTAAAATTAGTAAGGATTCTTTATGGAAGAAATAAAAAATAAAAACTTAACTCAATCATTAAAGGAAAATCTTTTTGCAGTACTGTTATATATTTTCTGTGTAATCATTTTTATGCACCCCGTTGTTTTAAATCTTAATACCCATATTCTCGGGGATGGTGGTGATAATGTTGAACATTATTCTTATTTTTATTTAATAAGAGATAATCTTCTATCGGGGAAATTACCCTTTTCATATTCTAATAAATATCGTTATCCCTATGGTTTTGATCTAGCAAGCTCAGATGCTCGATTGTTTGTAACTATTGGGGGATTATTTTCATATTTTTTTAATCCCACGATCATTTTTAATTTGATGGTTTTATTTACTTTGCTTGCCAACGCCTATATATCTTTTTTATTTTTTAAGGAGATAACTAAAAATTATAGAGCCAGTATTATTGGGGGATTTATTCACGGATTTTCTTCGTGGGTTATTTTAAACACTCAAGGAGGAATTAATGTGGTGGGTGTTTTTGGGTTTCCCCTATTAGCCCTTTTTTTATACAGATATTACGTTTTATTAAAAAATAGATGGGGGGATTTAATTGGCATTTATTTGGGAATTATCGTGCTGGCTTTATTATCGGTTCAACAGTTATTTCTAGTTTTTTTATATTTTATACCATTATTAATTTTATTGTTCATTTTTGCTCGTCAGTTTTTCAACAGAATTCTTGTCTTAACAACTAAGCAATTCTATAGACACCTAATTGTGGCGGGTATCACTGTATTTATATTATTTTGTATTTTTAATAAACAAGTGGAAATTTTAATCCAGCAAAAAAATGACAATCAGTCAATATCGACAGGGAATATTTTCCCTCTTAGTTTTTTTATTTTTCCCTCAACTTTTTATAATAAAGATAACTATCCGTTTTTACTTCCTTGGTCATTGACGCATTCAATTTTCAGATTTTTTCATTTACCAGTAGTATATGGAAATGGACTTGCCCCACTTGTTTATATTGGCTGTCTAGTTATTTTTTTATTTA
>Ga0210057_1006084_pt1 | contig 15157 bp, 9 predicted proteins | sample CryGeyCG2114_010_2_FD_183968 | JGI IMG/M metagenome (GOLD analysis project Ga0210057, IMG submission 183968) | Groundwater microbial communities from aquifer - Crystal Geyser CG10_big_fil_rev_8/21/14_0.10 (SPAdes) (version 2) | ecosystem: Environmental > Aquatic > Deep subsurface > Groundwater ... | reverse complement strand
GACCAGAAAGGTATAGGTCTTCAAGCATTTCTTTGAAAGACTCCGTCTCCATAAGCTCTGGAGACGGTGTTGTATAATCAACAAATTTCCCACCCACAACCGTTGTTTTGCCTGTCTTAGGATCAATGACACTTTCTTTTTCGATTTCACTCCACTTCTTATCAGTCATATTCCCATATTTATAAAAGTGCATTCCACTGTCCTCTTTACCAATAGGATCGCGATCACTGATACTATTTTTCATCACATCAAATTTCCCCATGAGATTATTAAACGCCATTTCAAGACCCATGAAATAATTTCTCGACTTCTCACTCGCTAGCTTTTCCCACGGAGCTTCTCCACTTGATTCAATTACTGGTGAAAAAATCTTGTGCGTCATAAACATGAGCATTTCATGAATGCGTCGAGTGGCCTCTTTTCCTGCGCGCTTCTGTCGATTTTCTTCGGTCACTCCACCCCTTCCTTCTCGTACGATTTTGTCGTACATTGTCCTGTGGAGTCGTTTGTAATACTCGTAGAACTGTTGAGGCGAATCAAGATTTTCAAAAAGCTGAATAGCTTCACGAACATCAGTGATATCTGAAGACTCACCTTCTTGGGGATTTCTGATCGCCTCTTCGCTGATTCCCTCTTTGATCTGGTCAAGGACATATCGATCTCTATCTCTTTGCGTGCCCTGTCGACCTTCGTGCTGAGACTGAATTTCTTGGAGTTGTCGACGCTCTTCCTGTGCCGCTTGTTGCACATATTGTGCTCTCTCGGCTCGAGCTACATCTTTTTTTTCATTGAGACGATCAAGTGTTATTCCAAGATTTCCCCCTGATTGAGCAACAATTGCCTCAAGGTGCTCCTCAGCTTTTGTTCTCCCAACTGTTGACACAATTTTTTTCAAGTCTTGCTCAAACTGTGTGGGCTGCTGACCAGCTGCAGAAAATGTGATGTAGTTTGGGACATCGACTAGGTTCAGAAGAAGTGGTTGCAAAAATGCTGAAGAATCAATTGTCGCAACTTCATTTTGCAGTTTGGATATGAGAGCTTGAAATACTTGACGAGATGGCGCATGATCTGGGGGCTTGATGAGACCTTCAGATGCTGCCTCCACAAAAAGAGAAACGCCATTATGCAAACCTCTCCCTGCTGCAATCCAATTGTCAGGCACCGTCCCGCGGTGTGGATTTTCGGGATGATCTTGAAATCTCGAAATATTCTCCGCGCGGGTTGACTCTTGCCTCATTTCATTCTTTGCCTCCTCACCTATTTGCTGTTGGGCCTGTTCCTTTTGGGCTTGAGTCATACCATCTTTTTGAGCACGGTAATCAACGATCTGTCGGCGAATTCGCTCTCGTCGACTGTCTCTGATAGCTTCGTTGTCTTGTCGTGGTTGTGGTGCTTCTTGAGATGCTGACATATCAAAAGTATAGCAGTTATCTTTGAAAAAAAGAACCCCTGAAGATATATTTTGATATATTAATTTATATAAAGATCTATTTTATATCTTTTTTATATACTAAATCACGAACTGAAGATACTACATTGCTGAGGACATAAAAAGAAAGTGATGTGGTCTGCATATACTGCGCAAGTTCGCAGTGAAGACATGATACTGCAGATTTCGTGGTAAAAAACATAAAGATATCTAGGAAAAAAATCGCCGGAAGAATCAACAATCCGATCAAAGAGTACACAAGTTTCATATCCTAACTATATCCCTTCGAACTTGAAAATGCTATTCAAGCGATACTGTATTTGCTTTTACTCCTCCATTTGCTCAGGTTCCTCGGAATGCTCAACTTCTGAATGTTGGTCTTCACCATCACGTTTTAAATCAATAACCAGTCGTCGGTCACGACCTTCACCCACTGAGTAGCTGGTAAGTTCTGGATATTTTTTTCCAATATGCTCATGCATTGCACGCCTCTCGTATGATGAAAATCCGCGAAGATAGGTCGCAGTGTTTCGCTCATTTACCTTTTCTACTGCTTGATCAGCAATATACTGCAAACGCTCAATTTGTTTTTCACGATAGTCATTGACATTAATAAGTACGCTTACGCGATCTTTCGTTGCTTTATACAACATCACTTCAAGAATTTTTTGAATCGCTCGAATTGTTTCCCCATGGCGACCGATTACGGTTGGTGCCTCTTCCTCTGTTTTTATACTCACATGATACATTCCGTCCTCTTCTTCAACTTCAACAACGGCACTTTCGACCATTTTATCAAGCAGTTCTTGCGTTAAATTTTTGATTATTTCTGTCTTATCCATAAATAAATTAAGAAAATTATAATATTATTTCTTTTTTCGATGACTTCTGTAATGCTGAATGATACTAAATAATGAAAATGCATTCCAGTAAATTGAAAGTCCGATTGGGAGAGTATATGAAAAGTAGCCGATCATAATCGGGAAAAAATATTTCATCTGAGTGCCCATTGCTTTTTGAAAATCATCAGACGTAGAACTTTCTTTTTTCTCATCTTTTTTGCCATTTTCTTTTACTGGCGAAATATCGGTCATGGGATTTGCGGTCATCGTGACTTTCGACTGCCAAAACTGCAAGCCTGCAGTCAAAATGGGAATAAGAAAATAGTGCCACTGACCTGCTTGAGAAGGAGAGAGTGCAAGATTATACATAAAAAAATGGGGGTCGATTTTTTGTACGGCAAGGTATGGAAAGTAGAGTTTGTCATTTATTTCCTGGATCTTTATTGCATCACCATTTTTGTCAAATTGAAGAAATAACCGTAACGTTTGATACAGTCCAAAAATGAGCGGCATTTGAACAATTGCAAAGAGACATCCGGATGCAGGGTTAATACCAGCTTCTTTATATAGTTTGAGCTGCTCTGCCTGCAGTTTTTTGGGGTCTTTTTTGAATTTCTTTTGTAACGCATCAAGTTGTGGCTTGAGTTCTTTCATGACCTGTGCAGTCTTCATCTGTTTCTGAAAAAAGGGATGAAGGAGAAAACTGATCGCAATGGTTATCGTGATGATTGAAAATCCAAACGCTCCCGGAATTCCTACAGTTACAAATAAGTTGTGGAAAAAGACCAAAACATTGAGGATTGGTTCAATAAAAAGTGTGTTAAAGATCGTTCCTAGCGTTTCAAACATAAGAAATATGAAAATGTATTACCGTGCTTACTTTGTTAATTCTTTTCTTCCTTTTCTTCGGCGCCTATTGATGGTCGCTCGCCCATCGGCTGTTTTCATTTTTGCAAGAAACCCGAGCTTTCGCTGTCTTTTTAACGTTTTTGGTTGAAATGTACGTTTTGGCATAAATGTATTATAACGAACTATTAAATAAGTATTGTCGTGCTTTTAAAATTAAAATCGCGAATCCAAAATTGAATCATCTTCCGTGTGAAATTCTTTCCACACGGCTTCGGTCACAAATGGAATATATGGGTGAAGCATCTGCAGACATGCATCGTAAATCTTCATCATACTTTGCGAAGCCTCAATACTACCACTCTGCAGGCCGTCTTTCAACTCCTCAATGTAAAAATCCGCATATCGATGCCAAAGAAAATCATACATAAGGTCAAAAGCCTTGGCAAATTCGAATTTTTTGAAGTGCAGATGATATTGTTTTTGAACGGATTCAAACTCTTTTTGAAGTTCTTCTAACATCCCTCCCCCCTTCGGGGTACTCCCTTCAAAAGGGAGATCTTCAGGAATATGTCCCCCTTCAGGAAGGGGGTCTCTCCCGACTTGTCGGGGGAGAGGGGATGTCTCGATCTGATTCATTTCAATAAACCTTCCAATATTCCATACCTTGTTACAAAAATTGCGCATTGCGACAATCTTATCTTCAGACAAAACGACATCTCCCCCTTCTTTTGTACCAAAAATGAGCGCAGCACGCAGCGCATCTGCCCCATATTTTTCAATCATATCGAGCGGATTGATCACGTTTCCTTTGCTTTTACTCATCTTTTGACCTTTTCGATCGCGAACCATTCCATGCAAGAATACCTGTTCAAATGGCACCTCTTTTGTTTCAAAATAGCCGATCATGATCATTCGTGATACCCAAGCACGCAAAATATCATACCCCGTTTCCATCACGGACGTTGGATGAAAATAATCAAAGAACGACAAGTCGACTGTTTGAAGTGTCGCAAACGGCCATTGTGCGCTCGAAAACCAGGTATCAAACGTGTCTTCATCTTGAATAAATGAACATTCGCCACAAATGTGACACTTTGAAGGTTTTTCTACAGATATGAACCAAGAGGAGTTATTTCCTAACATCCCTCCCCCCTTCGGGGTACTCCCTTCAAAAGGGAGATTATTTTTAGATCCCCCTTCAAGAAGGGGGTCTCCGACGTGTCGTCGGAGGGGAGATGTATTATTCATACACCTATATGCAGGAATCTGAATCCCCCATACAATCTGTCGTGAAACATTCCAATCAATGAAATTTTCAAGTATTTGTATTAGCTGTTTTTTGAATCGTTTTGGGTGGACATTGATTTCATCATTTTTGACTCGTTCAATTGCTTGTTTCTTCAATGGCTCAACATTGATAAACCATTGTTCTTTCGGAAGAGGTTCAAGCGTAGTGCCACACCGATAACACGTATGAAGTACCATTTCATGAGGCATGATTTTTTCAAGAAATCCTGATTCTTCAAGTTTTGTGACAATCATTTTTCGTGCTATCACAACATATACTCCATCAATATCATCAAGTCCCGTTTGCCTCATATGACCATCAAAGTTGATGATCGGATCACGCCACAGCCCATGTTTTTTGGCAACTTGAAAGTCATTTTCATCATGAGCGGGTGTTACTTTCACTGCGCCGGTCCCAAATTTTGGATCAACATAAACGTCTGCAATAATAGGAATCTCCCGATTAATCAAAGGAAGTACAACCGTTTTTCCAATCAAGTCCTGATAACGCTTGTCTTCAGGATGTACCATCACCGCAACATCGCCTAGATATGTCTCTGGGCGAGTAGTCGCAATAGTCACCGATCCACCTTCTTTTACGGGAAATTTTATGTAATAGAGTTTTCCGGTCACTTCTTTGTCTGCAACTTCAAGATCTGAAAACGAAGTTCCACATGAGGTGCAATAGTTTACTAATCGATTTGCCCGATATATCAGTCCGTCATCATGCAAGTGTTTGAAGGTGTTATATACAATTTTAACAATATCGGGATCCATGGTGAATTTCTTCTTTGACCAGTCAAGCGCAAAACCCAATTTGCGAAGCTGATTTTCCATGGTTTCGCGATTTTTCATTACAAAATCCCAAATATTGGAAAATAAAGTCTTGCGATCAAAGTCAAGCCTGCTTTTTCCCTGTTTTTTCAGATGTTTCTCATACACAAATTGTGTCTCAATTCCTGCATGATCCGCTCCCGCAAGCCAGAGCGTTTCATACCCTTTGAGTTTATGGTACCGAATCATCACATCTTCATACACATACATCGCATGGCCCAGATGTAAATCTGCATTTGCATTTGGAGGCGGCAGAATGATGCAAAACGGTTTTTTTGACTTGTCTACCTTTGCAGTGAAGTATCCTCCTTGTTCCCAAAATGAGTATAATTTTTGCTCGTAGTCTCTGAAGTTGTATTTTTTATCCATATCTAAATCCCCTCATTTCACCATATATTGATATGTACTCTATCAAAAATAGCTTGAATTTGCAATATAAACATAGTATCTTTGGTCAATATGACGTGGCTTATAACGCTTTCTGTTTGGTATCTCTACTTACTTCTTTTGGGAATGCTCTTTCTTCCTATTACTGCTCGCATTTTCAAATCATTTCCTGACAAAGGATATCCATTTGCAAAAACGCTTGGGATCATTGGGTTGAGTTATGTGATGTACATATCAGGATTATTGAAAATTCTTCCCTTCACAAAAGAAGCACTTCTTCTTATTTTATTTTTTATTTCCTTTGGCATATATAAACTCTTTGGAAAAGAAATAACCTCTTTAAAAGAGCTATCTAAAAAACAGATGTTACTGATAGTTTTCGAGGAGCTGTTGTTTATTGCAAGTTTGATTTTTCTGGCAATAATACGTGCACAAGAACCATCAATTCATGGTCTGGAAAAATTTATGGATTTTGGATTCATGCAGTCAATTCTTAAGTCAACTTATTTTCCCCCACTTGACATGTGGCTTTCTGCTGATCCAGAACAGCCTGCTGGATATCCGATAAATTACTATTATTTTGGTCATCTGACGGGAGCGCTGATGACTAAACTTAGTGGAATTAATCCATTTATTACCTACAACTACATTTTGGCAACTATTTTTGCTCAAGGTATGACGCTCACTTTCTCACTCACTGGAGCAATCGCCCATCACATACGGAATCAAAAACAAAAAATAAAAAAACTTTCACTCCTTCCTGTAATGGCAGTTGGACTACTTGGATCCTTTATTGTTAACCTCGGAGGAAATCTTCACACCATATATACATTTACGAGAGGTTATCCAAACGAACACCCGGAGCCATTCTGGTCCCTTTTTCAGACAGTAGGCGAGGTTCGAGAAACGATGATGACATCCGGTGGCGGAGTGTATGAGAGCATGGTCCAGAACTCATCCTATTGGTATCCAAATGCAACGCGCTTTATTCCATTTACCATTCATGAGTTTCCCGCATACTCATATGTCGTCGCAGATCTTCATGGACATGTATTTGACATACCGTTTGTGCTCGTGACCCTTGCTTTCATTTTGACCTTTACCTTGCATAAACTTGAAAAAGAATCAGAAACAAAGCATCATGCAGTTATTCTCTGGACTGAAAGATTTGTCGCGCATTTGTTTGGAAGATTTTCGAAATTTTTTCCCTTTAAAAAAAATGGGGACATTTCCTTGAACATGAAAGAACGCATCTGGGTCGTCTTGATTGGGGCAATGATTGCGGTAAATTACATGACCAATGCATTTGATGGCCCCATTTACTTGCTCTTTATGGCATTCCTGCTTCTCTTTATATATAAATTTTCATGGAAATTTATTATCCAGTCGGCAACCATTCTCGCATCATTTTTGGTCTTTTCTTTTCCCTTTTCATCCCATTTTGAACCGTTTGCGACCGGCATCGGGGTAAATTGCAGTCCGGATTTTCTGGTTCTGATCGAAAAGTTCGGCCCGTTTCTTTTTGAAAAAGGAAACTGCCAATTGTCTGAGCCGTGGATGATGATGGTTTTATGGGGATTCTTTTGGAGTAATGCCATTCTATTTGGCATATATCTTATTTTGAAAAAAAGAACTCAATATGTCCTAACTTCTATAGACTGGATACTCCTTTTAATTTTTGGATACGGGACATTTCTCCTGATCATTCCGGAATTTATCTATGCAAAGGATATTTATCCGGGTCATTTCCGCGCTAACACCATGTTTAAACTGGGATACCAAGCGTTTATGATGATGGGTGTAGCGTCAGCAATTGTGGCATATCTTCTTGTTCGATGGCATTCAAAGAAGAAATTCATCCTCCTTCCATTCTTCCTTCTCACCTTTGGTCTGATCTTCATCTATCCCTTTTTGGCATTTCCCTCTTATTATCCGGGACTCTACTCAAAAGAAACGTACTTGAAAGATCAAAATCTTGATGGGCTTTTGTGGATGGAAAAACAATACCCTGAAGACAAAGAGATCATTGAATACATAAATAAAAACATTGATAGTCAACCAATTATTCTTGAGGCACAAGGAGACTCGTATACGGACTACAATCGCGTCTCCGCGTTCACCGGCAACCCTACCGTTGCCGGGTGGTGGGTCCATCAGTGGTTATGGAGGGGGTCATCAGATGTCGTTGGGAAACGAATTCCAGACATTGAGGCTCTCTATCAATCTGAGGATATTGTCTTAACTCAACAATTGATTGATAAATACACCATTGAGTATGTGGTAGTCTCAGGTCTTGAGAGAGAAAAATATGAAACCTTAAATGAAGAGAAATTTTCACAGATTGGCTACAAAGTATTTGAGTCAAAAAATGGATTTGGGGCTCTGTATAAAGTATATTAAAATATATTTGACAAGATTTGAGAGATGTGATATCGTATTAATGATTGTTTTGGAACATATATCAAAACAAAAAAAAGAGCATTACTACACGTCGTCCCCTTTATACGAGCGGTAGTGATGCTCTTTCTTTTGTGGACAATGCTCTACCTTTATTACGGATGATACATCTGTATTGGTAACGTCATTTTCTTCTGAAACAATCGTGCAAATTGTCTATTGGTAAACTGCTTAAAGTCTTTCTTTAAAACTTGATTGGATGAAATAGCCGTGGAAAAAATTCTCTCCTTTTTATACATAACTCCATGGTAATCCACCCCATCATATCAAGTCAAGCCCTATAGTATTATTCAGTCAATAAAATGCCTATCTTATAGTAAATATTCAACACTATTGCTTATTACAACAACATCATTTGAGTTACTCACATAATGTGGATAAGCGAAAAATCATTTGTTACAATAGACTCATGAAGGTATCAGTAGTACTTCCGGCATATAATGAGGAAAAATATATCGAAAAATGTATAGAAAGCATTCTCGACCAATCTATTCCCGCCGATGAAGTCATAGTGATTAACAATAACTCCACCGATAAAACATTAGAGATCGCCCAAAAATATCCAATCACGATCGTAAACGAAAAAAAACAAGGAACCATTCCAACACGAAATCATGGGTTTGACATGGTCACTTCAGATATAATTGCACGAACTGACGCAGATACCGAAGTTCCTCACACCTGGATTGCGCAGATTAAATCATACATGTCAGAACATGAGTGTGATGCACTTCTCGGTGCCTCATATTATCGCAGATCTCCAAAAACAATAAATGGTCCATTATTCTTAAGTTTTTCAGAAGCTTTTAAAAAAATATTCCATGTGTATCCGCTTATTGGACCAAATATGGCAATAACGCGCACTATGTGGCGGAAGATTAAACCTACCCTTTGTAAAGATGAACGTCAGATTCACGAAGATATTGATATTGCGCTTCATATACGAGATGTAGGAGGAAAAATTTGTTTTGATCGAACAAATATTGCATTTACTTCGACCCGCCGACTTGTTCAAAAGCCCCAGTCTTTTTTCCTCGAATACCCCCAGCGACTTATCAGAATGATGATAACGCACTGAAATAAATCAATTATTCCGTTGCTTTTCAAACATCGTTTCAACTTCCGTAAGTGTGGTGACGTCGACTGCTGCCTTATCGTCTCGAAATCGCTCAAGGCGCGGAAATCTCAGAGCAAATCCCGCTACATCAACAGCAAAGGAAGAGCCTGACTTTGAAGGCTTCAATATTTTACCCGCGGTATGTACCGGAGATCGAGATATTTCATCTGCCTTAATTTCAACAACAATTCCCGGTGCAACCCACACATCAACATCCATCAGTTTATCTACTTCATACTGTTTGGGCATTGTCTTAACTTGGAGTTTTGTACTTTGTTTTTTTAACCGCCTCCATTCATCATCAGTAAGGCCTGTTCCTATCTTTGCAATCGTCATAAACATCTGTTTTTCTGCATCATAAATTCCGGCTAAAAAGGCGCCAATGCCAAACTGGGTTCGTTTACCCTTTCCATAGTCATATCCCATCACCAAACAATCGATCGTATCATCTATCTTTGACGAATAACTCCGCTTCAGCTTGATCCAATTCCATCCCCGTGCGCCTGGTTGATAGGTACCATCGAGTTTTTTAGCAACAATTCCTTCCAGCCCTTTGGTGATTGCATCATCAAACATGATTTCAAGTTTTTCAGGATCATCAATAATCGCCTCTTCCGCAGGGATCACGCCATGATCAGCATGATTATTATGGATATCAATGATTGATAATAATGCTGCTCGTCGATTGGTAAATGATTCTGAAACGTAATTTTTCCCTTCTAAATAGAGAAGCTCAAACACAAATAATTTAAGGGGAATTTCTTTTGCCTTTTCTTCAATATCGTACTTTCTTTTTCGTTGAACCGTCTCTTGAAAGGGGAGAAAATTGTCGGTTTGAGCATCGTACCCGATTGCTTCTCCTTCCAAAATAACCTCATCAGCTTTTACCTCTTTGCGTACTGCTTCTACAACGTCAGGATACATAAATGTCGCATCATCAAGCCCACGAGTATACAAACGAACTTCTGATCCTTTCTTGTGTACCTGTAGTCGAAATCCATCAAATTTCGGTTCAACTGCACAGGTGCCAATTTGCTTAATGATCTCGACTCCCGATGACAATCGTTCTGCGCGCATCATCAAGATCGGCGTAAAAATCTTCGGCTCGAGTTTCTCTACTTCAGATAGTCCTTTTTCTTTGAGAATTTTTCCAATGAGTCCTAAATCAGGATGTACATGATATGCCTTTTGAAGAATGGGGCGAATACGTTTGTCCCCTTGGTGCATCCAGGAAAGAGCGTCAAGTACCGTCATATCTGAGAAACCCAGTCGCAACACGCCAAGCGGAATTCGGACAATATAGCGCGCAGAAAGGGGATCAAGCTCTTGAATAAGCCCGGAAAGTTGCGCTATTTTTGTGTCTTGAGAACCCTCTCCCGAAGCGTGAGCTAATGACTCAAGAGTCTTAAATACGGTAAGAACATCAGGAGAGCCTTCAAGCATCGATGATTGTGCATTTTTGTATTCTTGTGTTGTCTCACCGATATCTCCACTTTGCTTGTACTTTTTTTTAAATTCAGATGGATCTATTTGAAGCGCAGATGATATTGCTCGTATGACCATTTTTTCGGCCATTCCGAAATTCAATGTTTTATATTTTGGCGTCAACCGCCCAAGCAAAAGATATACTACCTTTTCATATTCTTCCGGTCTCAACTGATTAAAAAGATCGGCAAGAATTTCGGTTATGTGCAACCGTGACGCTGTTTTTTCTATTTTTTCGATGTATACCGAAAGGTGTTTAAATTTCATAACCGTGTCTAGAATAAATAATCAACAGACTCAATAAATTGATTTAAATGCACTTGCCAACTGCTTAAAGCTCGTCGGCTTGTATTTTTCCCATTCTTCCTGCTTTACATAAAGCATTTTGTAGGCAATTTTTTTCTGCCTCTCGCTTGCGTCCGCGCACCATTGTTCCAATCTCTTTATTTTCTCAATATCGTCTAAATCTTCTCGCCCTTTTGTTTCCACAATATAAATTGTTTTGTTGTCTGTCTTTACGAAAAAGTCGGGGTAATAACTGGAAATAGCACCACTGGAGTTTTTGTAATCGATTTTGAAATGAATTTCATAATAATTTTTGGCGAAGGAAATCACATCATCTGCACCTTCCAAAAAGTCGGCAAATTCAAGTTCAAAATCACTATCACCGACAATTTTATTGAATACACTCTTTTTGGGTAGCAAATATTTTTTATCCGTAACGACAAATGGTCTGGCACTGCTTACTCTTAGATAATTTTTTATTTCCGTATCGCCGACATCTTGCACGGTCAAATTGTTTATTTCTTTTTTGAATGTTTCTACTATTGTTTTTATCGCTTCCAACTCTGATAAATTTTGCAAAGTATTCGATTCCATAAGATCGACCCGCCGTTCAAATAAATGATTAGCAATAAATTCTTTTACTTTACCAAAAAGTATATCGTAACAACCAAAAAGGCGAAGCTCTCTCATTATTCTTTGGACAAACCACCCAATAGCACTTTGGTGGCTTGGTTCAATTTTTGTTTCTAAAATTGTCCGATGATGTTCTTTATCTTCTATAACCTCTCTAAAAACAATTTCTTTCTTTTCTTCCTCGGAAAATTGTTTTATAGAGATTTTTTCATGATTAAATCCGGTAACATTCAATAAGTTAAGATTTTTATATTCTCTTTGGATTCTCGGTGTTAAAACCGGCAATTCAATATCTAAATTTTCAATATCTTTCTTTACATTTTGATTATCAACTTCAATAACTGTCGGCGTAATCGGCTTGCCTGAGCGATCCATTTTTCGCTTTTCCAACTCAACACCCTCTGCCTTGATTGATTCCACAAACTCCATAAAAGCAGGCGTACCAATAACGCTCACATATTCCTGCACATCTTGACCAAAAAACATTCGGCGGAGACCACGACCAAGCGTTTGTTCTGGTAATATCTTTGAATCAGAGCCATAAGGGCGTAAACCAACGATTGTCGTTACATTTTTGACATCCCAGCCCTCTTTAAGCATTAAAACGGATACAATCACCTTGTAAGGGCTTTCCATGCTGTCTATCTCATTGGCTTTCTTTCTCAAATCTTGCAGCTCTTTTTCTTTTTTGCCGGTTACTGTTTCCGAAATCTCACCGCTCTTGTTTGTGTGAATGGTTAAAACCGCGCCTTTTAGTTGCGGGTAGCTTTTTTCCAAAAACTCCGCCACATCATCGCAATTTTTCGTGTCGTCCGTCATTATAAAAAGAATTGATTTTTTGCCGGTCGGTTCAAGTTCTTTGTATGTCTTTTCCCATTCTTCAACGCCTAGCCGGATATAGTCCTCGTATTTTTCGGAAAATATTGAGCTTTGTTTTTCTTGTAGTTTTGCTCGACTGGCCTGATCCGGCAAAACTGGATTTTTTACCACGCCTTGATGTATGGCTTCAACCAAAGGATAATCAGAAACGGTTTGCACAAAAATTTCACCGCGATTGTTTTTTGGCGTGGCCGTAACATCAATTTGCAAAGCTAATTTTTTGCCTTTTTGTAGTAATCTGTTGTGTATGTCTTCAATGGATTTAAACCACGCCATTTTTGGATCGTGGATATGGTGTGCCTCGTCGTTTATAACCATTAGCTCATCAACATCACGTACTATTTCACCCAAATCAACTTTTGAATCATTGGTTTTACCGACTACCTTATCACCCAAAAAATAATCAGAAGTATCTTCATCTTCAAAACTCGACTCATCTATATTTCCTTCATAAACTCTATGAATGTTGGTCAAAAAAATATTTCCCGATTTTGAAATCGTGCCGACTTCATCCTGTAAATGCAGTTTGATTTGAAAATCGTCCTGCCAATTTTGTCCATCGTAACCGTTATCGGGCAGGATCGGATCTTCGTAAAATATTTTCAGCCTCTCAAAGTCAGTTTTTATTCTGTCTAAAACAATAATGTTTGGGGTAATTAGTAAAAAATTTTTTGAAAGTTCCGAGTCTTTCTCGTAAAGTTTATGAAAATATGACCATGCCAAAAGCAAACTCATTACTTTTGTTTTTCCGCTTCCGGTTGCCATTTTTATCACAAAGCGGAGCCAGTCCTCGGTAAACATGTTGGGGCTTACCCTACCTAATTTATCAAACTCGATCAAATCGTATTTACTAGCGACTTTCTCAACATCATAAAGCCAAATAATCGTTTCTATCGCTTCTCGCTGGGCGTAATAATATTGGAAGGCAACGCTCGTGCCGTCTTTGGCATAGATAGTATGCGGTTCTTTAAACCACCAATTTAAAAGAGCTTTTGAGGTTTCGCTTGCGCCTTCATAATTTTTTTTTCGCCATTCGGCAACACGCTCTCGCAGTTCTGGTACAAAAGGAGGTAAAAGTTTTTCATAACCCTCTTTGCGTAAATCTTCATCTGCCGGAAACCACCTGATTGACGGATTAAGTATTTGGAATTTGTCTTTTGGAAAATTTTTGTGTAAGGCCATTGTCTGTTATTTTATTGTATATACAAAATTATATTTAAACCCTATTAGTAAATAACAACTATTAATCTAACCTCAAAAACTACTAGATTATCGTTATTTACTTTCATCTTTGGTAAATAACACAAGCTGTTGCATATTCTCTTCCGTTTTTTGTTGGATTGTCTTTTTTGCTTTGAGAATAAACTTAATTGGCATATAATCCTGTGTCAATCCCCAATATTTCAGCTTTCCTTCTTGTTTTTTCACTTCTATTATTCCTGCGTCCCTTAGTGGATTAAAATAATAACCAGATATATTTGAAGGTGCTTTTTTTAATTGGATCGCTAAGTCCTTTTGGGTCACATAGCTGCTTGATGTTGCTAAAAATATTAGTAGATCTTCCTGTTGATTTGTTAGCTCACTTTTTCTAATCAACTCCCAACGTTCTTTACCCAGCAACAACATCGCTTCATCAATGCCTAAAGGTTCTAGTACTGTTTCGGGTACCTGACTCAGGATATCCTTTAATCCATTCATAATCGAGCGGGCATCTCCTTCGCATAAATCATATAAGCTGAAAATGGCATCATTTGAAAATGGTGCAATGTATTCGACTACATCAGGAGACTTTAACAATTCCATTCTTTCTTTAAATGCTTGAATTATTTCTAATTTACTAAGTGGATTAACCACTAACGGTGATAAATGAAACACGCTTTTTAAACGTTTCTCTATGGATATAATGTCCCGAAAAAAATGCCTTGGTCCTAAAAATAAATAATAAACATCTCTTGTTTGAAGAATATCCCGTATTTCTTGAAAAAATCTTAAAACCCCTTTCTTTTCTTTTGAGTCGGACAACACAACATCAAAATTATTAATATGAACAATAAGACCGTCAAATCTTTTTCCTGCTATCTTATGGGTCTTAATGAATGTTACAAGATCAGAGAAATAGTTTTCAAGCATAGTATTTGATATGCTTGGAGGGTATTCTGTTGATCTTGTCTTGCCAAACTCACCACCAAAACCTACGATACTGATTCCTGCGGAAATATCTAAACTCTGCGTAATATCAACAAGCTTCTCTAGTTTTTGAAGTAATTCTTCATTTTTGATAAGATCAGGGTCAAGAAGCCTAATCTCCCGAAGGATAGACCCGATAATCTCTGTTAGAAAACTTTTTTTGTTTAAAAGATTTTTCGATGCCTCTATTTCTCTACGGAAAGAAAAGAGAGATTTCTTTTTCTCTACATATTTAAATAAAAATTTATGGAAATTTGCCAAGCTTGTTTTGCCTACACCGACATTTCCAAGAATTGTCAGACATGCTCTTGAATCAGACAGAAAAATATCTTTAAGGCTCTGAAGTTCAACAGCTCTTCCTACAAATGCTTTATCAATAGGTAATTCTCCACCCTCTATAAGCGGAAGAGTATCATAGGGATTGCTTCTTAATCCAAATTGTTGCCAGTTAATCATAGGTATTTTCTATATATATAGTCATTTATA
>Ga0210057_1006083_pt1 | contig 15157 bp, 11 predicted proteins | sample CryGeyCG2114_010_2_FD_183968 | JGI IMG/M metagenome (GOLD analysis project Ga0210057, IMG submission 183968) | Groundwater microbial communities from aquifer - Crystal Geyser CG10_big_fil_rev_8/21/14_0.10 (SPAdes) (version 2) | ecosystem: Environmental > Aquatic > Deep subsurface > Groundwater ... | reverse complement strand
GCTGGCGGATTTGTCGCTTAATACCGTTGTTACGGTAGAATCTGGCGTAAATCCAAATCCTACCATTGAAACACTGACCAAGATTGCAAAAGCATTAGAAGTCGGCGTTGATGATTTAATCAAATAAAAGTATGGCAAAACAATTTTCCATAATTTCACTTTTTGCGGGTTGCGGCGGCCTCGATCTTGGATTCGTTGGCGGTTTTGAATTTTTAGGCAAAAAATACGCAAAAAGAAATTTTGAGATTGCCTGGGCGAACGATATTGACGAGGCCGCCTGCGCCACCTTTAGAAAATACTTTAAGCACGATATAGTTTGCGGTGATATTGGCAAAATTCTTGACGGAAAACACAATTCAGGATTTTTTGAAAAACCAATCCCGCAAAAAGTGGATATAGTGCTTGGCGGCTTTCCTTGCCAAGATTTTAGCCACGCTGGAAAAAGAAAAGGATTTAATAGCAAACGAGGACTGCTTTATCAAAGCATGGCGGAAGTTATCAAGAGAACTAAACCAGTTTTGTTTGTCGCCGAAAACGTAAGAGGATTACTCACGATGAACGGTGGCGAAGCGATACAAACGATTATTAAAGATTTTGAAAAATTGGGATACCATGTCGTTTATAAACTGCTTACGGCCGCTGATTACGGAGTGCCACAAACACGAGAGAGAGTTATTATTGTTGGGACGAGAAAAGACAAACTTCCGCCTTTTGAACATCCACAACCGATTTTGGACGAAAAAAGCTGGGTTAGCTTAAAACAAACAATAGGTGATTTAGAGAAGGCGGAGGAAGGGAAAATTGCGAACCACTACTGGTCAAAGGCGAAAAAGAATAACGGGCAAGGAAATTCGGTCGTTTCGGCGGATAAGCCGGGGCCAACAATGCGAACGGAACACCACGGAAACATAGAATATCATTGGAACGGAAAAAGGAGATTGTCGGCGAGAGAGGCGGCACGGATTCAATCTTTTCCAGACGATTTTGTATTTTATCCGTCCACTTCCTCGGCTTATAAACAGATCGGCAACGCCGTACCGCCTGTTTTGGCTTGGCATGTCGCCACGGCGATTGAAAAATTTTTAGATAAGAATTTGAAATAACTATGATTTACGTCGCAAAACCCAACGCTAAAGAAAAAGACTTTATCGCCCTGCTTGAAAAATCAAGGGAGTTAATGCTGGTCTTTTTGAATGGCAAGAAAAACATATCGCCGACTTATTTTGAGACGGTGGTTTTTGAGCAAATGCGCGAAGCGGCGAAAGGCACGACTTTCGAGGGAACAGTTAAGCAAACGGGAACGCACGCTTTTCCCGACATTATCGCTAATAAATACTTTGGTGTTGAAGTTAAAATGACGGCGAACGATCATTGGACATCAACTGGAAACAGCGTTCTTGAGTCTTCACGCATTGAAGATGTTGAAAGAATTTATATTGTATTTGGAAAATTTGGCGGCAAGTTGGATATTCGCTACCGACTTTACCAAGAATGTCTGCCGGAAATTAGCGTTACCCATTCTCCCCGCTATCGAATAAACATGGATTTACCTTCGGGCAAATCAATTTTCGATAAGATTGGGATTGATTATGACACGCTACGGAATGACGCTAACCCAATTCAAAAAATCAAGGATTACTATCGCTCACAATTAAAAGAGGGTGAGGAATTGTGGTGGATAGATCAAGACGGAGACGGAAAAGCGGTTAGTCCTATCATTAAGCCTTTTAGGGGTTTGAGCGACAAAGAAAAAGAAAATTTCGTGGTTGAGGCGATGATTCTGTTTCCTGAAATGTTTGGTAACAGCTCGACGAAGTTTGAGCGAGCGGCCGCCTATCTTATCGCTGAATACAACGCCGTATCCGCAAACTTGCGAGATTTGTTTACGGCTGGCGGACAAATTAAATTAAAAGTAAAAGGCAAAAATGTCGTAGTGCCGCAATTGGCTTATCGCTTGCAAATTAGAGCAAAAGCGATTGAAAGAAAAATCAAGGAGATGGACCCCAAAACCATTGCTTACTATTGGAGAAGCGAAAAATTGGAGAGTGATCGCTTGAAGCAATGGAAAAAGCTCTTGAACGATAAATTTGTCCTCGTTAAGTCCGGCGTCAAAGCTTCCGACATTTTTGACGCAGGACTTCTATGAAAAGAACGAAAAATTATCTCAATCGAAATTTCAAAAAAGAACGAAGCGACGACTTGCTCCCGACTAAAAAGCGGTCGGAGTTAATGGCAAAAATACGCTCAAGAGACACGAAATTCGAGCAGGAGTTCATTGTTTCTTTGCGAAAAGTTACTCGCAAAAAATTCCAAACAAATGTCTCTTCAATCAAGGGAAAGCCGGATATAGTTTTTCAGAAAGATAAAGTTTGCGTTTTCCTTGATAGCGATTTTTGGCACGGCTGGTATTATCCTCGCTGGAAACACCTGCTAAAAAATAATTTTTGGCAAGAGAAAATAGAAAACAATCGCAGAAGAGACAGGAAAACCACGATTTACTTGCGAAAGAATGGTTGGATAGTTTTGCGTTATTGGGAGCATCAGCTTAAAGAAAACCGGAAAGCAATTTTGAAAGAAATTTGCGAACGTTTATGAAAATCCGAAAAATAACATCGATAAAAAACTACAAATCCTTTTCGGATTTTTCATGGAATAAGTTTTGTAAAAACGCTTCGGACCAAGAACAAGTTTTGCAAAATTTCCCTATTGTTTTTGGTGAAAACGGGTCTGGCAAATCGGCTATTTGCGATGTGCTGAAAAGTGTTTCCCAAAATCAGGACTTCCCAAATACTCCACCAAGTTTAGCGGAAGTAGAACTGAACGATGGGAGTAGTAATCAAGTCCACAAATACGAAAACGGAAACTGGGCAAGTCAGATCGGAAAAAACTCTTTTCTATTTTTTGATGTTGATTTCGTTAATGCCAACGTTCATACGCACGGTGTAAGGTCAAGCAATTTACAACAAGGTGCGCATACACAGAGAGCCGGAAAACTCATTATTGATTTGGACGAACAAGCAAACAATCTCAAGGAAGCAGTTAAGACAAAGAAGGACGAAGTAGAAACACTGAAAAATTCCTGTGCCGGCATTTTGGACCAACAATTTACGGATAAGGACAAAGAGCTTTTTCAAACCCACAAAGACACTGACGACGAAACCAAACAAGGGAAGCTAGCCAAAGCGCAAGAGGAACTCAAAAAACTTGAGGCGGACTTAGCAACACTTCAGAAGCTAAATAAGAAATATGCCGAAATAAATCGCATATCGGCGGTTAGTCAAGTAGTTTTTTCAAATTCTCTTTCTACCAAAGACACCTTTACTGAACTTTTTGCTCGCCAGATAAAAGAGAAAGCGCAGGACGAGGCAGACGAAAAGATAAAAACACACTTTGCGAAGCATAAGCAGTTTATTGAATACGCAAAAAATCACATACCCGAAAATTACGCAGACGAAAATTGTCCACTATGTATGCAACCGCTCGCTAACGCGACAAAAGTTATTGAGTATTATAGAACTGCTTTTGACCAAACTTATGAAAACGCCAAGAGGCAATTTTTGTCCGACATCGAAACGGCAAAAGGCGAACTGGAAATAATGAAGTCAAGCCTGAATTTACTTCCGCCGAAAGTAACGGCAGTTTTTGACGCTTTAGAAAAGATAAAAACCGATTTTGAAATTCAGAACATCTACAAACTTGAAGAAAAAACCGAACAATCGGGAAAGTTTGTCGGCATTACCGCAAAAGAAATGGATGACCTGATTGCCGCACTGGAATCATTGAAAAAGATTGAAAGAGAGAAAGTAGATGCGGCGAAACTTTATGACGTGGTTGTCGCAAAAATCCAAGAAGTTGTGAAATCGGTTAAAAGCGTTAACGACCTTACCACAGAGAAAAACAAACTGATAAACGATTTTAAGGGTAAGTATTCCGACCAAAGCAAAATCACGGGTGAAATACAGGAAAAGGCCAAAAAACAGGCGGAGTTGAGTGAGCTGATAGATTTTCTAAAAAGCGACAAAATCAAACTCATCAAAAATCAAAACGAAACTTTCGAGAAACAGAAAACATTATCCGAGGCATTGAAAAAGGCGCAAGAGGATTTGAAAACTTATCTTGCCAACACCATACCGGAAAGCGTCATTTCGCAAATGATCGCCATTCTTGGCAAATTCAACCTTAGTTTTACCCTTGAGCACATCAAGCCTGCCGCCAACACAAAGGATTACCCTTTTTCATTCAAGATAAAAGACCAAAAAGGCAATGAGCGCGAAATGAAAGACGGATTGTCGGAGGGTGAACGTCAACTTATTTCTCTCGCCTTTTTCTTTGCGATTAACGAAAATCTGCAAAATAAAGATAAGGCCGTTTTGATTTTTGATGATCCAATCACCAGCTTGGATTCGCCAAACTTGAAAATTCTTGCAGAGCTAATACATCAAAAAACGCAAGAATTCTCACAGGTGATAGTTTTTACTCACCACCCGCTATTTTTTAAGTATTTGGCGAAATACGAAAATCCCAACTCGTGCAAATTTGGCGTTTTGAAAAATGCCGACCAGTTTGGCGGAAGTTTTATGTTCTTTGACCCAGGATTTGATTTAGTCGCTGAAGTCCAGCAATGCAATCAAGAAATCAGCCAAAATGCGCAAAATGGAAATCTGAAGCCGGAAGAAATCGCCCTGAAATACGGACAACTCTTGCGACTTGCCGTTGAAAAATTTATCAAAAACGACCTATTGATGTGGGATAAGGAAAAGAGATTTGACGAGGTAACGGAAAATTTGAAGCAAGGAAAAAACAAAATGGCCAAACTTTCCGATGATGATTTGGAGGTGGTAACGAATATGTACAAGTATTGCAATTACTCTAACCTTCTACACGCCGACAAAGAAACACCATCGGCTCTTTCGGAGCTAATGACGCATATTGATAAATTTGTTAAGATACTGGACAAGGCGAACACTTAACCCCACCCGCCACCCAATTTGAGGCCCCGCCGCCCGAAAAATACGCTGGGGGTTTCCAGCAGGTGGGCAAAAAGGAAGGGGGTCTGGGGGAAGGAATTTTTGCCCTCCTGCTCACCGCGCCGAAGGCGCGGCTGGGGTGGGAGCGGCTCCGCTCTCTTGCTCCATCAAGAGAAGCAAAGCAAAACATTTTTCAATTCCTTTTAGAAGAAAAAAGGTCGCGCGCCAAAATTGAAAAAAGAGAAAAATGTTTTGCTTTGCGCCGCCGTCAGGCGGGCGGAGCCGCGGGGCGGGTCAGTTCCGTTCAAAGTAGGTTCGCACTGCGTTCAGTAATTGCGACCAAGTTAGACATTGAGAGTTTTCGGAAGAAGGTACGCGCTCGCTTCGCTCGCGCGCTGGGGGGATTTTATTCTGATTTTCCGCCACAATCCGCCATTCGCCCGACCAATCCCAGCCGACTTTTTTGTCCAGCAGGCGGCGGTTCGGAATTGCAAGCAATTCACAAATGGAATTTGTATCCAATTTTTTCCTTTCCGCTTTCGGCGGAATACGAAGCCAGTTTTTTAATCCCATGCTTTACGGCCAAAGGCGACTAATAATATGAACACCAAATACTTTCTATACGCTCGCAAAAGCACCGAAGACGAAGAACGCCAAGTGATGAGCATTGAAGCCCAGCTCGCGGAGTTGGCGGAATTTGCCAAGCGAGAAAATATTGAGATTACAGAAACTTTTATTGAGAGCAAAAGCGCAAAGAAGCCCGGGCGAGAAGTCTTTAACGAGATGATGACTAAAGTGCAGGAAAGTAAAACTCCGATAGGACTGCTTGCATGGCATCCGGATCGTCTCGCCCGAAATTCTGTGGACGGTGGACAAATAATTTACAGCATAGACATCAACAAAATCGCTTCTTTGCGCTTTCCCACATTTTGGTTTGAGCCAACTCCGCAAGGGCTTTTCATGCTTCAAGTCGCCTTCGGCCAAAGTAAATATTACTCCGACAATTTGTCCGAGAATGTAAAGCGTGGGATTCGCCAAAAACTCAGGCGGGGTGAATGGCCCGGCCTTGCGCCATTTGGGTATGTGAACAATCCGAAAACAAGAACTATTGAGCCAGACCAAACAAAAGCGAGGGTTATCAAGAAAGCGTTTGAGGAATACGCGCAAGGCCGCCATACTCTTTTGTCTTTAGGCGAACGCCTGAGTTTTTGGAGTGTGGTGAGCGGAACCGGAAAACCGCTTTGCAAAGCAACCCTCCAAAGAATGCTTACCAACAAAGTATATCTCGGCTTGATCGTTCATAACGGCGAAACCTACGAGGGCGGTTTTCCGGCAATTGTTTCCAGAGCGACTTTTGAGAAAGTGCAGGAAGTATTAAAAAACCGAGCCAAGCCGCGCCACTCAAAGAAACGCCACAACTTTCCATTTACCGGACTGCTCACCTGCGGAGAGTGCGGCGCGGCCATTACCGCCCAATACGCGCACGGACACGGCGACACATACAAATACTATCGTTGCACCAAGCGGCTTGGCTCGTGTTCGCAAAGTTATCTGCGGGAGGACTTACTTACCGAACAATTGAAAACAGAAATGTCAAAAGTCGCTCTGTGCGAAGACTGGAAAGAAAAGATGTTGGCGCAAGTGGAGGTATGGGAAAAGGAAAATATCCAGTCTTCGCAATCTTTCGCCCAAAATCTGGAAAAGGAAATCAAGGAAACAGAAGCAAAACTTGACAGGTTGGTGAACGCCTTTTTGGACGGAAGCATTGAGAAAGAAATCTATCTCGCCAAAAAAGACGAACTCATCACCACCAAAACAGACTTCCAGCAAAGGAAGTCTGATTTTGGGCGAAAGGGAAACAATTGGATCGAACCCTTGCGTGAATGGATTTTAACCGCTCACCACGCGGAAAAACTGGTTTCGTCAAACGAATTTGATGAAATCAAATTGTTTGTGGAAAAAATTGGAACGAACCGCCGCCTACTGGACAAAAAAGTCGGCTGGGATTGGTCGGGCGAATGGCGGATTGTGGCGGAAAATCAGAATAAAATCCCCCCAGCGCGCGAGCGAAGCGAGCGCGTACCTTCTTCCGAAAACTCTCAATGTCTAACTTGGTCGGGGTGATAGGACTTGAACCTACGGCCTACTGGTCCCAAACCAGTCGCTCTAGCCAACTGAGCTACACCCCGCGTTTTCATTTGTTATGTCCATTACATTTCGCAACGTGAGATATTTTATGTTTTGTTGTGATGGTCTGCATTCAGACTGGTGCCGGGGGAGAGAATCGAACTCTCGACACGAGGCTCTTCAGGCCACTGCTCTACCACTGAGCTACCCCGGCTTCACTTCATCTGCTTGTGGCAGACTCGTTGCGCCGGGTAGGCCCGGCATAAATGATGCACTTTACGTTGGCTAACGAAAGTTACAAATGTGTTCGTAATTTCGTACCGTTCGTATTTCGTACATAATTGTGGACCAGACAGGACTTGAACCCGCTACCTCCTGCGTGCAAAGCAGGCGCTCTACCAGGTGAGCTACTGGCCCATTTCAAGGCTAAAAGAGTATAGCAATCTTATCTGTATATTGTCAACATTATGCCTCATCAGTACCCATAGTGAAACGGAGACGCATTTCTTCTCGTTGTTCTTCTCGAAGATGTTTGAATGTGGTTTTGCTCCATGTGTGGTTTTTCAAAATCTCAGAAATCCACTGTCCACCAAGGAGGTGTGGCATCATCACATAGTTTGCTCCGGCATTATAAAATGCCTCACTATATCGGTTTTCATAAAGATTGGCGATGATGAGGGTATGTTTATTGCGACTGCGGACATGTTCAATCATGGTGATTTGATCATCTGGTTCAGGAATCGTTGAGATAATCATTTTTGTTTTATCCAGTGGAAGATCTTCGAGAAACTCCACGTCTGCGACATCACCAAAGAATGCTGGGATGCCTCGGTGTTTCAATTTTGAAATTGCCGTGCTATCGAAATCAATGACGGCGAACGGGATGTGCAGTTCGGTGAGTGTTTCCGCGATTTTCCATCCAATGCGATGATATCCAACAATCCACACAGGATAGATTTCTTTTTTTTGCTCTTTCTGCTCTCCATCACGTTTTCCAAATCGTTCAAGGACAGGTCGGACAAATCGGTAGAGCTGCTCGTTGTAGGTAATGAAGTATGATGAAATAACAATAGTAATCAGTGCCGTGATTGTCACAATCGCGAGCTCTGATTCGCCAACATAGCCAAGTTCTCTCGCTTTAAAAATGATGATGAAGCCAAATTCACTGACTTGAGCCGCAGTGACTCCTGCAAGAAATGCATTGCGTCTGGTATATCCCAGCCGTCGCATGACGATGAAGAGGATCAATGGGTCAATACAGAGTACAAAAAGTGCGAGAATGATACTCGGTTGGATTGCGGATGTGACTGCGCCAATTTGCAACTCACTTCCGAGCACGATGAAAAAGAGAACGATGAAGAAATCTCGAAGCGGACGCATCTTGCTGGTAATTTCCCGCTGATAGTTGCTCGCACCGAGTGAAATACCGGCGATGACGGCACCAATCTCTACATTCAACCCCATCAAGGAGACGAGACTGGCAATGCCAAATAACCAAGCAATAGTAAAAATAAACAGCATTTCCGATGATGTCGCGACGGTGTCCATGATCCGTGGCAACAAATATTTTGAAAGAAAATACACCACAGCGATAATGAAAAATGCTTTGCCAATAACGGTAATTGCTGTCAAAAATACATTTGCATCCGTGGCAATGGTATTTAGAGAAATCAAAAAGAGAATTGCTATAATGTCTTGGACAATTAACATGCCGACCGTATATCTGCCATATACAGACTCCAGATCTTTTTTTTCTGTAAGCAATTTGACGACGATGATGGTGCTCGAGTATGTGATGGCAATAGAGACTAAGAGTGACGGTATGAAAGCAAAACCAAATGCCTGCATCAGCAAAAATCCAAGGCTTGCGGTGACGAGAAACTGTATGGTGCCTCCGACAAATACATGTTTTCCGACCCGTGTGATGAAATCAAAATTGAGTGAGAGTCCAACAATGAAAAGAAGAAGGACGATGCCAAATGTGGCAAATGCTTCAAAAAATTTTTCACCTCCGTGCGTGATGTCGAGAAACAACGGGCCTGCTACAAGGCCGGCAACGATATATGCGACGACCAGTGGCTGACGCAATAATCGCATCAGAAAAGCAATGGACACGGTAATCCCAAAGAGGATTGAGAGTTGAAGAAAAATATTATCAATCATAAAATTTTTTATCTTTCAAATACGATGCAGTATAGCAGAAAGTTGTCGTGTTGTCTTTATAATTTTCGTTTGAAGAATGCAAGACCAACACCTGCCACGCGTTTGATCACGCTTTTTGCAAGACCGCCTCGCGCTTTGGCGACAAAGGCAAGGAGAATGGATGACAAACCGCCAGCAGTGACGGTAAGGTATGTTTCCGTCGCACTTGGGGGAGAACTTTCAATTGTTGATGTGAGATAACTTTCAGAAACACCAGTCGTTTTTATATCACTCATGGCGCGTGGAAGGATCTGATAGCCTGATGCGGTTTGGCTCAATATCCCTGTGGCTGACACCATATCGCCGACTGAAAATGCTGATGGGTTAATTGATGCTCCTTTTTTAAAGTACACTTTCACCTCATCTGTACCATCGTCGACCCAAAGATAGGTGGATTTGCGTTCTGTCACTTCTCCATTCACAACAATCAGTGCGCCTTCAAAGGATTCTCCCACATCGACAATTTGTATTGGTGTGGCTGGTGGATCTCCTGGATGAGCTGAAATCACCATGTTTGACTTTTGTGATACTTTTATCCGCGCTTCTCCGTTGATTTCGCTGAGTTGCCCGGTGACCGTCATGCGATCGCCAATGGAAAATGGAGGAAAATCTTTTTTGTTCATATAAATTTGAACGCCGGCTGTATCCACAATATAAAAATATTGAGAACCAAATACATTGGGTGTGACTGCTACGATGCCTGACACACGGAGGATGTCACCAATATCTTCATCGCGCAAATGGGACAGCGTCGTATCTATAATCATTTTGCTTCGCGCTGATGCTGTTGGTTCATCCATGGGTTCTGTCACGATATTTTCCGTTCCTGGTGTTTGCGACATACTCCATACCCATTGTTCATCTTCATTTTGTATGTATGACGCACCCTCGATGACATCATCGTATGTTACTTCGGCAATCACCGTGTTGTCCGGGAAGAGGACACGAACACTATCACTCGTATTGTTGAGTGCGAGCTTGGTATCTTGTTTGCCAAATACGATATATGTATGAGGATCAATGATGGTTCCTTGTGGAATGGTGTAAGCCCGAGACCCACCATCTTCATCATCAAGTTTGATACCATCGAGTATAATGGGTATATCTGTTGGATTGAATAATTCAATGAATTCTGTTGTGTCAGATCCTTCAGGGTTGGGAAGAAATTCAGAGATACGAACAGAGACTGCGTTGTCATTATGTGATTGCCTTGTGAAGGCAGTTGATTCGTCTGAAACAGAAATCAATATTTTTTTTGTACTCACGTTGTTGCTTGCGTCTGTTACGGTCAATGTGACGGTATAGACACCTTCTTTTTGGAATGCATGACGAACCACATCCCCATCTTCTGTCTCTGTGTCTCCAAAATTCCATTCAAAGGTCATGATTTCTCCGTCAGGGTCAATGGTATCAGATCCATCAAACAATATGGCCTCTCCAACAGATCCTTCTGTATCTGCGTCGATGCTCACCACCGGTGTGGCCGAGATGCCGGTAATCGAGTTTGTTTTGTTTGGTGTTACATCAGTGGTCCATGCCCAGCGCCCGTCTGTATCACGCGCGTAGCTTTGATTTTCCACGGCGACGCTTGCATAGTGCACGCTGTCCACAAGTCTGCCACTTTCATCTTTCAATTCCACCATTTCACCACCGGTATTGTTGAGTGCAATACCTGTTTGTTGCCGTTTCAACAATAAAAATCCATGCGCGCTGATTCGTCCATCTGTAATCGTATAGGTTCTCTTTGAACTGTCACCGAGTTTCCAGCCCGTGATATCGATTGTGGTGTCACTTGTATTGAACAATTCGATGAATTCGTCATCGCTGTCAGACCCTGCCGGGTTTGGAAATAGCTCATTGACGATGATGGCCTGTGTATTTTGGAGTGTTGGTTCAATATGTCCTGAGTCGGTTTTGGTGGTAATTTTATTCTTCGCATTTTTGGTAATCGTGTAGGTTCGCGCAAAATCAAAGAAATCATTATCAACATCTTGACCATCATATATCCGCGCAAGAGATTCCGGATCTGGTGCCACAGGAGTATTGTCTCCCAGATTTCCATCATTCCACGTGCCGTAGGCCACATGGTCGATGATATATCCTGTAGGTTCAAACAACGTGACATCATCCCCACTATTATTGAGGTTTCCTTTTGGCTGTTCAATGACAAAAAAATTATATGGCTGAATGGTTCCGTTCAAAATAGTTTTTGTCTCACTCCCGTCTTCAATCCACCATCCGGTGAGATCAATAGGCGTTCCCATGCGATTGTATAATTCTACAAATTCCACATCTCCATCTGCAGGATCAGACACCAGTTCATTGATGACAATTGTCCCACTCGCGTAGGTGATAGGATTGGGTAGTGCATCGTCCTCACTGCTGTTGCCAGGAGATGTGGAAGATGTCTGTGGCGTTGTGTTTTGTTTCACAGGCTGATTCGCGGTTCCTTTTGTCAGTGTCGTAGTCTCGTGCCAGTCATTGGCATCGGTGTTTGTGTCATAGCCATCGGATATTCGTGCCAGTGTACTTCCTTTTTCTGGTGCTGGTGCATTGTCTGTGCTGTTGCCATCATTCCAATTTCCATAACTCACTTGGTCAATAGTCGTCGAATCAGGTTGCTTCAAAATTAATATATCCCCACTATTATTGAGTTTATTGCTATTGAGTTCAATGATAATAAATCCGTGTGAGACAATCGTGGAGGTTGGAGATGCAATTTGTCCTGTACCATCAAACAGCGTGTACCCTGTCAAGTCGATGGATGTATTGCTCGTATTGTATAGTTCAATCCACTCTGATCCAGACTCAGGATTTGTCAGGAATTCGTTGAACACTATTGATGATGTTGTGGACACACTTTGTGCACTTTCTGAAATGTGGATTTGTATTTCTTGACTGCTTGATGAACCATCATTGTCTGTAATGGTGAGAAGAACGGGGTACGTTCCCGCGGTTGCAAATGTATGCGTTGTGATTATTCCATTGCCGGATGATCCATCTCCAAACTGCCATGAATATCCGGTGATTGTGCCGTCTGTGTCGGATGATTGACTTGCATCGAAGGAAATCGCTGTACCTACCACGGCGGTTGTGGCTGACGCAGTGGCGATTGCGGTTGGTGGTATATTGGCAGGTTCAGATGCAGGTATGGTGGTCCAGTAGTTTTCTCGCCCGACAGTGTTTCCTGACGGGTGTTCTTTCCAATTGGCGTCTGAATAATCATTCGTCGTCGCGTCTATGCGTTCAAGAGAAAAATTTGGCGCGCTGATGTAGGTGAACGATTCGATGATTATGCCATTTGCATATTTGAGCGAGATTAATTCACCACTTTCATTCAGCGTCCCCCATGAGCTATCAAATAATGTGCCTGAAAAAATTGGATAATCGACCTTGAATTTTTCTGCGTTCTGCGCGATGATTGCGTATTCTCCTGCATCAACAATCATGTCATCTCCTTGGGAAAGAAAAATTTTATGATTCGGACTGGGTTTTTCAGATTCCCATTCATTTAATATCCATCCATCGATGTTGATTGAGGTATTGCTGACATTCACAATTTCTATCCATTCATGATCTGCGGGCTCATACGCACCAATCTCATTGATAACGATGGTGTTTCCCATTGCGTCCACTGGTGGGCTGAAAACAAAAAATACGCTGATTGCGAAAAGAGTGAACGTAATGCGACGAACAGTTGGTTGTTCCATACCTCCCTCGATAAAAGTACGAACGTGACAACGACAGGCAAGTTCTTTCAGTCAGACATCACATGATGTACCAAAGAAACAACAGTATCTGAATGACAATGATGACGGCAAGTCCTACTTGAAATGATGGTTTTTGTGTTTTGTGATGAAAAAAATACATGCCAGCGAGTGCACCGACCGATCCGCCCAAGAGCGCCACCACCCACAGTGCTTGTTCAGAAATTCGACGTTGTACCAATCGGGATTTGAGCTTGTCGAGTCCAAAAAAGAAAAACGCAATGATATTGATTGCGATGAAAAATACCAGCGCGCATTGTTCCAAAAAGGGGAGAGCGATGAATGTCTGTGCAAACATATGACTTATTCTTGATGATATTTTCGATCTTCTTCAGATAATCGGATGAGATCTTTTTGAATGACATCTGGGTGTGAGACGTCGTGAAATACAATGTCAGTGTTTGTCGACGCAGTCTTGATATGTATATTGCCGTAGTTCAACAGGGTTGAAAAAATTCCTTGGATATTGACGGTTACATCTTGAATGCGGTAAAGGTCCAGTTCTTTTATGCTTCGTGAAAAGAGCCCTTGTTGTTCCATATCCAAAAGTCGATCATTGGTAATGACCCACAAGTCCAGATAGTATTCAATGAATCGGACATAGAAAAATAAATACATGCTGAGTGCGTAGATGCTTGCGCTCAAGACGAGAATAGGGTAGACGACCGAGCCGCTGACCACGGATGGAAACAAGGTATTTATAATAAAATAGACGATTACCGGCACGCCCATCAAGACCACAAAAAGAACAAAAATAGGAATAAAGGTGATCGGATGACGACGAAGCATATATTCAATATGCTCGTATGATTTTTGATTGATGACGTGTGCGATGTTCATAGAATTAAAACGAGTTATGAATGCCAAAGACCCGTGATAGCCAATCCAAGTCAAGTACAATGATCGGAATTTGCCAGTTGACGCCGGTGAGGAGCTGTGCTGTGAAGTAGATGGTCAAAATGGTCATCGCAAACACAAAAAAAGACATAAAAAAACTGGCTAGTGTAAATGACGCGCTCATGACGATATGGTAAAAATTAATGAGTGAGAAAATAAAAAAAATGGACAAAAAAGCCAGATAGAGAAAGAGAATGATGTAGAGTGGAATGGTCAGCATGTATGTACGAAATTACGAAAGATACGAAATTACGAAATTGGACAGAATTACATTTCGTAATTTCATACGGTTCGTATTTTCGCACATTTATAAAAGTTCTTCTTGTTTTTTTCCTTGTTTCTTTCCCAAATGCTCATACGCACTTTTCGTCGCCTTCCTTCCTCTGGGTGTTCGCTCTATCATGCCGATTTGCAGAAGATATGGTTCGTAAATGGTTTCCACGGTCTCCATTTCTTCGGCAATCGCTGCAGAGAGGGTGTTGAGGCCAACAGGACCGCCATCAAATTTTTCTATGAGTGTTCGGAGAATTTTTCTGTCCACATCATCCAGTCCAAACACATCCACAGACAGCATTGAGAGTGCCTGTTCTGCCACATCTTTGGAAAGTATACCACCATGACGTACTTCTGCAAAATCTCGCACGCGCCGAAGGAGGCGATTCGCGACGCGTGGTGTTCTTCGCGCGCGTTCCGCGATAATCGTCCCCGCGTCATCATGAAGCGCGACATCAAGTAATGTGGCGTTCCTCGTGACAATGGTCTTGATATCTTCCGGTTGATAAAATTCCAAATGATACACATGACCAAATCGATCACGAAGTGGGGAAGAGAGCAAATTCATCTTGGTCGTGGCACCGATCAACGTAAATTTTTCCAATGGCATGCGAAGCGTTCGCGCTGATGGTCCTTTGCCCACAATAATATCCAGCACAAAATCTTCCATAGCAGAATAGAGGACTTCTTCAATCGTCCGATTCATACGATGAATTTCATCAATGAAGAGAATGTCTCCGCGGTTGAGGTTTGAAAGGATCGCTGCCAAGTCACCAACACGCTCTAGCGCTGGTCCTGCCGTGGTCTTGATATTTACCCCCATTTCATTGGCAATGATCGTTGCCAATGTGGTCTTGCCAAGCCCTGGGTTGCCGTAGAGGAGGACGTGCTCAATCGGCTCACTCCGCCCCTTTGCCGCTTCCA
>Ga0210057_1006082_pt1 | contig 15161 bp, 20 predicted proteins | sample CryGeyCG2114_010_2_FD_183968 | JGI IMG/M metagenome (GOLD analysis project Ga0210057, IMG submission 183968) | Groundwater microbial communities from aquifer - Crystal Geyser CG10_big_fil_rev_8/21/14_0.10 (SPAdes) (version 2) | ecosystem: Environmental > Aquatic > Deep subsurface > Groundwater ... | reverse complement strand
TATTCCTACTCTCTCAATCGTTGAAAGAACTTTCTTCATAGCTTCCTGAAGTGAAATTTTCTTCATGTAGAAAGCAGAAGCTTCTTTATGTCCTCCTCCTCCAAACTCTTTAGAATAAAGAGTCGTATCAATTCCAACCGATCTAAGCGACCCTTTTATTTGATCCCCTAGTTCGCTGAGGGTGATGATTATGTCCGTATTTTTTATATCTTTGAGAAAACTGATTCCTAATCTTATCTCTGCTTGATTTAAATCTAACTTCTTTATGTCCTCCTGAGAGATATGAGTATAAACAACATTTTTGCCAAGAATATTTTTCATTTCCATGTTCTCAATCAAGATTCCCTCGAACTTTTTCATTTTCCAGGAATTTCCCATTATTCTGCTGTAAAATTCTTTTTCATAATCAATTTTGCCTGTGTCAATCAAAAATGCCGCCTTCTTCATAGAATCTGGTGTGTTATCGTTAAGAAAAAAACCCGAGTCCGTCAGTATCCCTAGAAGCAATCTTCTTGAAGATTCTTCATCTGCCTTAATCCCTTTTTCAGACAGAATATCCACCAAAATAGAGCAGCAAGAAGTTCTTTTTGAATCAACATAATTCAAATTCCCATAAAAATCATTAGTATCATGATGATCTATATTTATGATTGTAGTGTTTTTCGGGAATTCTTTTTTTTCTATTTTTTCAGGGTGGCCTCTAAGAGTTCCATGGTCCAGAAATAATATTGTATCAAATTTTTCTAAATTTATTTCGTCCAGCTTTTTCCCAAATTCGACTTCTTTCGAGAAAGCAAACTCTTGCAAATTCTCGCTCAATTCATCCTGACTTACAACAGTAGTTTTTACAGAGAGAATTTTTTCTAGAATATATTTCACGGCAAGACTAGAACCTAAACTATCTCCATCCGGTTTTGGGTGGAGAGGGATGAGTATATTTTTGCTTCTCTCTAGCTTCTTCCAAATTTCTTCTAAACTATTATTCATTTTTTCCATCTTAATGCGGGAACTAGGATTCGAACCTAGGTAAGCACTAAGCTACTGGAGCCTAAATCCAGCCCGTTTGACCACTCCGGCATTCCCGCTTAATCTCTAAAGATTTAAGCTATTTTTAAAATATCTGTTTAGAATTAAGCTTTGTCGACAGATTTGGCCAAATCGTTAAGGTCTTTTTTCAAAACCTCAACAGACTTTTTAAGAATGTCCTCCGGATCTATCTGCCCAAACGATTCTATGGTTATAATGAGATCTCCAGTCGCCTTAGATTCTGTTTTCTTTTTATTCTTGTGAGAAATACTTTCGCAAACATCTGTAACCTCTTTTTTCAAATCGTCAAAAACGATAATCTTATCCCCTTTTTCCTTTACCTCATTAGCAGGACAAATACTTCTAATCTCATCATGAAGACTTTTATCTAAGGTCAATTCAATCGCATGCCTGTAAAACATCAATCCAGGAGAAAATTTAGAGTGCTCGGCACCAGTTCCCGCCTTAACGTTGGCAGTGAGTTTTAATTCCTGCCCTTTTGCGAGAGTGGTTATTGGTATATTGTCATATGCCACTTTAGGACTCCCTTTCAAATCTCCAGAATAAACTATTCCATCTCTCTTAACATCTAGATTTAATTTCCCTTCCGATTTATCATTAACTGCTTTCTCAACTTTCAAAGGAATCAGTCCAATTCGATGTGCAACCGTTTCGTCATAAAGAGGGGAGTCATTTCTAGAAATCTCTACAGTGTCTACAGCAAGCACGGGAATTTGGTGAATGTATCTTCTTACTGCATTTACGAGACTCTCTTCCATCTCTGCAGCAAATACAATTTGGTTTCCTGTTTTTTCTATTTTTTTCATTTCAATCTTCACTAATTTTATTATTTAAACTTATGGTCGCCTTCCACGCCTTCCACCCTTCTTCTTTGGTCCTCCACGAGGGAACCTTGTGGTATCAAGGATATTCTGAATTTTAAACCCTTCTCTCGAAAGACTTTTGATAAGCGCGTTTGCTCCCGGACCTGGAGCAGGATTTCTTGTTTTTGCTCTGATTCTAAAATAAAGTGAACCAACGTTTTTTTCTTTTAGATTTTCAGAAATCCTTTTTGCAATAAACATTGCAATTGTTGGATTGGCCTTGAGTCTTCCGTGCTTTGTGACCATTCCTCCTGTAACTTTTGTCAAGGTTTTCCCAGACATATCTGTAACATGGACAATCGTGTTGTTGAATGAGGTGTAGATATTGACTACTGCCTCGGCTTTTTTCTTTTCTTTCTTGACTGCTTTCTTTTCTGTAGATTCTGCTTCTTCGACAGACGTTTCTTCTTGTTCTTCTTTATCCTTCATTTTCTGAAGCCTCCTCTACATTTTCTTGAGATTCAACTTTAACTTCTTTTGGTTTTTCTTTCTTGACTTTTTTCTTCAATGTTATTTTGCCTTCCAAACTAACGGGCACAATGTAAGAAGGACTATCCACAACTCTACCATTTACCAAAATTTTCTTGTGTGTAATTAATTGTCTGGCGCTCTTCGCGGTTGTAGTGAGTTTTTGTTTGACAACAATTGTTTGAAGCCTTCTTTTCAAATAATCCTTTTTATCCAAAGAAAGAACATCTGCAATAGAGTTAACCTTTAACCCTGTTTTCTGAAGTCGCTCAAACAATAATCTTTGTTCTTCGGGCGTCGCTGAAATAAGATTCTTAGCTTTTTCTCTCACGGATTTAATTCTCGCTTCAGCACGCCAGATTTCTCTTTTATTTTTCAAACCAAATTCAGTTTTTATTCCAGCTTCCTCATCTATTCTTGTTTTGTCAAAAGGTCTCTTTGGTCTTGAATACTGTTTATGTTTTCTTTTCATTTTATTTTACAGGTTTACCCTCTACCTTTTTAGATTTCTTTTTAATTCCTGCCCCTTTTCTCCTATTCTTTCTGAAATTGCTCTTAGTTCTTTGTCCTCTTGTTGGAAGCCCTGCCCCATGCCTTATTCCTCTATAGCTCTTAATCTTTTTTAGTCTTTTAATGTCGAATTCTGTCTGGAGTTCCAAATCTGTTCCGACTTTGTGCATATCCTTGCCTGTTTCAAAATCAGAATTCCTGTTAAGAAGAAACTTTGGAATTTTTGGATTTTTCAAGAAATCAGAAATTTTTTTCACCTCTTCTGCCGAAAGAGAACCGACCTTCCTGTTTCTATCAACACCCATAACTGTACAAACAGCATTTGAAAGGCTCCACGAAACTCCTTTGATTTTTGTCAGGCCAGCATAAATCTTCATGCCACCCTCTATATCTTCAGAGAGAATTCTAACAACCCTTTCTCCGTACTTCTTTTCGTCTTCTTTTTGCTGTGTTTGTGCTTTCTCCATTTTAAGATGTTACAAATAATCTATATCTCTCCTGTGTTGTAAGTTCTTGAAAGATTCTTTTTTCAATAGCTTTTTCTGGATCTGGAAGATTAGCAATGCGTGATTTCATTTCTTCGAAACTTTCAAAAGGCTTTTCTTTTCTTTGTTTAAGGATTTCTTGCATGTGCTTTTTTCCAAATCCTGGAAGGTACTCTATCTGGTGGATTCTTTTGTTTATTGCTTCTGCCTTGTTGAAAAAATCCACAAATTTTTCTTCTCTTTCCTTGACGATTCTGTTTATAAATTCTTGCAATTGGTGTTTGCCTGCTTCAGTCAACTTTTCCCGCGGAAGTTTTCCGAGTATGTAATAAATTTTATCTCGCTTGCCTTCACCAATATAAACTTTCTCGCCTATTTCCAAAGAAACACCCCTTCTCGGCACCAGCTCCAAAAGCGTGAGATTTGTCTCTCCGATAGCCTGAGCTACTGGCATCATTTTCTTCTCTAGAGGATAGCCGTTTGGCAAATATTCCAGAATCATCGCATTTTCTTCTTTTTCCATTTTCTTTATCTAAATTCTTTAATTGTATCAAGTATTTTTTTTGTTTCATCTTCGTCAAGGCTGACATCTGAAAAAATTTTATTTAGGTTTTCAGCGTTATCAGGAAGAATATCAATGATCTTTGCGATATATTCTGGTTTTAATTTCATCATGTCAAACCCGCCCAACTTCTTCCTAAGTTCTTTAGCATCTTTCGGACTAAGAGTTACAAATTTCTTGACGAATTTTTTAATTTCTGTTTCTCCTTCCTTGCTTTCCTGAATGTACTCAAGGGCTTCAGTCATACTAACAGGGGTAAGATCCTTTATCATTTTATTTTGTGCTTGGAACAGTTTTTATTTTTTTGAGATGCACGGGCTCTATTAAAAACCTTTTCTCCTTATTTTGATCCTTTATCTTAACAACATAAGCTTTCCCTCTCTTCGATTCAACTGAACCTGTTCTACCTTGCATCCTTTCTGGGAATGACGCTCTTAATGCAGGTTCTCTAACTACTGAGACAAATTCTCCTTCTTTCAATTCTTGAAAGTATTTGCTCAATTGAAGTTTTCCTCTAGTCCTGACTTGTTTTTTCCTTGTCATGTATTCTCAAATTTTATTCTATTTAAAAAACTATCTTTTATGAAGAAATCAGCTTTTTTAGCCTTCAGCTCTCGGACATGTTGGTTGAAACCAAGTCATCTCTCTCCCTTGCCTCTTCCATATTTTTTACAATCGTGTTAAACATCTTTTCGCCCCAAACACCTACCCCACAACGATTACAAAAATCTATAACACTCTCAGAAGAAACTTCAGTCCCACAATAAATACATTTCTTTGTCATGTCCTCTTTTTTGAATTTAGCTTATGGCTCTCTTTTTTAGAATTAAATAGTTTTTAAAGATTTTGATATTTTCTTTCTACTCATATCTCAATGCCTGTGCTGGTTTTAATTTAGAGGCCTGTATTGCTGGAAGTATTCCTGAAGCGGCCCCTGTAAGAAAAGAAAAAGCAAGAGCTCCGAGAATCAATTGCCACCCGAAAATAGCCTGAAGATAAGGTGTTCCTAGTTGAGCTGTTGCTATATATTCCACAGCTTTTCCGACGGCCACACCGATAAGAACTCCCATCACTCCACCGACCAAACCTAAAAGTCCAGATTCAAAAAGAAAAATTTTAAGCACATCAGAATTTTTTGCTCCTATAGCTTTCATTGTTCCGATTTCTTTAGTTCTTTCTAATACTGAAGTGTACATAGTGTTCATAATTCCTATGCCTCCCACGACAAGAGAGATTGCCGCAATGCCTACAAAAACGGCCTGAATTACCGCAAAAATATTTGAAAACGTTTCAAGAAGCTGAGTAGATGTTTGCATGTTGAATGTTTCTTGACCCTGTTTTTCTCCTCTCTCTTTTCTCAATTTTTCTTTTATCGTCGTTGCAACCTGTTCTGGATCCGCGCCTTTTTTTGTTTTCGCAATAATCATTCCTTCATCTTCATAAGAATCAAAAAGTTTCCTAAACGCATTTTTCTGCAGCCATACAGCACCATCATCAATGGGGTTTCCTTGTTTTTTCAAAACACCTACTACTTTGAAAGTTTCACCTTGTATCTCTATGTTGTCCCCTATCTTCAGAGGCCTATCCCATAGAGTTCCGTAAGCATGATTATATCCAACGATAACTTTCGAAGTGTCACTATCCTTCAACTGTCGTCCTTCAATGACTCTTGTAGCATCGACGTCGCCAAACAAGTCCAAATAAGCCTGGCTTACTCCACTCACACTCTGAACTTTCTGTTGCTTGTCTTTTTTAATGATGCCTGTTCCTATCAAAACACCTTCTGCAGAATCAACACCTTGCACATCTCTGATAACTTCCAAATCTTTTTCTTTCAAAATAAGCTGGCTGTTTGAACCTGAACCTGGAGAACCAAATGATTTTGGTTGAATAATAATTTTATCTGCACCTAATTGCGCAAATTGACCGTTGATAAAACCCTGAAGGCCTTGTCCTAAAGAAATTAAAGATACAACAGCAGCAATACCAATAAAAATTCCAAGAATTGTCAACCAGCTCCTCAATCTTCTCCGCTTTATGTTATTAAATGCCAGAAAAAAGTAGGTACTCATTTTGTTCAATTACCTCTTTCTTCACTTCGTTGTGCGGCATCAAGTCTCGTTTTGAATTCAGAATATTGATCTGGAATTTCTCCTTCCCAAACACTCATAGGGAGATAACCTCTCACCTGATGGCAACTCAATCCGTTGAATTCAACCAAAGTTATTCTATTTCCTCTAACTTTTATAAAATTAGGATCTATGAGCAAATCTCCGATACCCTTGTGTATAGGTGGGTTGTCTATTGCATACAAAAATTCTTTATACCCTAGAAGAAACTTGCAATCCCCGACAAATGTAATTGTTCTAGTAGGATTCATTATGTCAAAGAGACGGTCTTCAACACCTTCTTCTAGTGTATAAGTCCTATTCAAAACTAGCCCTGAATCTTCTGAAGCCATTCTATTTTCTCCTTCTTCTTTTAATAATCTTGTAACCAATAAATATCAAAATAAGTAATCCTATGATCTTGTAAAATGTATAACTTGGTTTTTGGATTATCCCCAAATTGAGCGCCTGTTCTCTCGTGTAAACCTTTATTGGAAGATTTACTGTTTTTGTTTGATCTTTATTGTCAAAATCCTTGTAATCAATTTTTGCAGAGATCGTTGGGTTGATTGATTTGTATATCACGTCAAAACTCGCAGAATCCGAATCATCTGCATTTATAGTCCCAATGAAAACTTTGTTCTTAGAAAGAAGCTCGTATCCTGAAGGAATCAATTGAACCGAGACCGATTTAATCTCTCCAAGACCTCTGTTTATAATTTCCACAGAGAAACTTCCTTGCTCACCAACAATTGCATTTCCGTCAATTTCTACTGAAAAATCCAAATCTGTCTTTGCAGAAACTCTTATTCCGAAACTACCCTCTTTTTCGTAAGTTAATGACTTGTTTACAGCATCAACATATTTCAAAATGTAAGGGATTTCATAATCCCCCGGAACAATATCTGTTGAAGCAATGAGAGTATACGTCGCACTGTCGTCATCCCCTTCGTCAAGATCGTCAAGAGTTTTTTCTGAGCTTCCTATTGAAGAGAAAGGGACGTTGGAAAGGTCGAGCGCAAGAGAAACACTCTCTATATCAAAATTTTCATTATTATCTACCTTTATAGAAACTTTGCCATCTTGGCCCGGATAAACTGTAGCATAATCAGCATCGACAACAACTGCGGATGCGAAAGCCAAAAAACTAACTATGTAAATCAAGGTCAAAATTCCTGTGGTGATTATTTTTTTGTTGGTCATTTTGTCATAGGTTATAGTGAGAAAATGGTTCTTTTAATCGATAGATTTTTCTATCCCCCTTCTCGTTTGTAACAAGTATCCTTGGAATACCTGCTCTAAAAACACCCTCAGAATCCACTGCTCCCCCTACAATGCGTGGGCTGATGTGATAACTAAAAAGTTTTGTTCCAGAAGGAACTCGTACTTCAAGCACATCTCCCCTTATCACGACTGAATCTACTGGAGAGAATGAAATTTTTTCTCCCGAAGTTTCAAAGTATTCTTTTTCATCATCGTCTAGAGGACTGCCTCCCTCTTTTGTCACTCGCCCTTTTTCTAAAAGTTCCTTTAGGGAAACTCTTTCTCTTTCAATCTCGGCCCAAACATCTCTAGCCATTTTCCTTACAAAACTCCCTCACCTATAACTTATAAACTTTTCGTCTGTAACCATTAAAAAGTTACTTCAGTGTTTCTTTTTCGAAGTACTCTCAATCTTGCCATCTCGTATCTTTATAATTTTGGAAGCGTATTTTGTCATATTCAAATCATGCGTAACTAAAATAATTGTTTTGCCCTGTTTGTTTAACTTTTGAAAAATATCCATAATTTCTAATCCTGTTTTGCTATCCAAATTTCCTGTCGGTTCGTCAGCAAGAATCACATCAGGATTATTTGCCAAAGCCCTCGAAATTGCCACTCTCTGGCGCTCGCCGCCGGAAAGCTCGTTTGGGAAATGGTCTTTTCTATGTTCAAGGTGAACCATCTTCAAAATTTCATTTGCTCTTTTTTCCCTTTCTTCCTTGGAAACCCCTTGGAAAATCATGGGCAATGCAACATTTCCAAGAGCAGTTAATGTGGGAATTAAGTTAAAAGTTTGGAACACAAATCCTATTTTCTTTCCCCTAATTTGGGCAAGATTTGATTCTACAAGTTTTTCTATATCTCTTCCATCTAAGTAAATTTCTCCTTCTGTAGCCAAGTCCAACGCCCCCACCATATTCATCAAAGTGGATTTTCCAGACCCTGATGGCCCGACTATGACCACAAAATCTCCTTTCTCTATTTTTGTGCTAACTCCATCAAGTGCCTTTACAGTACTTTGACCCATTTTGTAATGTTTGCTTACATTTTTCAGTTCAATTATTGTCTTACTCTCCATGAGAATTCTGAATTGAGCGGTTTTAAAAAACTATCTATACAGTAACCTTTAAAAACAAAGATTAAGGTTTATATTTATGATAATTCCTGTTCGATGTTTCAGCTGCGGAAAGCCTGTAGGTCACCTTTGGGAAGAATTCAAAAAACGAATAGCAACGGGCGAGAAGCAAAAAAAAGTTCTTGACGAGTTGGGCCTAGAAAGATATTGTTGCAGATCTATCTTCTTGGGACAGGAAGATTACATCGAGCTTATAAGCAAGTTCAAGAAAGCTTAATTCGGATTTCATTTCCCTAATTAGTTTTCATAATTATTATAAAGACTCTTAAACGATATTTTGCATGAGCGAAAAAACAGGTGGAAAAAACTTCGGTTTCTCTGGCCACAAAAAGTGGGTCATGTTTCCTGGAAGATGGCAGCCATTACACAAAGGCCACTTAGCAATCATGCAACCTTATTTGGATAAAGGACAGAATCTCTGGATAGGAATAAGAGATACTCCTGTCTCGCAATCCGATCCTTATACAATTGAACAAAGAATGGAGATGATACGGCGTGCTTTTGGACCTCTCTACGGAGACAGAGTCATTGCAACTCCTATCCCTGATATCGCAGGAATTGCGTATGGTAGAGGAGTAGGATATTTTGTAGAAGAAGCGACCGTGTCCCCTGAGATAGCAGAAATCTCTGCAACAGGTGTTCGGGCAGGAAGAGATAAAAGAGTTAACGAGGACGTTAAAAGTTATGTTGGACTTCTAGAATCAACTCTTTGGTTTACAGGTTTGCCTTGTTCCGGAAAAACCACTATCGCAGATAGACTCCAATTAGAGTTAGATAATCTTCCTGGATATAAAACCTATAAGCTTGACGGGGATGTCGTAAGAGGTCCTGGAAGTTTAAACGAAAATCTAGGTTTTTCTGACGAGGATCGTTTTGAAAATTTGAGAAGAATTGCCCACGTCGCGAAAATGTTTAATGATAGCAAAACCACCGTTTTAGCAAGCTTTGTTTCGCCTTCAGAAAATCAAAGAGAAATGATTGAAAATATTGTTGGCCCAGAAAAATTCAAACTTATCTATGTGGATTGTCCTCTTCAAGTCTGCGAAGCACGCGATGTCAAGGGGATGTATGCAAAAGCAAGAGCAGGGCAGATACCTGGGTTTACAGGAGTGTCTGCACCGTTTGATGTTCCTAAAAATCCCGCGGTAGTAGTCAAAACAAATGAACGAACTCTAGAAGAGTGTGTTGAACAAATAATTTCTGAATTAGGAATAAGGGGGTAAATAATGATTCTGGGATTAACTCTCGGTTTGGGTCTGATTATTATCTTAATTGCCTTTGTTGCAGAATATTTTGATTCTTCTCTTGGTATGGGTTACGGGACCAGCCTAACGCCCATTCTATTGTTGTTAGGTTTTGCACCTCTTCAGATAGTTCCCTCTATATTATTTTCAGAATTATTTACGGGATTATTTGCAGGATTCACCCATCATTCTGTAGGGAATGTGGATTTTAAACCAAGAACATTAAGCGTAAGAAAAATTTTTAAGGGTATAAAAAATCACGGAGTTCTCGGTAGTGCAAAAAAAGGCCTGCCCTTTGCACTCAAATTAAGCCTTTTCATAGGAGCATTCAGCATAATTGGCACTTTAATTGCTGTTTTCATAGCAGTGAATCTTTCCAAATTTTGGCTAACTCTTTACATTGGAATCTTAATCACTACAATAGGGATACTAATCCTTTTAACATTAAATAAAAAATATTCTTTTTCATGGGAGAGAGTGACTCTCCTCAGTGCCGTAGCTTCTTTTAACAAAGGGGTCAGCGGAGGAGGATATGGTCCGGTAGTCACAGGAGGACAGCTTTTAGCAGGAGTTAATGAAAAAAATGCCGTTGCGATAACTTCTCTTGCCGAAGCATTGACTTGTCTTGTGGGGATGTCGGCATATATCTTCTTTTTAGGAGGATTTGATTGGATACTTGCTCCCTATCTTTTAATTGGTGCTTTGCTTTCTGTGCCTCTCTCAGCTATAACAGTAAAAAAAATTCAAGCTAAAAATTTTAAAAAAGGAATTGGGATGGCCACAACTCTTTTAGGGATACTAACTCTCTCTAAATTAATTTAGATTCCATCTAGAAACCGCACCACAATTTTGACAAGTAACTGTTTTTGTTTTATTCTTAATCCTTATTTTAGACTTAACATAAGGCGCAAGGCACCTTTTACAGAAAATTTTTTTATTTTTTCCTAAAGGAATTTTTTGACTCATCGCAAGCCTCTTTATCTTTTTCACATCCTCAGGAGTTTTTCCTTCAAGATTTGAAAAGAAGAAGTCAACTTTTTTCTTAATTTCTGACTTTGAGAGTTTGTTTACCATTAGTTACTGAATCTGAAAGAACTATTAAATTTATCTAAAATAAAGCAAGACAGCTTGATGATTTCGCTTCTTGTCGGAAACTAACATCATCAACGTAGACTGCTTAACTTCTGTGTTCGGAAAGGGAACAGGTGTTTCCAGTTTACTATGGCCGTCTTATGATTTCGAGATTTTTTGTGTTTATAAAACTTTTTATATGCCTGATTTCTGGTTTTAGCATCAACCCTAAACAGTAACTTAAAGGAAGGTTGAATGTCAAGGAAACCTTTGGTGTCCTTACAAGCGGGTGTGCCGGAGCGGTCAAACGGGACAGCCTCAAGACGAACGATTTCGTGGTAGAGAGTATTTACTCAATAACTCGTGCGAGATCGGGAGCAAGCTGTTGGCTTAGTGCCTACGAAGGTTCGAATCCTTTCACCCGCATAATAAAAATGGGAATTGAAAATTTACCTAGTCTCGGGAAAGCTCCTTGGAAATGGCCGTTAAGGGTAGTTGAAAGAGCAGAGATTATCAGAGGAAACGAAAAAGTCATGGCCTATGTTGCAGGCTTATCATCGGATAGGGAAAATATGATTTTCGATACAAAATCGCTTGTTGTTGTTGGGGGAATTGATTTTATTGAATATGGTAATCATAAGATGGCAAAAATTTCGGAATGTATTTATATTCCCATTGAGCCAATAATTAAGTCCATTTAAGCCCGGGTAGCTCAGCCTGGATTAGAGCGATTCCCTCCTATGACGCGAACTGAAAATTCGTGAAAATCCTGAAAAAGGAATTTCCGCAGAAAGGAATAGGTCGCAGGTTCAAATCCTGTCCCGGGCATACGCGAATTTTATATACTTGAAAAATTTAACTAGCTCATGAATAAATCCAAACTAAAGAAATTTACAAAAGAAATATCTCTACCACTCATTGCATTAGTGCTTTACCTGATTTTATTCAAATTCCAAAAAGTGGTTTCTATTCCAAGTCAGGGAAGTTATTTGGATTTGGTTAGAAATTTTGTCAACAATCAAAGTTTAATATGGATTTTCCTCATAGCCCTCGTTGAAGGGGGTTTAATATTGGGGCAATACTCTCCAGGAGGCCTCGTAATTTTCTTAACGATTCTTTCTGCCGGAGATAATTTATTGCGTGTTGTAGCGATAGTAATCACTGTGACTATTGCTTTCTCAATAGCATATTCTTTTGATTATTTCCTCGGTTATTACGGGTTTAACAAAATAGGAGAAAAGTTTGGTTTGAAAAAATATATCACCCATGCACAAAAAGTTCTTTCCAAGAACGAATTTAATGCAATCTTTTTCAGCTATTGGGATAACAATCTCGCTTCAATAACTGCGACTGCTTCAGGCACTTTAAAAATTTCCTATAAGAAGTTTCTCTCTTATTCGGTGGGAGCAATATTTTTCTGGAATGTGTTTTGGGCCACGATGCTTATCCTTTTTGGAAACACCGCGCTAACATTTTTCGGTCCGAAATATCTTCTTTTGATAATCGTGCTCTGGGGTTTGTTTGTAGTCTATAAAAATTTCATAAAAAAGCCGGGAATCGCGAACGCAAATCTTTAAAACAGTAAAAATAACTAAATGTATAAGCGCTGGTGGTCTAGCGGTATGACATTTGCCTTCCAAGCAAATTGCCCGGGTTCGACTCCCGGCCGGCGCATCCAAAACAATGGAAAAAGAAAAATTTAAAGCAAATCTCTCGAAGTTTCACGACAAGTATTACAAGGCATTGCTTTTAATTCCTGCAATTCTCCTACTACTCTCTTTTGTTTATTTAGGAGTTTTCTATAAACAGAACGGGGATTTCATCCACAGAGATATCTCTCTAACAGGGGGAACTTCGGTCACAATAAATGAACCTCTCGATTCAGCAAACTTAACTCTCGCCCTCTCTGATAAATTGGAGGGTCTAAGTGTAAGAAATATTTATGATATTTTTACCAATGAAAAAAAAGCGTTAATCGTAGAAACAAAATCTGACAGCGATACAACTAGGGTAGTACTTGAAAATTATTTGGGCCATGAATTAAATGAAGACAATAGCAGCTTCGAATTTACAGGAAGTGCCCTAAGTCAAAGCTTTTTCAGGCAGCTTCTAATTGCAATTATTCTTGCATTCGTTTTTATGGCAATAGTAGTTTTCATAATTTTCAGAACTTTAGTGCCTTCTGCAGCAGTTATAATCTCTGCATTTGCAGATATCTTCATGACTCTCACCGTTTTCAACATCTTCGGAATGCAAATGTCTACTGCAGGAATTGTCGCATTCTTGATGCTTATTGGATATTCTGTAGACACAGATATTCTTCTTACGAACCGCGTTTTAAGAAGACACGAACACAGCTTAAACAGCAGAATTTATTCTGCTTTCAAAACAGGAATGACCATGACATTAACGTCCTTGGTTGCAATTGCCGCCGCACTTCTTTTGGTTCGGTCTTTCTCACCAGTTCTTGCTTCCATTTTAACAATTCTTGTAATTGGATTGGTTTTCGATATATTCAATACATGGATTACAAACGCATCAATAATTAAATGGTATGCATTAAAGAAACATGGCCAGTAAACTCACTTGGAAAATTTGGCTCTTGATTATTTTTTTAATCTTGTCTATCCTTTCCATTTTTAATTTCTCAGCTTTCTTCAAGCATGGTGTTTCAATTTCATCTGTCGAACCCAATTCTACAGCGTTTAGTCAAGGATTTAAGCAGGACCAAATTATAACTGCTATCGACGGGCAAAGCATTCGCTCAATAGAAGATTACACTAGTGCTATGCAAGGGAAATTCCAATCCAACCAAACAGAAAAATCAATCTTCACTATAAGAGGTGGGGAAATAATTTACTTCTCAGATCATTTACCTGAAATAACCGTTGCAGGAATTTCAAAAACAAAGTTGAAGCTAGGATTGGATCTTGTTGGAGGTTCTCGTGCGCTTATACAGGCGGAAGGTCAGCAACTTTCCTCTTCAGAGACCAGTGAGTTGGTGGACATTACTTCTAACAGATTAAACGAATTTGGTCTTACCGATTTGAAAGTAAGACAGGTCTCGGATTTACAGGGAAATAATTACATGTTGGTCGAAATTGCAGGAGCAACACCAGACAACCTAAAAGATTTAATTTCCCAACAAGGAAAGTTTGAAGCAAAAATAGGAAACGAAACAGTTTTTGTTGGAGGGAAGGATAAGGATATCGCATCTGTCTGCCGTGGAGACCCTACTTGTGCGAGAATAGACAGTGTCCAACAATCTTCCGACGGAGGATATGTAGCGCAATTCTCTTTTGGGATTACTCTTAGCCCAGAAGCAGCAGCACGTCATGCTGCGATAACCGGAAACTTAAGCGTTAACGCTTCAAACCCTCAATACCTTTCAGAGCCTCTTGATCTTTATCTTGACGACAGTTTGGTTGAATCCTTACTGATTGGAAAAGACCTTAAAGGAAGAGTTACTACACAAATTTCTGTTTCGGGTTCAGGCACTGGTGCAACACAAGATGAAGCCTTAAAATCCGCTGAAGAAGAAATGCACAAACTTCAAACAATTCTTATTACTGGTAGCCTTCCATACAAATTAGAAATAGTAAAACTAGACACCATTTCCTCTCTTCTTGGAAAAGATTTCATAAGAACTATTTTATTAGCAGGAGTGATTGCTTTGCTTGGAGCTTCTCTAGTCGTGTTAGTAAGATACAGAAATATCAAGTCCTCTCTTGCTCTAATCTTGACGAGTGTTTCCGAAATTCTTATCATATTAGGAATTGCCGCATTGATTGAGTGGAACTTGGACTTACCATCAATCGCAGGAATCTTAGCAACCATTGGAACAGGATTTGATGATCAGATTGTCATTCTCGACGAAACAAGTCATGAAAAATTCCTAAGCTTAAAACAAAGACTTAAGAGAGCATTTGCAATTATTCTTGGAGCATATTTCACGGCACTCGTTTCTATGTTTCCTCTTCTTTGGGCAGGTGCTGGACTTTTGAAGGGTTTCGCTTTCACGACAATTGTAGGAATCACGGCGGGAGTATTCATAACCAGACCAGCGTTCTCAGACATCGTAAGAAAAATGCTTGAGGATTAATTTATCTTCTCAAGTAAGAAAAAATCATTCTTTCTATCAATGATTTTGAATCCAGATCTTTCCATCATTTCTTTAATTTCTTCTGGAGAATAAAAAGAGCAATTTACCTTAAAACTCTTTCCCGAGCCAATTCTTATTTTGTGGACAATCATATAAAAAAAATCTTTCATAATATCTAAAGGTGTTTTCTTTTTTTCAATCCAAAAATGGATAAAACAAAGTCCGTTTTTGTTTAATTTAGAATTAAAATTTCTTAAAGTATCCAAGGCAAGAATCTTTGGAATGTGTCCAAAAGTTCCGAAA
>Ga0210057_1006080_pt1 | contig 15162 bp, 12 predicted proteins | sample CryGeyCG2114_010_2_FD_183968 | JGI IMG/M metagenome (GOLD analysis project Ga0210057, IMG submission 183968) | Groundwater microbial communities from aquifer - Crystal Geyser CG10_big_fil_rev_8/21/14_0.10 (SPAdes) (version 2) | ecosystem: Environmental > Aquatic > Deep subsurface > Groundwater ... | reverse complement strand
ACTATTAAATCCCCCTCCCTAGCCTCCCCATTGGAGCACCAAGAGGGAGGAAAAAGAGTGTCCCCCAACTCCCTCGGGGGAGAAAAAGATGCTTCTCCGTCTTGCTCCCTCCTTCGGAGAAGGAGGGATGGGGAGGATTTATAAATTGAGCTTTGCTCGTCTTGCTTTGATTACGCCTATCGGCAATTATTAAATCCCTCCTCACCTCCCTTTTCCAAAGAGAGGAAAACTATTATTAAATCCCCCTCCCTAGCTTCCCCATTGGAGCACCAAAAGGGAGGAAAAAGAGTGTCCCCCAACTCCCTCGGGGGAGAAAAAGATGCTTCTCCGTCTTGCTCCCTCCTTCGGAGAAGGAGGGATGGGGAGGATTTATAAATCGAGCTTTGCTCGTCTTGCTTTGATTACGCCTATCGGCAATTATTAAATCCCTCCTCACCTCCCTTTTCCAAAGAGAGGAAAACTATTATTAAATCCCCCTTAATCCCCCTTTTCCAAAGAGAGGAAAACTATTATTAAATCCCTCCTCACCTCCCTTTTCCAAAGAGAGGAAAACTATTATTAAATCCCCCTTAATCCCCCTTTTCCAAAGGGGGAAAATACAAAAAGAGAGACGATGATACTCATTGGGATTATTATTAGATTGGTAAGAATTTTTTGTTCATAGGTTATTACTATTAAATCCCCCTCCCTAGCCTCCCCATTGGAGCACCAAGAGGGAGGAATGGCCTTTTTCATTTATCATTTTTTACTTAAGATCCATTCTTACTTTTTCGTGCTTTTCTCTTCTGTGTTTTCTCCCCGCCCGCCAGACATTGAGTTGTTAGACGATACGGGTAAGTGTTTTGTTGGTTTGTTGATTTCTCGTCGTTCCGGTCTTGGTTTTAACGCAGAAAGAGAAAGACATTTTGGTTCTTCTGAACTCGAAAAAACTCTGGCTCCGGTATTAAAATTTTTTGACTGGTTTTTTGTAAAATCTTGAGATGGCCGAGATATTTGGCTGAAACGAGGCTGTTCCTTTCGATTTAGCTTTGGACCTTCTGCTTGTAAACGTAATTTTTCTCTCATAATTGGCAAACAATCTTCGCAGTAAAAGGGCTTGCGCGGGTCGGGTTTGAAGCCGGATGTTGTCTCGCGGCCGCAACGAGAACAAACCGCAGGAAAGCTCTCTCTTCTTCTAGGCAGAGAATAGCTCGACCCTCCCCTTTCTTCCGCTTGTTCCGTATTCCGTGGGGTAAAAGAACGGGTGGAAAAAGAACGCGAAGGAGTGATGCGTCGCTCTCCGGCATCACGCGAGTAAGTACTTTTTATATTGTCGGAACCAAATTCTTTTTCACGACCTTCGTCTTCATCAAAACCCCACCAACGTTCTATTTTTTCTTCAATTACCGACCGCTTAACTGCATAGCGCTCACGAGAAACATGAGTCGCTTTTTCATAACTTTCAGTCGGCGAACCAATTGGCGGAAGCGTTGTAGCAGAAAAAGGACGCGAAGCTGCACCATCTATCATCAATTTTAAATAAACTTCAAATTTTGGTAAATTTACAATATCTTCTGGTGTAAAAACAGGCGCAAACTCATCCTCAAATGCCGCGGCATCAACCGCTCCTACTCTAAATATAATATGCGTACCCACATTTCCAAAAACAGCATCACGAACTTTTTCATCTAATTGCGCGATATATTGATGGGCTAAAATTAAATTTAATCTATATTTCCGAGCTTCTGACAAAATATCGGCAAAACTTTCTGTAGCAAAATTTTGAAACTCATCAACATAAAGATAAAAGTCAAGTCGGTCAGCTTCTTTTATATCCACCCTTTCCATTGCTGAAAGCTGAATTCTTGTAATCAACATTCCTCCCAAAAGTCTACTGGAGTCTTCACCGATTTTACCTTTTGAAAGATTAATAATAAAAATTTTTCCTTCGTCCATTATCTGACGAATGTTAATGGTGGATTTTACCTGAGCAACAATATTACGGATAATTGAAGCAGACAAAAATTGTCCAACTTTATTCTGGATTGGAGCAATCGCCTCTGTAGCAAAACGCTCATTATAACGAGCAAATTCATTCGTCCAAAAAGCCTTGACTACAGGATCTTTAACTTGCATAATAACTTTTTTACGGTAATCTTTTTCTGCCAAAAGACGATTAATTCCAAGAAGTGTCGAACCCGGAACATCCAAAAGAGCCAATACCGCATTATTCAAAATATATTCCATTCTCGGCGACCAAACGTCCGGCCATATTTTTTTAAAAACACCCATCAGCCCGGAAGCAACCAAATGCTTATGAGACTCGTCAACCGTTTCTAAAATATTAAAACCGACAGGATTTTCCATATCTGCCGGATTAAAATAGACAACGTCATTTATACGATGTGATGGAATATAGTTTAATATTTTTTCGCTTGAATCACCATGAGGATCAACAAAAGCAACACCATGCCCGGCATAGACATCTTCCAAAATCATATTCTCCAACATAGTCGTCTTTCCCATACCGGTTTTTCCCAAAATATAAACGTGCCGTCTGCGATCGTCGGTTTTTATACCAAATCTTACTCGTTTATTACGGTAATTTGTTTCAGCAAAAACTATAACTTCGTTTTCGTGTTCAGGGGAATAGGACATAAATAATTTTTCATTTATCATTTATCATTTTTCATTGAAGGTTCATTTTTCATTTATCATTTTTCATTGCAAGTTTTTCGTGTTTTACTAAACATCAAAATAAATTCTTGAGCTTCTTTATACAAAATTCGTGCTTCGTCTCTTAATTTTGGTTCTGACACGACAATTAATCTTAGCCAAAGCTTAGTTTCTTTTGCTTCCTTTTTAGCAATTGCAATTTTATGTGAAAAATCTTTTTTGGACTCACCCTCGGTGGCTTCATAATAATTAGCGGCAATACTTGTACCGGATTTGACAAGCTGTGTTATCATAGGCAAATTTTCGGCAGTTCTTAGGAATCTTTTTGATGAATCTTATTATTTCTTCTGCAAATTTAGCGGTCCTCTCCTCTAGGTTATATTCATTTTTCATAACAAAATTAGAACCTCCTGATTAAATGATACTTGATAATTGATACTTCATTGGTAATTGAAAATTGATAATTGATACTTTCTCACCTCACAGGTAATCCGCGAGGAGGCTCGGCGCGACGAGCTTCTGTACGTTTAACTGACGGAGCCTTAACCTCCAATACGGGAAAGTGCCACAAAGTTGCCAATTCTTCAGTATTCAAAACATACATCGGTCCCCCGATAGAAGGATCACGATTAATATAGGCAGAAAAAAGCGTTGCCTGTTTTGTAGGGCGAACCATCCTATGATACCAATAATTTTTCTTTGGCATTGTTTTTTGCACAGAAGTAAAACTATTACAATTTAAAGCGGCAAATTGCTTCAAAAAACCCTTAACGACAGTATATTTATTTTGAAAAATTTCATGCGGAGCAAAATGTATATAACGTATCTTCGAAGGAAAACCGGTTTTGGAAAGTTTCATTTCTACTGCCTCTATTGTATGGCGTTCGCCGGGAGACATCGCCAAAGACCGAAACGCATCGGCCGTCTTATCTTTTTCTCCTGCACCAGCAATGGTTCCACTAACAGTGTAACCGGCAAATTCACCTACCAAATCGCTAATTCCACCCAAAATGCCTTTTTTTGGCGGAGGCGCTTTACCAAGCATTTTTTTTACTTCTTGTTCACCTTTTTTAATCCAACTATCCCCTGCCGGAACAACCAAAATCTGCCAACAAAGAGCTTCATCTTTTTTTATTTTTGATAATGTTTCAAGTATCAAAGACATTGGGTCTTTAAACTCTGCGGAAAGTCCATGTTCAAACTGTGGATAAGTACGAATCGGAAAATAATCCGGGTGATCCAGTTTAAAATCACACCCAAAAGATTCGTATTTTTCATGCGGAAATTTTCTTGGAAAATTTTTGGTATAATCCTCTACCTCGGTTATTTCCGCATCCGGATATTGAGAATAGATCGCCGATTCCACCAAATCACGGTGCTTTCTAACAACACGAATATAAAACTGAATATCTCCGCCCAAAGAAACTATTTCCAAACTTGCGGATAACTCTACTTTTCCGGTTATATATTTATCCTTCATATTAAACGAAGACTTCATACCGTAAAAATGGGCAAAAATATTTTCAACAGCTTTTGGTGTTTGTTCATTGCCTTTTGGAACATCAATTGCTAGCAAAACAAATTTTTGCTTCCTTACCCAACGTGTCTGAATTTGAACTAAATATATTTGACCTATTGCCCAAAACAAAAGATACGCCAATGGAACCCATCCGCCAATCCGCAACAATAACCAGGCAGAATGAAACGGCGTTGGCTGGGATAAAAGTTCATTGATAATATTTGTAAAAAATGTTAAGTCAAAAGAAATTTGAGGAAACATAATAAAAATAGTAACTTTAAAATAAAAATATAAAAAATAACTAAAATTTATCACATAAAAGTGATTTTGCGTTTCTGATAATTTTATTATAACATAAATTTTAAATAAAAAAAACGCTACTCTATAGCGAAAATAAAATAATATTTACCTAAGTTAATTAGCTGTTCTTTATTTTGCTTTTTTTAAACTCCAACTTACAAGAAGCGGACTAGCAAGAAAAATTGATGAATAAGTACCGGCGCCAATTCCAATCATAAGAACGAGGGCAAAAGGTTTTATACTCTCGCCTCCAAAAAAATAAATCGCGCCCAATACCAAAGTAGTAGTAAGGGAAGTATTTATTGAACGTGAAATCGTCTGCTTAATACTGGCTCCCACAAGTTCAACAAAATCATCATGTGTATGCTTGCGAAGATTTTCGCGAACGCGATCAAACACAACAATAGTGTCATTGACGGAGTATCCTAATACCGTAAGTATAGCTGCCACAAAAGCGCTGGTTATTTCAAGCCCGAAAAATTTTCCCAAAAAAGCAAAAATACCCAAAGGAATTAGTACATCATGAACCAAAGCAACAATCGCTATGGCTCCATAAACCCAAGATGAAACTACTTTTTCAACTTTACGAAAAGACCATGCAATATATGCAATAATCGCCAAAATAACAATCACTATTGCGTAAAGAGATTTGTCGCGCAGTTCTTTACCAATCGAAGGTCCGACCGCCTCAAAACTAAGTTCGTCTATTTCGCCAAACTTATCTTCCAGCACAGAGAGTCCTTGTTGATGCTGTCCTTCATCAAGAGGCCTAAAACGCAATATATAGCCATTCTCGCCGGCAGGCTGAACAGTGCTTGGTTCTAGACCCTCAGAAGAAAGAGCCTGTGTTATATCTGCGGATATTGGACGATTATTCTTAAAATCCATTTCCCAAAGCGTTCCACCTGTAAAATCAATTCCAAAATTCAAGCTCCAAATGGCAAGAAAAGTTATGCTTGTAGCAACAAGCATAATCGCAATTGTATAAAATATTTTTCGGTGTTTAATTATAAACATAAATAGTATCTCAAAATTTTAAGCATCAAAATGTATATTCTTTATCTCCCCATCCACCAATTCTTTTTTACAAAACTCGCTAGTGAACGAAGAATAATCCGCGAAATAAACATTGCGCTAAACATACTTACCAATATTCCTAAACTTAAAGTTAACGCAAACCCCTTTATTACACTAGTACTAAACCAAAAAAGAATTGCTGCTGTTATTAATGTAGAAATGTTTCCATCGCGGATTGACGGCCAAGCGCGCTTGAAGCTTTCGGTGATTGCATACTCAATATCTACACCTTCCGCAAGTTCTTCTTTCAAACGTTCAAATATAAGAACATTGGCATCAACCGCCATACCGATAGATAAAATAAATCCTGCGATTCCGGCTAAACTCAATGTGACAGGAACAAATTTGAAAATCGCCAAAATCAGTATTCCATAAATTAACAAAGATAAAACAGATGCTAAACCGGCAAGGCGATAATATAAAATCATAAAAAGACAAACCAACGCTAAACCGATAGCTCCAGCCCATAGACTCTTTTCTACTGATATTTTTCCTAAACTCGCGCCAATCGTCTGCTGACTTACAAGATGAATAGGTACAGGCAAAGCGCCGGCATTAAGGCGTTGAGCTAATAATTTTGCTTCTTTTAAGTCATAGTTTCCACTGATTCTTGCACTGCCATCATAAATAACATCGTTTACTCGTGGGATTGTAATCGGCTCGCCATCAAGATATATACCGACATATTTCCCTACATTTCTTTCGGTTATCTCTTTAAAAAGTTTTTTACCTTCGCTGTTAAATTGCAAAGCAACTTCCGGAGCGCTGGTATTCGGATCAAATTGAACGCTTGCGTTTTCCAAGTCCTTACCCGATAACTCCGTATATACCATATAGTCATCCATAGACAAAAAGTCTCGTTCGCTTTTTGTAAGAATAAAAATATGAGATATGCGTAATTGTTTTATTTTTTCACCCTCTTCTTCTATCTCACGTTCTCCTGTTTTTTTAATTATATGATATCCTAAGCTACTTTTTACAACTGAATTATAGACCTCTCCATCTTTTAAGGTTTTTGCGGCTGATTCCAATTCCGGCAATAGCGTGCCCTCTGGTAACCAATCTAGATCTCCATGCGCCTCGCGACTTCCTGGATCCTCGCTATATTTGAAAGCCAGTTCATCATAATCTTCACCGGCTGACAATTTTGAAAAAATATCTTTTGCATTTGCCTCTGCTTTTTTATTAAAATCATCCATTTGTTGCTGTTCTTCTGATGTAAGAGTTCGATTTGGAATATCAGACTGTTCTTTAAATTGTAAAATCGGTGTTTCACCAATTTGTTTAATTGCTTCGCTTACGTTTTTTACTCCGGCAAGCTCAACAATAACGCGCCACTTATCACCAGAAAAATTGGTCTGCACCAATGGTTCGGATACACCAAGCGCATTTACTCTGCGTTCAATCACATCACGAACGCCCTGAACTGCGCTTGACTGATCTTTGAAAGAAATATTAGATGTATCAGCTTCATAAACTAAGTGGGTTCCACCCTGCAAGTCAAGCCCGACATGAAATGATGTTTCTTTCATTTTTGACAAGCTTAACCCTGTCTTACTATTTATAAAATCAGATATTCTATTCCAAGCCGGAGGGAAAACATAAAAAGCCACCAATATCGCAAAGATGATTAAAATGAAGCTCTGTAAACGTAATTTTCCATTAGAGCCAGACGCAAAAATATGCTTAAGCGCGTTAAGAGGTTTTTTTATTATTGAAGATAGATCTACAACTTGTTTCATAAAAACAGATGCTACCACGCAAATGCGTGCGGATAATATGAATAATAAATATGAAGTTATCTTACAATAAACAGAAAAAAAATGCAAGAAAAAAATAAGAGGCATTTCTGCCTCAAAAATAGTATAAAAATCAGATTGCGAAAGGAAAATCGTTTCGTGGACCTTCCGCGCAAGAAATATCTTGCTTATTGTCTCGATTATTGCCTTGTGAAGAAACCTCAGGGCTTGTTCGCTTTATGCTTTGTGCCATATCCAAAGGATATACTACGTTATGCCGATAACAGAACTCACGAAGAGAAGAAATCCACATCTTCCTTACAACCAAAACTACCAAATCCTGGCTCTGTTGCGACAATTCATATAGCATCACATCAACGATACTCTGAGTTGCGGAAACTTCAGTTGCAATTCTCATCATATCCTCTAGATATTGCTCCAAATAAACAGGAATTTCATGAGGAAAAAGATGAACAGCATAAGAAGAGTGATGCATACCAGAAGGACAACATACCTTAATCTTATCAATCAATCGTAGCATTCCCTACTCCTTTCTTGGTGTTTCTGTCGGTTCAAATCCGCCAAAGCCAGACCTTTCCTTTGTTGGTCTCGCTTTTCTTTAAAAGCTTTTCTAATTTACGCTCCAGAACGAAGCAACACTGCTCTTCGGTTGTGCCACAATCCGAGCTACAAGATAAAAATGTTGAGTCAAGATATTGTCGCCAGAAGTCGCTTATCTCTTGCGAAAAAGACAAAATATCCAACGCTACATCAAGATTATCATCGTTGGCGAATTGTTTATTGTGTTCGCGGTAGCAGTCTATTACACCTACGAAATTTTTCAAGCGGTACCCTCCTTTTATATCTATGCAAAGTTATATCATTTCTTCACAGTTTTGTCAAGAATACGTAGGGTGTCCAAATTATGAGGCTATTTGCAAAAGCTCTACTTCAAAAATTAAAATCGCATTAGCAGGAATTGTGCCAGGTACACCTGAGGCGCCATATCCCAAAGAAGGAGGGATGGTAAGCTTACGTTTTCCTCCGACCTTCATCCCCAAAAGCCCCTGATCCCAGCCCTGTATAACATAACCAGCTCCAACAACAAAAGAAAACGGCTGTCCGCGGTCAACCGAACTATCAAATTTTGTTCCATCCAAAAGCCAGCCTGTATAGTGAACGCGGACAGAATCTCCGCTTTTCACCTCTTCTCCACCTCCTACTACAATATCTTCTGTGTTTAATTTTGTTGGGTCAAATGTATTTTGATTCATATTTATATTGTCTCCAAAAATTTTTAAATTTTCCTCATCTTGAAACGCTTCTCTAATTGACTTAATTTGTTCAGCTGATAATTGGTTTTCCGCTTCCTGTGATTTTGGAATATAACCTTCATAAGTTAAAAAAAAGCCGATTATTAAAAAAATTCCCGCAAAGATAAAAAAATATTTTAATACTTTTTTACTCATATTAATAAAATAACTTTTATAAATATTGCTTTGAATATTTATAAAAAGAACTGAATGTTAATTATTAAATCTTTATTAGCATAACTAATTTTTTTCTCACCAATATCGCTCTACTCACAACATGGCTGCTGAAATCCACACCTTGAACAAACATTTTCGCTGGCTTTTCCTAAAATAAATTTTTCCATATCTGCTCCGCAATTCAAACATTTAACAATCCGCTTTTCAGTTTCGTATCTATAATCTTCTTCAGGCACTTTTAGTTTTATTTCTTCTTGCATAATCTGCCATAATGTTAAGGACGTACCTTAACATTATTATTCATCACAAAATTTTTTTATTTTTTTATTTTTTTCCAAAACATTATAATTATTTTCTACAAAATTACGGTATTCTTCAACATCTTTAAACATCTCTAAAATGAAATTCGTTTGACAAATATTATCAGGATTATTTTTCCACTGGTACTCCTTATAACTGCTCCAATTATATTCTATAATATTTTCAGTTATCTTATGAAGCCGAGGATTTTGATGAATATAAGCCGAAAGCCATAATAAATAGCTGTCTTTTTCTATTGTTTTTTGTTTGAATCTCCCCTGAAAAACATGTCCTACCGTCTCATATTTTTTATTAAAATACATTGAATAACTAGTACACAGCTTTGTCATTAAATAACTTGTAGGAATATTTTTATTTTGTTTTATTATAAAATGAAAATGGTTTGGCAGCAAGGAATATGATAATACAAAAAATGAATTACTGGGCATCATGCGCATTAAACGCGGTTTCTTCTCTTCTAAACCCAGATTTTGTTTTAACCTTAAAATAAAAAATTTATAGTCATCTTCATCTAAAAAAATATTTTGTTTGTTATTGCCACGATTGTAAATATGATAGATATATCCCTCGGCAAAATTTTTATACCTATAGTTTGCCATAATTTTATTTTATTCGTCATGTTAAGGTACGTCCTTAACACTTTTACGCACCACAACATTTTTTATATTTTTTTCCGCTTCCGCAAGAGCAGGGTTCATTCCGCCCGATTTTTTCTTTTTCTTCTAAAGGAGTATTTATATTTTGATTTTTAAAAGGAGATTGGGGGGCGATGTTTTGCGCAAGCTCAATCTTAAAAATAGAATATGCCATTTGCTTATCAATTGAAGACTGCAGTTCATTCCAAAGACGATACGCCTCGCGCTTAAATTCTACCAGCGGATCTTTGCCGGCAATTCCGCGCAAACCGATACTTGTGCGTAAATAGTCAATCTCTTCAAGATGACTTATCCACAGAGTATCAATCACCCGCATACTTAATCCTTTTTCAATCTGGCGTAAAATATCAGGATTCCCTGATTGCTCAATCATTCTGCCTTCCATTTTTTCATATGCTTCGCGCATTTTCCTAACTAAAAGATCAACCATCGCATCTCTGCGTTTTATAACACCAAGATTATCATTGCCCTCGCCTGACGAAATTTTTAAAAGTTCTGGCAATATCTCTTTTTCCAAAGGAAAAATTGTATTCGCCACCTGCCAGATTTCTTCCAAATTCCAATTTTTTCTGGCTGGATCCGAAGTGTGGAAAACAATTACCTGCTCCAGTTCATTTTCTATTATTTTTAATATGTCTTCTTTTATATCATTTTGTTCCAAAACATTTCTTCTGCGCGAATAAATCGCTTCTCTATGACGATTTATGACGTCATCATACTCAAGAAGATGCTTTCTGATATCAAAATTATGTCCCTCAACTTTTTTCTGAGCAGACTCAATTGCTTTTGAAACCATTCCGTTTTCAATGGGTGTATCTTCCGGAAGACCGAGCTTTTCCATAATATAGCTAATGCGTTCAGCGGCAAAAATTCGCATTAGTTCGTCTTCTAATGATACATAAAATCGGCTATAACCTGGGTCGCCCTGACGTCCGGCACGTCCACGAAGCTGGTTGTCAATACGACGAGATTCGTGCCGTTCGGTACCAATTACCACGAGCCCTCCCAAAGCGCGGATTTCTTCTGCAGTCTTTTCGTTGTATGGAGCGCCACCCAAAACAATATCAACACCTCTGCCAGCCATATTGGTTGCCAAGGTCACTGCGCCTTTTTTACCTGCTTGAGCAATAATCTCCGCTTCACGAGCATGATTTTTTGCATTTAAAATCTCGTGGCATATACCTGCTTTTTCAAATTTTTCACTAAATTCTTCATTCTCCTCAACCGATACCGTACCAACCAATACCGGCTGACCCTTTGCCTGCAGTTCTTTTACTTCTTCTATCACCGCGCGAATTTTTCCTTTTTTATTTTTATAGATTCTGTCCGCTAAATCCTTTCTTAACAAAGGCTTATTTGTCGGCATGGCCACAGTTTCAAGAAAATAAATTTTTGAAAATTCTTCTGCTTCTGTGAGAGCTGTTCCGGTCATACCGCCAAGTTTTTCGTACATCCTAAAATAGTTCTGAAATGTTACGCTGGCAAGAGTCTGATTTTCACGCTGAACTTTTACGCCTTCTTTTGCCTCAATTGCTTGATGAAGTCCTTCGCTATATCGCCTGCCAGGCATAAGCCGACCGGTAAATTCATCAACAATAAAAACCTCGCCATCACGAAGAACATAATCTTTATCGCGATGAAAAAGCGTTTCAGCTTTTAGAGCCTGTTCAAGATGATGAACCATCTTTATTCCGCCTTCGGCATAAATATTAGGAATATTAAGAGCTTTTTCTATTTTATCTATACCAACATCCGTAAGTGTTACCGCGCGCATTTTTAAATCTAAGTTATAATCTTCATTTTCTTTCAAATTTTTTACAATGCGAGCAAAACGAGCATACATCTCTCCAGACTCTTCTGCCGGAGCAGAAATGATAAGCGGTGTACGGGCTTCATCAATTAAAATTGAATCAACTTCATCCACAATCGCATAATAAAAATTGCGTTGAACCCTATCTTCAAGCCGTGTTGCCATATTGTCTCTCAAATAATCAAAACCGAATTCATTATTTGTTCCATAAGTAATATCAGCATCATAAGACTCTTTTCTGGAACATGGACGTAAAAAATCTTCATTAACACGAAAACTGGCATAAAGATCACGCTCACGATCGGCTTCTTCCGCTTCCTCCAGTGTTTCAGCTTTCCAGCTCGCATCATACAAAAACGATTGCATATGATTGATAATGCCGACAGAAAGCCCTAAAAATCCAAAAATTTGCCCCATCCAAATAGCATCGCGACGAGATAAATAATCATTTACAGTAACAACGTGCACTCCTTTTCCTGCTAAAGCATTTAAGTATATCGCCAGAGTAGAAGTTAGAGTTTTGCCTTCACCTGTTTTCATTTCTGCAATTTCGCCGTTATGAAGTACGATTCCACCCAAAAGTTGAACGTCAAAATGACGCTGACCTAAAGTTCTTTTTGCCGCTTCACGTACCAAAGCAAAAGCTTCCGATAAGATATCGTCTAATTTTTTCCCTTCTTGAGCTTGTGTTTTTAATTCTTTACTTTTATTTTGCAAATCAAAATCAGACATTTTTTCAAATGCCGGTTCCAGCTCATTTATTTTATTCACAAATGGCTGTATCTTTTTTAATGCTTTTTTATTCGGATCAGAAAAAAACATAACTAAAAATTAATATAATATTCTTTTATAAAACAATCTATGACGCGTTATGAGTGTAGCATATCTTTTGCCTCACGTCCACCCTCGCATTTTTTTGTGCGCAACTTATCCGAATAGTCGGAGAGTTGGCGCTCCAAATCATTTTTCAACATATCAATGGCCGAATAAATATCTTCCGCTGTTTGCTCTACACGAAAAAAATGCCCGGGAATATTGATGTTAGCTTCGGCACGGAAAAGCGGACCCGACTGATGATGACGTGTGGTTTTTTCTAACTCTACTCGCAAGTCATGCGGAGTACCAAAATTTTCCAAATATTTTTCTAATGGACTAATTTTTTCTTCCAAATATTCACTTAATGCCGAACTTGATTCTATGTTTGTATATTTTGTATTTGTTAATCTCATAAAATTTATTTTTTATAAAACTTTTATTAAAAAATTAAATAATTAATTATAATATTATTTGTATTTCTTCTTCCAATTGTACGCCAAATTTATCACGCACCCGTTGTTTTACAAATGAAATTAATTGCAAAACATGGTCGGCTGTTGCAGAACCGTCATTCATTATATAGTTGGCATGTTCTTCGGCAATATATGCTCCGCCAATTTTTCTGCCTCTTAACCCGGCATTATCAATAAACCAGGCTGTCGGAATTGCCTTGCGAGAACCAAAGCGTTCACGCTCTTCAAGAGTAAAGTCAAACTTTTCTAAAAGTCCGGCAACAACATCTCCTTTTATATTTTTAAAAGCGCAACCGGCACAAAATCCTTTTGGTTCTTTTTCTTTTCTTTTTTCCATAACTTCTTTAACACGCGCCAAAAGCTCCTCCTTATCCCCTTTTTCAAGGCTAAGCCAAACACGCAAAATAATTGGTTTATTTTTATCTTTCCAATATTTTAACTTACTCTTTCTATACCCAAACTCAAACCATTCTTTTTTTACCTGTTCTATATGATAATCTTCTGTAATCAAAATTTCGGCTTTCAAAACCACCTCGCTCATTGAGCTTCCATAAGCTCCGGCATTTCCACAAACAGCTCCGCCAATCGTACCGGGAATTCCTGCAAAATTTTCCAAACCTTTAAATCCCGCTTCTGCCAAACGTTTTACAGCTAACAAAAGAGGCATACCGGCACTAACAATAGCTTCTGTTTCTTCTATTATTATATCCGCAAAGGCAGATTTTATAATTAATCCATCATAACCGGCATCAGAAAAAAACAAATTGGAGCCTCCGCCTAAAATAAAATATTTTTTTTGATTATTCTTAGCCCATTCCAAAGCTTCGCGGAGCTCTTCTATATTTTTTACAATTACAAGATGCTTAGCAGGACCGCCGATATGAAAAGTTGTATATTTGGATAATGGTTCGTTTTCTAAAATATTTAACATACCTATCCGTTCCCGCGATAGCGGAAACTCCTTAATTAATAATTAAAAAAAAATAATTACTTACAAAGTTGCAAAGCAACCTTGTAAACTCCTCCTGCTCCCATAATTATTACAATATCATTATTCTTTATGGTCTGCTTTAGGGATTGTAAAATTTCGTCATGATTTTCACAATAAAAAAGTTCGTGTTTTGTTCGTTCTTGTTTGTTTTCATCCGATTGCCAATATTCTACAATAGCATCTGCGAGTTTGCGCGAAGATATATTGTCATCTTCGCCTTTCTCTCTACCGGCAACATTATATATTTCTCCCAAAATGAGAACATCTGCTTTATCAAAACTACGAACAAAATCAGCAAACAACGCTTTTGTTCGATGATGTTGATGCGGTTCAAATGCCAAAACCACTCTTCTCTCCGGATAAAATTCATGCGCTGCCAAAAGAGTTGCTTCTATTGCATGCGGATGATGACCGTAATCGGAAATAATCGGCGCGCCATTAAATTCTCCAATATGCTCAAACCTACGCCAAAGCCCTCGAAACTCCGCAAGCGATTTTTTTATTATTTCAAATTTTATACCAAGCGCCTTTGCCATAGAAGTTGCTGCCATTGCGTTATAAATATTAAAAAGCCCCGGGGCATAAAATTCTATATCACCCAATTGTTCATCACCTTGAAAAATTGAAAACAACTGTCGTTGACCATCTATGTGTCTTTCTCCAAATCTAAAATCCGCGCCCTCGTGCACACCATAGGAAATAAGCCGACAAGTATGAGTTTTTGCCACTTCAGTGCTATTTTTATCATCGCCGTTGTAAACCAAAAAACATCCTTTCTCTATTTTGGCAACATATTTTTTGAATGCCTCCAAAATATTATCCAAATTTTTATAAAAATCTAAATGGTCTGCTTCTATATTAGTGAGAACGATGGACCACGGATGCAAATTCAACATATGGGCGTTATGCTCGCACGCTTCTACAACCGCATATTCTCCTTTTCCATAATTAAAATTTCCATGGGAAAAAGAATTCATTTTTGAACCGACTATAACAAGCGGGTCGAGCCCAGCATCAATCAAAATCTTTCCAAGTATTGCGGTTGTGGTACTTTTGCCGTTTGTTCCAGACACTGCGATTAATTTTTTTTCACGAGTTATTTCTCCCAAAAATTCGAAATAACTTTTTTGTAAAATTTTATTTTGGCGTTCCGGATTAGACAGAGGTACGGCTGAGGAGTAAACAATCAAATCAATATCGCTTGAGATGTTTTCTTTTTTGTGTCCAATAAAAATTTTGGCTTGCATTTTTATAAGCTCACGTGTTATTTCTGATTCTTCCATATCCGACCCGCTCACATCTACGCCCTCCAAAA
>Ga0210057_1006079_pt1 | contig 15162 bp, 14 predicted proteins | sample CryGeyCG2114_010_2_FD_183968 | JGI IMG/M metagenome (GOLD analysis project Ga0210057, IMG submission 183968) | Groundwater microbial communities from aquifer - Crystal Geyser CG10_big_fil_rev_8/21/14_0.10 (SPAdes) (version 2) | ecosystem: Environmental > Aquatic > Deep subsurface > Groundwater ... | reverse complement strand
GTCCTTCATAAATTAGAGTAGCGTTAGTAAAAATTACATCAATATTTTTATCCTGAAATTTTTTTAATTCTTCTGCCTTTCCCGGGATTAAAAAAATGTTGTTAATATTTTCTTTTTCCAAAAATTCGTTGCCTATTTTAACAGCTTTTTTACTTATATCAATTCCATAAAATTTTACTTCCGGAAATTTTTTAGCTAAAAGATAAAGATTAGGCCCAGAAGCACAGCCAATTTCCAAAACACCCTCAAAGGGATAATACTTGGATATTGTCTCAATCAGAAGTTTTCGATGGGGATGATTAATTGATTCTGGAGAAATATAACTTTCAGCCCATTTTCTATCAAAAATATGACGAAATTGCCAATATAACTCATCAATCTTTGTGCCAAAAATTTTATGGGCTAATCTCTTAATTTTCCTCAGGATTAATTTTGCTACTGCCATTGTGCTCTAAAAATAAATTTATATGGCTCTCTTCGCTTGGGCAAAGACCCCTAATATCATTAACATTATTTATTTTTATCATTTCACCCTTCTGGGCATCGTAATCCTCTGGAATAACAGATATTGAGAAATTATAATCTTCTAATAATTTGCGAATAAATTCTTCAGGGGAATTGCCTATTTTTCGAATCAATAAAGGAAAAAACTCAACAAACATTTTCAGATTTTTGTTTGTCCTTAATATCCCCTCCATCCCTGTTAAAGCTAAGGCCTCTGCTCCCTCTACATCTATTTTGATAACATCAATTAATTCTTCTTTCCCTTTAAAAAATTCATCTAGGGTTACTGTCTCAATTTCAATTGATTTTTCTTCTGTGTGGCGACCGCGACTATAAGCTTCAATACCGCTATACTGCCTTATTGTGTGATGACCTGTGTCATAGTCACATATATATAGTTTTGTCTTACCGTTTTTGTCTGAAACAGCTTTTTGTAAGGCTGTAACATTCTCATAATTATTCAGTTTTATGTTTTTTTGCAGATAATTATAATTTTTAGGCTCTGGTTCGAAAGCAAAAACCTTTCCTTGGGGTCCCACAATTTTTGCTGCCAAAAGGGTAAAATAGCCAATATTGGCCCCTAAATCTACAACATTATCTCCTTCTTTAACAATTTTTTTAAATAATTCTGTTGTTGCTCTTTCATGAATTTTATTTTGAGCATAGGCCTCAAAAGTTTTTCGCATTCTATAAGAAGCATTTTTAATATTTACATACATTTTACTTCCCTGAACTTCAATAATATCTCCATATGGCCAGCTTTCTCTGAAGAAAAAATTATAAATTTTAAGAACGCCGAGAGTTTTTGCGGTAATTCCCATTTTGCCAAAAAAATTTGCCATTTTTTCCAATAATTGAAATAAAAATATTTTTATTTTATTCATTTTTTTTCTCTATTAATTGATAATAAATCTCTTCCATCTTTGCCATTTCTTTGCAATAATCGTTTCTTTCTTCAATTATTTTTCTATTCTTTCTCCCAAGTTCTTTTGCAATATTTTCATTTTTTAATAAATAAATAATTTTTTCTGCTAATATTTCAGGATTTTTTACCGGAATTAAAAATCCATTTTCCCCATTTTTTACCCACTTTCTGTTCTCTCCCGTATCTGTAATAACTACCGGTAATCCACAAGTCATTGCTTCTGCCGTAGAAGCAGCAATTCCTGCATCAGACAATGAAGTAGAAACATAAACATCTGCTGTCCGTAAATAATCCGGTAATTCTTCATTTGGAATAAAACCAACAAATTTTATGCTTCCTGAAACATTTAATTCTTTGGCAAGATTTTTTAATTCATTTTCTTGAAAACCCTCACCCGCAATAATAAATATTGTTTTTGGATATTCCTTTAAAACAAATGGGGCAGCTTTTATTATGGTTTCAATATCGTAAATCGGATATAAACTTCTTAAACTTATGATAATTTTTTTTTCAGATATTCCTAACCTCTCTTTTAATTCTTTGTTTTTTGGTCCTGGACTAAACCTCTGAGTATCTATGCCAAAATTGATAATTCTAATTTTTGATGCAGGTACTCCAAACTTTGTCATGGCTTTTTTCATATGCTCTGCGTCACATGTGATTAAATCGGCTTTTTTAAGGGCATATTTTACACTCCATTTGCATGGTGGGAATTTTTTGGGGGTAACTAAAATATCCGAACCCCAAGCAGTAATTATTAAAGGGTGAAATCCTAATAAAGCAGCTAATGTTCCATAACTGGTGACATAATGAGCGTTAATAATATCTGGTTTAATTTTCTTTATTAATGTCTTAACTCGGAGCAAAGTAAGTGGTAAATTCAATAAAGTATTAAGGGGCCAAATCTGGGTTGGAATCTTTTTTTTAAGAAAATACAATTTTATATCTCCGGGATTGTAACCTTTTAATAACGGCTCATAGGAAATTAAATGAACATTATGTTTTTTATCGGCAAAATATTGAGCCCATTTTAAAGTATGAATACTTTCGGCACTTCCCAAAAAACAAATGGTCAATTTTTGATTTTCCATAAAATATAACGCTAATATCACGCGAATTTCACGCCAATATCATACGAATGATAAAAATTTTTATTAACTATTCTCTTTGGACGTAAATATTTCTGACGGAAATTAGCAATAACACCCAATTTATAATTATAAGCCTCTAAATATCTTTGCATTTGAAAGTAATCGTCCTTAGAAATTATTAATTTTGTCTTTAATTCTAAAAGAATTTTATTATCTATAACGAAATCAACGATATTCCTTCTTGGCTGCTCTCCTTTGAAAGAAGGTGGTATCGACTTTTCTCGCTCAAAATCAATATTATAATTTTTAAAAGCTTTTTCTAAAAAATCACCGTATTCTTTTTCGCTCCGGTAACGTCCTAATTTGTTATGGCACATAAACAAAATTCCATTTAATTGATAAGATAATTCCGGGTATATTAATTCTTTCTTTTTACTTCTTTCCATATTCGTATGATATTAGTATTTCATTCGTATGTTATTAGTGTTATTTCTTAAGCCAATTTTTAAAGTTGGAAAATATTTGGAAATAATCTTGAAAATCTTGGGTTTTAATTAATAAGACTTCGGTCAAAGGTCTCTTAGAGAGTTTTAGAAAAGCAAAAAGTATCACCAATGTATCTATCCAATAACTAACGGTTGAAGCAAAAGCAGCACCGGAAATTCCCCATCGGGGGATTAAAATAATATTCAAAATAATATTAACGATTAAACAAGCTAAAGATGAATAAAAAGCAAATTCTGGCCTACCTCTTCCGCTCAAATCAGCAGCTAATACCCCTCCCAAACCAAAGGCAATAATACCTGGTAATAAAATTAATAATGGTAAAACAGAAGGTAAAAAATTTTCCCCAAAGAAAATTTTAATTAAAGGATTAGCTAAAATAGCTAATAATAAAGAAGCAATAATTATAATAAAAAATGTATGTCGACTGATTCTCGGAGTAAGATTATTGGCTTCAGAATTACTTATTGCTGAAACTTTAGGAAATAAAACCGTAGCTAATGCTCCTGAGATCATAAATAATTTTTCAGCTATCCCGACGGCAATACTATAAAGACCAACTGCTGCTGGCACCAAAAACATTGCTATTAAGAGCATATCAAGACGGTAATTTAAAAAAGATAAAGCGTTTGCTAAATAAACTTTCCCACCATAAACCGCCGAATCTTTAAGTAAATTTTTATTAAGAAAGAATCTAATTTTAGCTATTTTTTTGACTAAAAAAATACTAAATAAACAAGCACCGGCGATAGATAAGAGATATGAGAGAATAGCTCCAAATATATTTTTTTGAAACATCAATAAAAAAACTATAATCCCTAATAACAAAATCACACTTTCTAAAATTCTTATTTTATTATAATTTTTTATATCTCCTTTTCCCCGAAGAATATTTCTAAAAAAACTTGAGAGTAAAGATAGAGGAATAATTAAAACTACCAGCCATAAATAGAAAGGGGAAATTTGATTAGAATGAATAAATTTTTGAAAAAAATCAAATTGAGAAATAATCCAAAATATTAAAATTAAAATAATTCCCAAAAGAAAAGATAAAACCAGAGAATTAAAGGCGACGTCTTGAGTTTTGTATTTCCGGCTACCAATAAAATAAACATTAGCTGATTCTATGCCAAAACTCCCAAGGGTAAGCATTAAAGTGGGAATAAGAAGAATCAAAGAGTAAATTCCTTTTCCGGTTGGTCCTAAAACTCTGGCCAGGATAATCAGACCAATAAAGCCAAAAATAAATATTAAAATCTCGGTCAAAAAAGTTATTAAACTATCTTTAGAAAAACTATTCATTAAATTATTCGCATGGGCGCATTCGCATACCCGAGCGGAGCCCGTAAAGGGCGGAGCGAGGTCGCGCTTTTCGCATGCCATAAAATTCTTTTATCTTTTTGATAATAAAATCTTGTTCTTTTTTTGTTAGTTCAGGATAAACCCCCACACCAAATTATTTTAAACTTTCTCGAATGCGTTTTTTTAATTGTGTCAATGCCTGAGCCCGTAGTTTTAAATTTGACTCTCTTCTTCGAGCATCTTTCTCTGCCACATATGCTTCATAATAAATTAATTCAAATGGTCTCCTTGCCTTAGTAGAAAAGATATCACCGGAATTATGTTCTTTCAGTCGGCGTCTTAAATCGTTTGTAGAGCCAATGTATAACTGATGGTCCTTTTTGCTTTTCAAAATATAAACATAGAACATATTGGTGTGGGGGTAAATCGGTAAAGACAAAACTTCTTTATTGATAAAATTCCTTTATCTTTCGAACGATGTAATTCTGTTGTTTTTGGGTTAGCTCTGGGTAGACTGGCAAACTCAAAACCTCCTTGGCTGCTTTTTCTGCTTCGGGAAAATCGCCCTCTTTGTAATTGAGATATTTAAAGGCGGGCTGTAAATGTAAAGGCAGTGGATAATAAATCATCGTGGGAATACCGTTTTCTTTTAAATATTTTTGAAGTTTATCTCGATATTTTGTTCGGATGGTGTATTGGTGAAAAATATGGTTTCTCTTAGGAGCAATAAAAGGAGTTACAATATCCCCTATTCCTTTTAAAGATTTGTTGTAATAAGAAGCGACTTCTGCTCTTTTTCTACTCCATTTTGAAAGATATTTAAGTTTAACTCTTAAAATTGCTGCCTGAAGGGCATCTAAACGAGAACTTGTCCCTAAAACTAAATTTAAATATTTTTCTTTAGGTGAAGAGCCGTGATTTCTTAATAACTTGATTTTTTCCGCTAATTTTTCATTATTGGTTATTACCATTCCTGCGTCACCATAAGCTCCTAAATTTTTAGCTGGGAAAAAACTCAAACAACCACAATCCCCCACCGATCCTGCGGATCGAATTTTAAATTTTAAATTTTGAATTTTAAATTTCTGATTGGCTCCTATAGCTTGTGCTGCGTCTTCTACAATATATAACTTATACTTCTTGGCTATCCTCATTATTTCATCCATATCTGCCATTTGACCGAAAAGGTGAACGGGGATGATAGCTTTAAGCTTTTTAAGCCTATTAAGCCTTTTAAGCTGATTGATCTTATCAGCTATCTTTTGGGGATTGATGTTAAAAGTTTTGGGCTCAATGTCGACAAAAACTGGTTTAGCTCCAAGGTTAGCAATCACTTCAGCAGTAGCAATAAAAGTAAAAGGGGTAGTTATAACTTCATTCCCAGGCCCTGTCCCTAAAGATTTTAAAGATAAAAAAAGGGCATCAGTTCCAGAATTTACTCCAATGGCGTATTTAACCCCACAAAACTCAGCTACTTCTTTTTCAAATTCTTCTACTTCTTTCCCTAAAATAAAATTAGAATTATTTAAAACCTTTTTTATTGCTACATCTATTTCTTTTTTTATTGATTTATATTGTTTGGTTAAATCTAAAAATTTTATTTTATTTGCCATACTTTATTTCCCTTCTTCTTATATTTTCTTTTACAAATTTTACAAATTGCTTGGGTGGTGGGTGGGTGGCGTCCCTTTTTAAACTCGAGTTTATTTCCACATTCACATATCCAACCGATGATTTTTGCTGGAACTCCAACCACAATGGCATAATCTGGCACATCTTCAGTTATCACCGCTCCGGCTCCTACCATTGCCCACTTCCCAATATTAATTCCACATAAAATTGTTGAATTAGCGCCCAAAGTTGCTCCCACTTTAATCAAGGTTGGAAGCCATTTTCCGTATTGAGGATATTCTTTTTTGGGGTATTTCGCTCTGGGATTTTTATCATTAGTAAAAACCGCTGAAGGCCCAACGAATGTCCAATCTTCTAAAGTTATCTTATTATAAATATCAGTATTCCCCTGCAATTTGACATTATTTCCTATTTTTGCCCCAGAGAAAATTAGACAATTATGTCCTATAACGCAATTTTCTCCAATTTCCGCACCTTTTAAAATTTGGCAATTCTGCCAAATTTTCGTTCCTTTGCCAATTTTGGCTCCCTTTTCAACTTCGGTGGTTTTGTGTGACCAAAATTTATTTTTTTGCTGAGGCATAAATTTTTTCTATTAATTCAATTGAGGACAGAGCGTCTTTTGGGGTAACCCCCCTCCCCTCTAATAAATCTTTGTAAACACATATATGAAGATTTTCATTAGAATAAAAATTGTAAGGGGTGCCATTAATTTTAAATACTCTTTGCTGAGTTTCCTTTGGTTCTTCTCCGCTTACTCGCCAATGGCATTTATAATTCTCACCCTCAATGATTCCTTCTCCTGCTTTTTCACCAAGAGAGTAAGTTAAAACTTTTGTTGGTTTCCCGAATAAATAAAGTAATAAATCAAAATAATGAATGCCGATATTAAAAAGAATTCCTCCTGTTCTTTCTTTTTGACCCTTCCAGCTTTTCCAATAACTTTCATCTCGGTGAACAGAAATATCCATTTCAATTTTATAATTTTTAGCATGCGAATAGCCCAACCTCGCTCCGCCCTCTGGGCTCCGCTCGGATATGCGAATGGGCCCATGCGAATAAATTTCCGATTTTAATTGTTTAACAAGGGGGTGATACCGCAACTGACAAACTGTAAAAATATTGGGGTACTTTGTCAGTATTTTTGCCTCTTTTGAATTTATTGTTAAAGGTTTCTCACAAAGAACAATTTTTCCATTTTCGGATGAAAACTTTGTCATTTCAAAGTGAAGATTGTTGGGAGCTAAAATTACAATACAATCTGCCTCAGTGCTTTTTGCCATTTCCTTCCATGCATCTTCTCCGTGAGATTCATCAATCACATCAACAATTTCCCCTCCGATTTTATAAATGGCCTGAACATGATTTCTGAAGATAAAACCAGTTCCAATGATAGCGAATGTAAGCTTATTAGGTTTTTTAAGCTTTTTAAGCATATAAGTTATTTAAATCTCATTTGGCTTTTTATCCAGCCATTAAGCATTTTACTAACTTCTTCGGATAATATAATTATTTCGTTATATTCTTTTTCAGTAATGTATTTTAAATCTCTTGCAAGAAATAATTGATATTTTAATTCTTCCAAAGAACCATCGGAAATATTATAAAAATGCAAACTATCCTTAAATGATTTTCTTTCAAATCCTTCAACTATATTAGAGACTATAGAAACGGTTGCTCTTCTCATTTGGTTAACCAATCCAAACTTTTCATCAACAGGAAAACTCTTTGTTAATTTATAAATTTTTAAAGTTAACTCATGGGCTTTCTGCCAAACTTTAATATCCTGGAATGTTTTTATTTTCCCCATCTTTCACTTAATAGGCTGATTAGCTTAATTAGCTTAATGGGCTTAATGAGCTTAATGAGCTTAATGAGCTTAATGAGCTTACTAGAGCCAGAAAACATTTTTGTGTTTTCTTGATTTAATTGCGTTTCTTGTATCAACGACTAATTTTGAGTTCCGGGCCAGCTTATCATAGTCAAAGAGAACTATGTTCTCTTTTCCACCCTTCGCTTTGCTCGGGTAATGAAAACCGGAATGGTCGGTCAAGATTAAAACCAAATCATATTTTTTAAGATTTTTCGGGGAGTATTTAATTGATTTTAGATTAACAGGTTTTTTTAAAATTCTGTGTTTTACTTCAAATTTTGGGACATAAGGGTCAAAATAATCTACTTTCGCTCCCTTTCTAACCAAATCAGCAATAATATCATAAGCTGCTGATTCCCTTGTGTCTCCGATATCTTTTTTGTAGCTCACCCCAAAAACTAATATTTTTGAACCGCGCACGGGTTTTCCTTTCAGATTTAACACCCAAATAACTTTAGCCATAACATAGTGGGGCATTTGCTCATTAACTTCACCTGCCATTTCAATAAAACGAGTCCAGAAATTGTATTCTTTAGCTTTGTAACTTAGATAAAATGGATCGAGAGGAATACAATGGCCACCCACTTTTGGCGAAGGATAAAATGGCATAAATCCATAGGGTTTGGTTTTAGCTGCCTCAATCACTTCCCAAATATCAATTCCCATTCTCCCAGACAAAAGGGCTAATTCATTAATCATTGAAATATTTACTAGTCGGAAAATATTTTCTAAGCATTTAGTCATCTCAGCAGTTTCTGGAGAACTTAAAGGCATAATTTTTGCCTTAATAAAACTTCGATAAAATTGAGTAGCTAACTGAGTACATTTTTTGGTTATTCCGCCAACTACCCGGGGAACATCTTTTAATTTATATTCTTTATTCCCTGGGTCAATCCTTTCTGGCGAGTGAGTCAAAAAGAAATCTCTACCAACTTTTAGACCAAATTTTTGAAGCTCTGGTAAAATTACTTCTCGAGTCGTTCCTGGATAAGTGCTACTTTCTAAAATAATTAATTGATTTTTGTGCAAATATTTAGCAATTTCTTTGGCAGTAGAAATCATATAAGAAACATTGGGAACCCTGTTTTTATCTAAAGGAGTGGGAACACAGATTAAAACAATATCAGAATTTTTTAAAGGTAAATGGTTATTAAAAGCCCTTAATTTTTTAGCTTTAACTACTTTCTTTAAATCATCCGAAGAAATATCAAAAATATAACTTTCTCCGCGATTTGTTTTATCAACCCTTTCTTTTTTAATATCGATACCAAAGACGGTATAGCCGGTTTTTGCCAACTCCACGGCCGTTGGCACACCGACATATCCTAAACCAATTATGGCTATTTTTGCTTTTCTTTGTTTTATTAATTGGAGTAATCTTTGCATTTTTTATATTTTTTTTATATCATAAAACTGTATGAAAGACAAGCCAGATTACTTATTTCAAATTAATCTTTACTGGATTTATTTAATCGGGATTTTTTTAATCATCCTTCAACTAATCAATATTCTCCCTCCCTGGTTTACTCCAACTGATTGGGGAAAGGCCATAATTTTTCGGATCATTTTATCAATTTTAATTTTTCTTTTTTTATTTCAAATTCTTTTTAAAAAAATAAATGTCTCAGATATTAAAGAAAAAATAAAATCAACTTCTTTACCATTTTATCTTTTAGTTTCTCTTTTTGGGATTTATCTTCTATCTACGATATTTTCTTTAGACCCCCATTTTAGTTTATGGGGAAATCCCAACCGGAATGGTGGATTTATTAATTTTGCTTTTTATATTCTTTTTGCTATTTTGGCTTTTTTAATTATCCGTAAAAAAGATTGGCAAAAAATTTTAGATTTTGCGATAATTATTGGTATTGTAGTTTCGACTATCGCTATCTTCCAACAGTTTGGTGTTTATAGTAAATTTTTTATTCCTTTTAGCGACAGGCCAATATCTACTTTGGGCAACGCTATTTTGTTATCTCTATATCTTCTTTTGCTAACTTTTATTTCTCTCTCTTTTGGAATCAAAACAAAAAATCGTCTAAAAAGAATTTTCTATTTCTTTTCTTTTCTTTTGTTTCTTTCAATCTCTATTTTTTTAGTTCAAACAAGAGGTGCTTTCTTGGGATTGGCTGCCGGTTTTCTTTGGTTTTTATTCGCTTATCCTAAAAAATCAAAGAAATTTATAATCTCTGCTGGCATTATTTTGGTTTTAGTAATTTCGTCAACATACTTTTTAAATGCCTTCCTCAAATCTCATCTTGATATCTACTCTAAGATTTATGAAAATATTCCTCATCCCCTTAATGGTTTTATGGATAGAGCATTGAGTTTGTTTGACGGGGTAGGAATTGCAGAGAGTAGAATTTCTGCTTGGAAGGTTTCTTGGAATGCTCTAAAAGATAAGCCAATTTTAGGTTATGGACCTGAAAATTTTATGATTGCTTTTGATAAATACTATGACCCTTCTTTACCTCTAATAGGCCCTAGCCCTGGCGAAGCTACAACCGAATGGTGGGATAGGGCTCATAATTTTGTTTTTGATATTTCAATTACTGCCGGCATTCCAGCTCTAATAATATACCTTTCCTTTTTTTGGGTCTTAATTTGGCAACTTCAGAAAATAAAGTATGCGAATAGCCCGCCTTCGTCCTCGCTTCGCTCGGACTTCGGCAATGCAAATGGGCACATGCGAATATACTCTCAAGATGCCGTAATTTCTAATGGAATCCAGGCAACTTTTATTGGCTACTTAGTATCCCTTCTCTTCAGTTTTGATTGTGTCTCTACTTATCTTGTTTCTTTTCTTTTAATAGGTTACTCTTTAAATTTAATAAATTCCTCTTCCAATCAACAAACCAAAATCCAATATCAACCTTTTAATGAAAAAAAGGGGGGAATTATTTCTTATTTATACCGATATAAAGTACCGACAGTATTGATTCTTTTTATCTTTTTAATCTTTTTTATCCAAGTTTATAATTTAAAACCTTTTTTGTTAAATAAAGAGGTAAATAATGCGGTATTTTATTCAGAAAATAAACGGTGCGAAGAAGCATTGACAATAGTAAATAATATTTATCCTAAAATTAAGGGTAGTATTATAGACAGTTACTTAAATCAGAAATCATCAGTAATTATTTACAACTGCGTTAAAGAAGAAACAAACAGAAATCAAAATCTTATTAATCGGGCAATTCAAATAATAAAAGAGATGGCAAATACTCACCCAAATTATCTTCAAAATTGGTTTGCACTCGGAGAGTATATTAATATTTTAATTGAAGAGAAAAATAAGCTTACCGACAATGTTTTTGTTCCAAGTGAAGAAATGAACAATTTAAAAGAAGAGGCAAACTCTGCTTTTGAAAAAGCTTATAATTTGTCCCCAAAACGCCAAATAATTTTGAGAGAATGGGCGACCAGCGGAATAATAACCGGAGAATATGAAAAAGCAAAAGAAAAGGTTGAAGAATGTATTAATCTCAATCCTTATTATGCTCCTTGTATGTGGGTAATGGCTTTGGCTCAAGGTTATTCTGGAAATTTAGAAGAATTTAATTATTTTTTCAATCTGGCAAAAGAAAAGGGATATAACACTGAAGCTGGAGAATCCTTAAAGCAGTTAGTTAATATGTATATTAAAATTGAAGATTATAGAGGATTAGCTGAAGTTTATCCAAAATTAATTCAAATCACGGAGGATAAAAATAAAAAAGCCCAACTCTATGCTTCTTTAGCTGTTGTTTATAAAGAGTTAGGTCAAATTAAAAAAGCCAGGGACACAGCCCTTAAAGCTTTGGAGCTTCTTCCTGAAGCAAAACCAATAGTAGATGAGTTTTTGAAGTCCTTAGAGCAATAAATTTTCAATTTCTAATTTTTAATTTAAAAATAATTTTAAAATCCAAATTCTTAAAACTTCTATTAAGATTTTAAAGAAGAAATAATTTTAGAAAATATCATTGTGAGTTCATTTGCTTCTTTCCACAATAATTTACATTCATTTCTTTTTTCTTGATTAGCACGCGCAATCATTCTCAACCAATGTTTAGTCTCGCTCGATTCTTTTTTACAGATAAAAATTTTGTTTTTAAAATCTTTCTTAGAGCTTGAATTATTTGCTTCACAATAATTTGCTCCAATACTCGTAGCAGATCTTACAATTTGACTAATTAAGGGCGAGTTAATTGGACTTTGTTTTAGAGTTTTTACAAAATCAATTATCTCCTCTCCAAATTTAGCTGTTCTCTCTTCTAAATCGTATTTCATTTCTGTTCTAAAATTTAAAATTAAAAATTGTTTTTTAATTTGAAATTCTAAAATTTTAATTTATAAACCTAAAAGTTGATTAAGTTTGACTCTGGTGCCAGTACCCGCAAATCCTGTGGCTGAAATTTGATAACCAGCAGTGGCAGAAATCTCTGCCCTGTATTTTTTTTGGAAGACCTTAACGGCTTCCAGAGTTTTTGAACCAAAATAATCATTCCCCGACCATTTTTCGTGGTTGATTTCTTTATCTAAAATCATTTTCAAATAAACCACATCGGAATCAGACATACCAAAAGATAGATTCTTTTTAAAAATAAAGCCCGAAGGGATATTTCCCGTAGAAGTAGAAGAAGATTTTTTATCTAAAATCTCATTTATTTTATTTTGATACCAGGCTATTTGAGTTTTTAAGGCTTCGAGTTGGAATTGAAGTTTATTAATTAACAATTCTTCTTCTTGGTTTTGAATATTAACTTTGACTGACCAAGAAAATGAAAAATTACCCGAGATATTATTTTGATTTTGAACTGAGGGAATAATAGTTAAAGAGGTATATTTTGTATTAAAATCTTTAATTATAATTTGTTCATCTTGATTTTCATTTAAATTTAAAAAATTAACTGAACAACTTCCCGAGGAATCGCAAAGCAAATAAGGAACTTTAAAATTACCATTATTGATTCCATTAAATTCAAAAGTCAAAGTTCCTCCACCACCAAAAATTTTATACCAATTAGCCGACCAATTTTTGGTAAGATAGTTTACCGATAAAACGCTATCTGAGTTTAATGGCAGGAAATTACTTAAAGGAACCAGTTTCAAATTTTTTAAATTCGGATTCAAATAACAATATTTTGTTACCAACCCCGCACCGGAACCTTCGGTTCGGTACGGAGCGATATTACAATTATTAACCAAAACGGTTATTACCCAATCAGTAAAAATCTGAGAAAAATCTTCTTTAAATCCTGCTTTTAATAAGGCGTAATTTATGCTCTCAATTCCTTTTTTTGAAGATTCTAAAGAATCAACTAAAATCTTTACTCCATAATGGTCAACTAAATATTGGCTAAAAAGATTTAAAGCCCCGTAATCTGCTGGAGCACTTTGCCAATCAGTTAAAGAATCAGAAGGATTTTTTAGAAATTCATTAACTCTTCTTTGGAGGTTACTTCCTTCGTATTCTGAATCATAACCTAAAAGGGTTGGCGCATAATCTGCCCTAAGTTCATTTAACCAAACCTCTTCTTCCGCTCCTCTCATTTTATCTTTTTGGTTAAAGTTAATTAAATGCATAAATTCATGAGCCAGAAAACTTTTTAAGATAGGGTTGAAAATATAATCTGAATTAAGATAAACCATTTCTCTTTCATTAGAATTGGGATTTTGCAATTTGTCATATTCATTTCCGCTATTAAAATATCCTCCAGCCTCTTTTTTCATCATATGGATTAAAATGGTAATTTTTTCATCGCCATCAATTCCGGGTTTAGGTTCTGAGCCAAAGGTTGAGGTTAAAGTTGGATAGATTTTAGACTCAAATTCTTCAACCAAACTACTTAAAGTTGAGTTAATTTCTTGTTTTCTATCAAAAGTTAGAGAATTCCACCAAGCATCGTCAATATAAATATAAAGTTTTGAAGTTATTTTTTGGAGCTGGGCTCCAATCTGAGTTCTTTTATCTGCGTCAAAAGAAGAGTCAACAAAAAAACTAACCTTCTCTCCCAAAGTAGCATCAGCAGAAACTATTGGTGGAAATACTAAGAATAGAGTTGCAATTAGAATTACTTTTATCTTGAGATTATTTAGCATTAAAGTTTAATTTTTAATTTAAAATTTAAAAACAAATTCTAATTTTAAAATTAAAAAATTAATAAATTGTTTAAAAATTAAAAATTTAAAATTATTGAATTGGGAGGTTTTTCTATTATAGCAAGAATTACGGCAAAAACAAAAGTCCCCGAGTTTTCACCCGAGGGCTTTTCAGTATCTCACAAGGAAAGAGAATAGTCTATTTCAAGAATTAGGTTTGCATTCCAGCTAACTGGGCCTGATAAATCTGGATAAGCTGAGTAATTAAACTTATCATTTGCTTAATTATCTCTATCATTTGGGCTTTGGTTTGAGCAATCAGGGCAGTTTTGTCAACAGCTGCTGCTCCGCCTAATATCGCAAAATAGGAAAACTGAGTCGTGGTAGTAGTGATGGTATTTGCAGCTGCGTTAATTGTACTCGGCAAAGCTGTCCACTGAGTCCCGGTCCACCGATAAACTTGGAGAGCAGCCTCACTAAGACCTGCGACCTGAGCATTGGTATAGGTGAAGGTCAAAGTCAGTGGTTTATTAAAACTGGTAACAGCTGTTCCGGCTGAGATAGCAGTTAAATTATAAACAAAACCACCGACAACACTTAGACCACTGAGAACAGAAGCAGTAGCTGACACATCGGCTTTGGCTGTTGGAGTGACATTAATCGTAGTATTAGCAGTAACTGCTCCAGCTGGGACCTCTACAATTGCTTTGGTATTTTCAGCAGTTGTAGCTGTGGCTGTTCCGCCAGTAGCAGCGCTAACTGTTACTGCTCCGACAGTGGTTGTTGGAGCTGAAACTCCTCCACCACCTCCACCACCTACAGGAATATTTTGATTTTGACTGCAAGTACCACCTGGTGTTACCGTAACCAGAAGAGGTGCCCCTACGTAGTTAATGTTGAGCGAGGAGTTGGCTTGACCGCAATCTGTAGGATAATTCTGCGAATTTGGCATAAGCACTCTATCTGCCGAAGTTATGATAACAAAAGAGCCGTTCTCTAAACCAATCTGAAAACTCCCGGTATCAACATTTAGAGAGGCAATTCGGGAACCAGCAGTAATAGTAAAGTTAAGATTAGAAGCCGTAAGACGAATAGTGGTATCTTGAGGAAACTGAACATCATTAAAAGCAGCCGAAGCAATGATTGGCAAACCTAACAGTGAAACTATTATTGGCAAAAAATATTTGTGCATAGAATTTACAGGATTAAAACGCTTATGTATCATCTGTTTCTTTACTCACGATAAATTGTCA
>Ga0210057_1006078_pt1 | contig 15166 bp, 15 predicted proteins | sample CryGeyCG2114_010_2_FD_183968 | JGI IMG/M metagenome (GOLD analysis project Ga0210057, IMG submission 183968) | Groundwater microbial communities from aquifer - Crystal Geyser CG10_big_fil_rev_8/21/14_0.10 (SPAdes) (version 2) | ecosystem: Environmental > Aquatic > Deep subsurface > Groundwater ... | reverse complement strand
TCCAACAAATCTTGATTTTTGTGATAGAATCATAGTGTGACATAGGTTTATGATATTTAATTAGTTTTTAATTAGACTAAGCTAATTATATCAAAATCTATGTCGCATTATTAATTAGAATAAAACGTGGTTTCACCCACATTCCCAAGCATAAAGCTGCCGTGGACTTTTAACTTGTATTTTCTGACTATTTTTACAGCTTGGCGGCCCATTTCAACGGTTGAATTTTTGTGCATGAAGTCTAGTATTTTTTGGGATCCGGACTCAAATCCAAAAGCGATTTTTTTACAACCCGCTTCTTTCATATGCTTAATTAACTCTTCATTAATTGTATTAACTCGCGAAAAACTTATCCAAGCAATTTTAATGTGGCGATGAATAATTTCTTGACAGATTGATTTAACTCGGGAAGGATTAAGTGTGAAAGTATCATCAAAAAAGTTAAATTCTCTTAAATCGTATTTATTGATGCATTCTTCAATTTCTTTGATAACATTTTCAGGTGAGCGATAACGAACATTTCTACCCCAGATTGTGGCTGAGGGACAATGAGTGCATTTGAAGGCACAACCACGGCTGGTTAGTATGGGAGTAGCATTATAATTACTAACTTTTTTCGTTGGGGCTGAATAATATAATTTTAGATCATATAAATCTCTGGCCGGAAAAGGCAGGATATCGAGATTTTCAATAGGTTTTCGGGGAGAATTTAAAATAATTTCACCGGTAGCTGTTCTCCAACATAATCCAGCAATACTTTTTAAATTCAATTCACCACTCTGAAGATTTTTTAAAAGTTCACAAAATGTAATTTCTCCTTCGCCGATAATTACCGAATCAATTAAAGACTCTTTTAGAGTTCGTTGTGGCATAACCGTTGGATGAATTCCACCGGCGCAGACGTAAATATTTGGCAGATTTTCTTTTAAGTGTTTAGTAATTTTGTAAACATGTTTCATAGCCGGTGTCGGGGCAGTAAAACCCACAACATCTGGTTTTTCATTGTCTAGATATTTAAAAATCTGATCATAACTATAACCCAGTGCTTCAACATCAAATATTTTAAAATCAACGTCATTCAAAAATTGCCTGGCATATGAAATTAAATAACCGAAGCTAAGCGGAAACATGTGTCCTCCTGATTCTTTAATACCCTCAAAGTTGGTGTAGGGTGGATTGATAAGGATCACTTTCATAATTTCTTTTTGCTTATAATAGTCAGACAACTACCAAAGGGATTGTTTTTATCAAAAAATTTTAAAAATGGAAGCACCCAAGGAGTTTTGTTCGGAAAAATTAATCCCGAAGTTAAAATATTAATAATTTCTAAATCATTACAAGTTAACAAATTTGCTAGAAATTTTTTATTAAATTTTAAAGCGCCCCTTTCTTCTTTATTTAAAAAACTAAACAAAAAAACCAAGGGATTTTGACAATTTGGTTCTGATACTACGATATATTTTTTAGTTACCCGCGACATTTCGGTTAGTGCCTGGGGGAGGTTATCCAGGTGGTGGAGTAAGTCCGAACAAAAAACGATATCAAAAGAGTTATCGGCAAACGGGAGTTGATAAACACTACCTATAATTAATTTAGCGTGAGGATTATTTTGGAGCATGATCGGGGACGAGTCTATTCCGGTAACGTCAAAATTTTTTGACAGATATAAATTTTTCTTAGTCCAAGGAGGTTGATAAATCTTTTTGGTAATTTATTTTCTATCCATTCACCAAAAGCTATTATTTTTTTCGGTCCGCCCGGGATTAAAATATATGTTTCGGCTTTAATAATTTTAAAATTACTCAATTTTAACCATTTTTTAACTTTTTTGTCTCTTATAAAGCGATGAGGGCCTTCGCTATGGTGAATGTCAAAAATTGCAGCTAACCAATGAATCGGCTCCCAGAGAATATTCGGCATGGTCAGAACCAGATAGCCGCCAGGTTTAATAATTCTTGATAACTCACTAATAAATTTTTTGGGCTTAGGCAAGTGTTCAATAGTTTCAAAGCTTAAAATAGTTTCAAACTCTTGGTCTTGAAAAGGCAATGGATAAGAATTGAAATATTTTGTTTCAAAATCAATATTCTTGTCATTCAAATTTGCAAAACAAATTTCCTGCATTTTTTTGGTGACGTCAGCACAAACCACCTTGGAGATTTTGTTTTTTTTCCAAAAGTACAAACTTCCATTCCCGGTTCTGGAGCAGATATCAAGGGTATACTTTTTTTCCGGCAAATCGAAAAGTTCACAAGCGTCAATAAAACGGCGAAAATAGGAATAGGTACGCTCATTAATATCATCATAATCAGTTGTTTCATCCCAGTGTTTACCGACATCTTCAAAACCCCATTTTTTTGTTGTTATGTATTTAAACTCGTTTTTTATTCTTTGAAAAAAATTATATTTCATTTTTTCATGGTTAGAACTTTAAAACCGGCTTTAATTTTACGTAGCAATTCTTTGGAAGAGCGAATTTTAAAAATCCTTTTAGCTATATAGCTGGGACGAAGATAAAACTGCTTATAAGCATGGGACAGCAACTCATTAATTTCGTTCAAAGCTAGCTCCTTGGTCCAGTATTTGGTGACGAAGCCGGGCTGTGGGTTTCGGGCAAATTCACGCCAGTAGTCTGATTCAAAGATTCCTTCATCAAGTGTTTTCTGGTAAAGTTCGGTAGCGGGAAATGGCGTTAATAGTGTTATCTGGACGTAATCCGGCTTTAATTTTTTGGCGAATCTAATTGTTTCTAGGATATCTTCCTTGGTTTCAGTTGGCGCACCTATCATAAAGTAAGCTAAGGTATCAATGCCAGCTTGACGCGTAATCTTAAAAGCGTGGAGGGTTTGTTCCAAAGTAATATTTTTTTTCAAGACTTTAAGTATTTTATCAGTGCCGGCTTCAACCCCATAATGAATTCTTTGGCAACCGGCTTTTTTGAGAAGCTTGAGCATCTGCTCATTAACGGTGTTGACTCTGGCCCTGATGTCCCAATTGAACTTTAGCTTTCTTTTTAAGATTTCTTCACAAATTTCAATTACCCGTTTCTGGTTAACTGTAAAAGTATCATCGTAAATAAAAATTTCATTGATGCCGAGTTTTAAGCAGTGTTCCATTTCATCAACTACATTTTTGGCTGACCTGGCACGAAAATTTTTACCCATGGTAGGCCTGTCGCAAAAAATACATTTATAAGGACAACCACGGCTGGTAAACATAGTGGTTATCGGATCTTTTTTGGCCAGCAGTGAAAAATATTTTTTGTAAGGTGTTAGTTCTCTGGCCGGAAAAGGTAGCTCGTCAAGATTGGTTATAAAAGGCACCACACCAGTATTTATAAGTTCTCCATTTTTTTTGAAAACCAGTCCAGGGATGGATTTTAATTTTTCATAATTGTAAAAATTGTTTACAAGATCTAGAAAAGTTTTTTCACCTTCGCCCAAAACAAGAAAATCAACACCAGCTAAATTAATTGACTCGTTTGGATAAATCAGCGGGTGAACTCCGCCAATCACAATTTTTGAGTTAGGACAAGCAGATTTAGCGGCGTTAATTGTTTTAATAACATCCAACAAAGTAAAAGTCATGGCAGATATACCGACAATATCAGGGCAATAGTTTTTAATCTCACTTTTTAATTGTGAATAAGTAAGCTTTTCGATCTGAGCGTCAATTATTTTTAATTGATGGTCGGAATATTTTTTCAGATAGCCAGCAATATAAAGAAGCCCGAGTGGGGGATCGAAACCTCGCTCGGTTTTTATTATTTCAGGGTTACAACTTAGAATTTCGTTTGTGGAAGGAGGATTTATTAGTAATATTTTCATCTATCTTTTTTGACAATTAATTCAGCCAGTAAGCCAAAAAATAAAGTCTGTACTGAAGAAACAGCCAGAATTATAGTGGTGGTATCTAGAAATTTGTCACTTAAAAATATGGAGTAAATAATTACTAAAATCGCCAGCAACAAAAAAGTTAAGCTAATAGGAATGAATATTTTCAGGGGTTGGAAGTAGAGTGAAATCTTTAGAATTAGATTTATAAAACCATAGAAGTCTTTGATCGGTTTAATGCCTGATTTTCCCGAACGCTCATAATAGGTGATGGGGACGAATTTTACTGCGTAGCTATTATTTAAAAAGGCCAGCAATGAAGTCGCAGTAAAGGAAAATCTTTCTGGGTAGAGTGACCAGTATTTCATCAAAACATTCTTTTTGTAAATTCTTAAACCACAGTTAATATCATCAATTCTTGAATTTGTAACATAATTGGCAAGCTTGACTAAAATATATTTTGCTAATTTCTGTGAATAAAGCCAACGACGATCTCTGTGTTTACCAGTCCTGTTGCCACTGACCATGTCGTATTCCTTGGCGTATTTAATAAGTTCTGGTATGGCAGTGGCAGGGTAGGTGCCGTCACCATCAATTATGGCCACCCATTGATATTTGGAATTTTTAATACCAGTCTTTAGCGAAGCTCCATAGCCTTTGTTATACGGATGATTAATTAATTTAACATCTGGTAGGCTTTCAATAATATTTCTGGACTCATCTTTGGAAAAATCATTGACCGCAATAATTTCCCAATCTAATTCTTGATCACTTAAAGCTTGCTTTATTTCACTAATTGTTTGCTTAATAGTTTCTTGTTCGTTATAAACCGGTATAACTACAGATAAATTTATTTTTTCGTCCATAAGTTTAATTATCAAATTTTTTTACAAAATTTTTGTCGATAAATTTATTAAGAAAAGATTTTTTTATAAACAAAGGTGTTAGATTATAAATTTTAATCAAAACTTTTTTTATAAATGTATTATTTTGTTGGCTGGTTGGCCAATCTTCAGAAAATTTATTAACAGAGGTAATTTGTTCAAGTGAATATTTTCTGGGCACGGGCTTGGGTTCGGTTTCCGGATAACCGAGCAGGAGATAGGCAATTGGTGAGTAATTTTTTGGAAGATTAAAAATTTTTCTCAACTTATTTTTGCTGGGTAAGTGGCAAATCCAACAAGTAGCCAGACCCAATGAAACAGCGGTTAGGTTAAGGTTTTGGATGGCAGCTGAGGCGCTTTGAATGTCGTCGTGGTATTGTTGGTTATGAGTTTGATTGCTGTAAAGCACTAATATTCCTACCGGAGAATTTTTGATCACAATTGAACCACCATTATCAATCAGCTTTTCTTTTAATTCCTGGCTTTTGACAATAATAAATTTCCACGCTTGATAATTGCAGGCTGAAGGAGCGTGATTAGCCGCTTCAATTATTTTATAAATAAGTTCATCAGGTACAGCTTGATCTTTATATCTTCTGACGCTTCTGCGTTTTTTGATAATTTCAAATATTTCCATATTATCGACCCTGCCATTTAAGGACTATGTTGATAGTTTTTAAAATTATACCTAAATCTAGAAAAATTGATCTGTTTTTTATATAAAAAAGATCGTATTTAATTTTTTCTAATGTTTCATCTTTTGAACCACCATAAGCAGGTCCTAGAATTTGGGCCCAGCCAGTCAAACCAGGCTTGACTAAATGACGCTCATTATAAAAAGGTATTTGGTTTTGGAGAGATTCTACAAATTCCGGTCTTTCAGGACGCGGACCAACTAAACTCATATCATTTTTTAAGACATTGAGAAGTTGTGGTATCTCATCCAGTCTGGCTTTTCTCATAATTTTACCAAAACCGGTTACGCGAGGATCATTTTTTTGCGCCCACTGTGGGCCGCTTATCTCAGCATCTGTTTTCATGGAGCGGAATTTAAGAACATAAAAAATTTTATTATTTTTTCCAACCCTAGTTTGTCTGAAAAAAATAGGCCCAGAGCTGTCAATTTTTATAATCAAAATTATTAGTGGTATAAAAGGCAGTGAACAAAGGAGAATAAAAAAAGAAACCACGACATCAATTAATCTTTTAAAGAATTCAAAAATTGGTTTTTTGTTTTCTGATAAATTTTCTAGAAACCAAGTTTGTTCAAGTTCGGCGACCGGCAGCTTATTGTATAAACGCTCATAAAAAGTAGGGTAATTAAAAAATTTGATTTTTAGATTCAAAGAATTAAGCAGAGTGTTTAGTGTAGTACTGTCATCTTTCAGATCAATCGTGTTGATTACCGTGTTAATATGCTCTCCTTTGAGGAGCTGGTTTAAACTTTCTTTATTAAAAACTGTAATTTTTTCATCAAGATATTTTGGTGACGAACTAGTGTTGTCATAAATACCAATCAATTTGTAGCCAAAAAATTTGTTTGAAGCCAAAGACCTGGCTAACTCGATTGAGTGATTATTAACGCCGATAATTAAAGTATTAAAAACCAACCCTGGAATTTTAATTATGTTTTGAAACAACCTTCGTGTAAAATAGATTAGGGCGACAGAGACAAAAATGTCTATTAATAAGGTAATCTGAGGTTTAATATTAGTTATGTTTGAACTGGCTAGATAGAAAAAAATCGCTGCAATCAAACCGCCGATAAATATTGATTTTATAATTTCAGAGAAAAGTTCCAGATTTTTTTTGAATGATAGATCGTAGAGATTAAATATATAAAAAACCACAATCCAGACCATAAAAATCAAAAAAAATGGCCAAAAATGCATTTGCCAGATGTTATCATCGAATCTCGAACCGTATCTTATTAGAAGAGTTATCAGCAAGGAGATATACAAGACAATAAAATCCATGAGTAAAAGAGTGATTTTTTTAGCCATAAGGTGTTTTTAATCTATTAATAATAACTAGATTATAATTAAAAAAGGGTAATTTTGTCAATAATTGATTAATCTTCAAAATATTATTATAATTATATCATATATGACAGCCTATTTTAAAAGATTTCTAAAAAAAATGCAGTTATTTTTGCTAGTATTTTTTTTAATCTGCCCGTGGCAAATCAAAGCCGTAGTTCCTAATGATCCGATGATTGATTCCCAGTTATATTTAAATCAAGTTTCTGCTTTTGCCGCCTGGGACATTACAACAGGCGACGATGTTGTGGTCGCGGTTATTGATAGCGGTGTTTATATTGATCATCCTGATCTTAAAGATAATATTTGGACAAATGTAGATGAAACACCAAATGACGGTATAGATAATGATGAGAACGGATACATTGATGATTATAATGGTTGGGATTTTGTTAATGATTCTCCTGACCCAAATTCCAAAATTGTCAGCAATTATTCTAAGGATGGCATAAGTCATGGAACTTTTGTCTCAGGAATTATTGCTGCGGTAGGAAACAATAATATTGGCATAAGCGGTATTAATTGGCACGCTAAGATAATGCCTTTGATGGTTTTGGGTGGAGAAGGGTATGGTAATTTTGAAAATATCGCTGAGGCTATACATTATGCCATAGACAATGGCGCTGATGTGATTAATTTAAGCTTGGTTTCATTAGCTTATACAAATGTATTAGACGAAGCTATCAACGATGCCTATCAGTCTGGATTAATAATAGCCGCAGCTGCTGGTAACGATGCTTATTTAATTGAAGGGGTTGACGGCGGTTTTGACCTTGGGTATTTACCTTTTTATCCCGCATGCCATGATGGCGAAGATAACAATGTTCTAGGAGTCGTCTCTGTTGATAATAATGACGTAAAATCAATTTTCTCGAATTACGGAACAGAATGTGTAGACTTGGCTGCTCCAGGTGAAAATTTTGTTGGACTTAATTATTATAATCCTCTTTATCCCGAGTACCGTGAGTTGTATCTTAAAAATTGGAGTGGGACATCAATGGCTGCTCCCATAATTAGCGGAGCGGCAGCCTTGATCAAGTCTTATGATCCTGATTTAACTAACAGTGAAATATATGAATTACTTATTAGCTACAGTGATAATATTGACGAAAATAATCCTTTGCACGAAGGTGAGCTTGGCAAACGTATAAATATTCTAAATGTCCTTGAGGGTACAAAAGAATTATTATCTACTAGCAATAGAAAGATAGTCGTCGCTCCAACCTCAGGTTATTTACCCTTGATCGGCGTTTATGATTTAGATGGCAAAAAACTTAATGAATTTTATGCTTATAATCTTAACTTTAAAGGCGGAGTAAATTTAGCTAGTGGTAATGTGATAAATGATTATCAAGAAGAATTAATAACTTCGCCTGGATCTGGCGGCGGTCCACATATACGAATTTTTAATAAAGCGGGCGATGTTTTATCGCAGTTTTTTGCTTATGAAGCCAGCTATAACGGAGGTGTTGAAACGGCTACAATAAAATATAATTCTGACACCCAGGCTAAAATAGTAACGGTCCCCCAGGGTGATTATCAGCCACTGGTTAGAATATTTAATTATCAAGGTAATTTGATCGATGAATTTTTAGCCTTTGAAGAAGACAAATCTACAGGTTTGACCGTAACAACAGGTGATATAAATAACGACGGTGTTGAAGAAATAATTGCTGCCAGAAAAAATGTTTTCGGATCTATTAGGATTTTTAATCAGCAGGGTAATTTATTGTTTGAATTCGAGCCTTTTAATACGAGCATATCGGGTATAAATATTACTTTTACCGAAAGTTCAGTTGGACAGCCTGCTATAGCTATAAGCCCAAAAAATGAAAATTCTCGAATCAAACTATTTGATTATTATGGCAATCCCATCACTAGTTTTGACGTCTATCAAGGTGTGCAGGGACTGAATTTAACAAGCAGCGATTTAGACTTGGATGGTTTCCAAGATATAATTATTTCCGCTTCTCTGAATCAGACTCCCGAGATAAAAGTTTATAGTCCGACAGGAAATCAGAATATAAACCTTGAAATATTTCTGGATGGTTATTATTCTGACTTAAACATTTCGACTATTAATTGGTGATTGGTATGGACTTTAGTATAATATTGCCTGTTTATAATGAAGCTGGAATAATTGATAATAATCTAAAAAACATTTTTGCTTATTTGGACAAAAAAGATTTTTCCTGGGAATTAATCATTGTAAATGACGGTAGCACTGATCAAACAGGCGAGATTATAAATAAGTTTAATCGATTAAGAATTATTGAAAATAAAACTAACTGTGGTAAAGGTTGGTCTGTGAGAAAGGGGATGTTAGCAGCTGAAGGTGAAAAGTGTTTATTTTTAGACGCTGATTTGTCTACTGATATAAGCGAGCTTGATAGGTTTTTACCTTTTATCGATGAAAATGATATAATAATCGGCACCAGACAGTCACTTGATACCGAGATATTAAAAAGTCAGCCGATTTATCGAGTCATGCTAGGACGTCTGGGTAATTTTTTGATAAGGGTTATTTTAAATTTTAAATTTAAGGATACTCAATGTGGGTTTAAATTATTTGATAAAAAGACGAGAGTAATTTTTGAAAAACAAACCATCAAACGTTGGGGTTTCGATTTCGAATTAATTATACTGGCCCAAAAAATGAAATTTAAAATTAAAGAAATCGGTGTTAGGTGGCAGGACGGAGAGTCTAGTAAAATTAAACCCATCAGCTATCTGAATACTTTAATTGAATTATTAAAAATTAAAATTAATTTATTAACAAAAAAATATGGCTAACAAAACTTACAAACCATCAAGTGACAAAAAAAATATTTTAGTTATTGGTGGCGCGGGATTTATCGGATCATTTTTGTGCGAGGAGCTTGTTAAAAATGATAACGTTATTTGCATTGATAATTTTGTTACTTCCAATGTTGAGAACATCCGGCTACTGATACAGTTTCCTAATTTTGAATTCATAAAACACGACATAACAGAACCAATTGATTTGGAAAAACTTCCTGAGCTCAAGAAATTTAAGGTTAATATTCATGGTATCCAAGAAATATACAATTTAGCCTGCCCGACAGTTCAGAAGGATTATAAAAAACTTTCTATTGAAACAGTTTTAGCGAATTCTTCGGGAGTGAAAAATACTTTGGATTTAGCAATCCAGTATCAGTCTAGGTATTTATTTACTTCCACCTCATCAGTCTATGGAGATTGCGGTAATCAAGCAGTTAAGGAAACGACTATTTGTCCCCTTGATTTTCTTGGTCCCAGAAGCGCCTATAATGAGGGCAAGCGTTTCGCTGAGATGATGATCAAAAGATATGCTCATTATTACGAATTAGATACTAGAATCGCTAGAATTTTTTCTGTTTATGGTCCCAGAATGATACCAAAGGATGCTAGACTTATACCTGATTTTATAGATCAGGCGATAAATAACAAAACTATTTTAATTGAGGGTGATAAAAATAGTAAGATAAGCTATATTTATGTTCAGGATTTAGTAGAAGGCCTGATTAAATTGATGAAGTATGAAAAAAATTTGATTATAAATTTTGGCAGTGAAGATGAGATACTATTGGAAGATGTAGCTAAGACAATTATCGACTTAATTAATTCAAAATCTAAAATAAAATTTGTTGCACCGCCTGAATATATCTCAAGAATAACAAGACCAGATATTAGCCAAGCCAAAGAGAAACTGGGTTGGTTCCCTTTAGTGTCTTTGGAAGAAGGGTTGCGTAGGACTATAGATTATCTAAAGGCTAGTAAATATTTAAGCTTCCAATCTGATTAATTTAAATCTGTATAAAAAAAGAATTTGCTTATGAAAGTTTTTATTATCGTCCCAGCTTATAATGAAGACATGAAAATACAGAGTGTTTTGGGTGACTTAAAAAGTAAATTTCAAAACATTGTAGTGATCGATGATGGTTCTACTGATAATACTTATCAGCAGGCTTTATCGTCAGGTGTTACAGTTTTAAGTCATATAGTTAACCGTGGACAGGGGGCCGCATTAATGACAGGTATAAAGTATTCATTAGATAAAGGAGCAGATATTATAGTAAGTTTTGATGCCGACGGGCAACATCAAACAGAAGAGATTCAGAAGATAATTAATCCGATAGTACACCAACAAGCTGACATTGTTTTGGGTTCAAGGTTTCTAGAGAAAAAATCAAAAATTCCACTGGCTAGAAAAATAATTTTAAAAGCGGGGATAGTATTCACTAGACTAACCACAGGACTTAGGCTCACAGATACCCATAATGGTTTCAGGGCTTTTTCCAGGCGAGCAGCAAAAAAAATTAATTTGCGCCAAGATAGAATGGCGCATTCTTCAGAAATATTAGATGAAATAAAAAAAAGTCAGTTAAAGTATCAAGAAGTTCCAGTTAACATAAAATATACAAATTATTCGATGAAGAAAGGTCAGACCGGAATTGATTCGCTTAAAATTATTAAAGACATATTAATTAAAAAGTTAAGAAAATAACTATGGGGAATTACATTATTATTCAAATTATCGCATCAGTATTTTTAATTTTCGCTATCTTAAAAGTTTTTTTTCAGTATCGTACAGATAAAATAAGCATGAAAAGATTAATTTTGTGGTGTTTCCTTTGGTTAGGAGTAGGGATAATTTTTTGGCTGCCTCAGACCACATCTTTTGTGGCCAGTGTATTGGGTATTGGCAGGGGGGCAGATTTAGTTATATATACTGGGATGGTAATATTATATTATTTGATATTCAGGATTTATGTAAAAATTGACAAACAGCAAGAAGAAATTACCAAAATAGTACAAACCTTGGCTATTAAAGAATCTAAGAACGATAATACAAAAACCAATGACTAGCGTTGCCATTGTAATCGTAACTTATAATGGAAAGAAATATCTGAGTGATTTGTTAAGTAGTCTAGAAGATCAGAGACTGGATAATTTAAAAGTAGAAATAATAATAGTTGATAATAATTCGACTGATGGTACAGTCGAATATTTAAAAAATAATTATCAGAATATTAAAATTTTTGAAAACCAAGATAATTTAGGATTTGCTAAAGGCAATAATCTCGGAATAAAATACGCTTTGGATAATAACTTTACTTACATCGCTTTGTTAAATCAAGATATTGTAGTTAATGATAACTGGCTGATACCACTAGTTGACAGGCTGGACAGATTCGAGAAAATAGGAGCAATTCAACCTAGAATAATGTACTGGCCCGAAACTAAGAAAATTAATAGTTATGGGAATATCTTGCATTATTTAGGATTTGGTTATACTAGTTTTAATGGTATCGAAGAAAAAAAAGTTGTGAATTATCCCAGAGAAATTAATTATGCATCTGGCGCTGCTGTATTAATACGTTCCAAAATTTTGCGACAAACCGGTTTGTTTGATGAATCTTTTTTTATGTATCATGAGGATACGGATTTAAGCCTAAAAATAAAATTTTTAGGATACTCTATTGAGCTTGAGCCAAAATCAAAGGTTTACCACCATTATGAATTTTCTAAAGGCCGTTTAAAATTTTTTTATATTGAGAGAAATAGAATTGCTTTATTATTAAAATTTTATAAAATACCAACTTTAATTTTACTTCTACCTGCATTTTTATTATCAGAGGTTAGCTTGTTAGCTAGGTCAATTATTAATGGTTTCTTTTTTGACAAAATTAAATCTTATCTTTATTATTTTTTACCGAGAACAATAATCCATTTATTGAAAGAAAGAAGAGAAATTCAAAAAAACAGAAAGATTACTGACAAAGAATTACTAAATGAAATGTCGGGAAAGATTGAGTTTCAAGAAGTCCAAAGTATAATTTTGAATTTGGTAATTAATCCAGTATTGAATATTTACAAAAAACTTATTACTTTCTTAATAGTTTGGTGATGATAGAAGAAAAATATAAAAAAATAGCCCATGTTACTCCTACTTTCCCTCCTTATGCTGGTGGGATTGGTAACGTGGCTTATTATGTGGCCAAAGGATTGGCTGAATCGGGTTATCAAATAACTGTGTTTACACCAGATTATGGTAATAAAGATGATTCCGGTCTGGCAAATGAAAAATTTAAACTAGTAAAGATAAAGCCTTTGATAAAATATGGTAATGCTGCCTTACTGCCATTGTTGATAAAAAAACTATCCAATTTTGACATCATTCATCTCCATTATCCTTTTTTCGGCGCCGCTGAAAGCATTTACCTGCTTAAAAAATTAAAAAAAGGAACTAAATTAGTCATTCACTACCACATGGATGTGGTAGGTGAAAAACTAAAGAAATACCTATTTAAATTTCATACCAAATATTTTTTAAGTCGAATTATAAAGGCGGCTGATTTGGTTATAGTATCATCTTTCGACTATGCTTTGAATTCCAATCTAAAACCCTATCTCCAAATATATGGTTCTAAATTTATTGATATACCTCATGGCGTTGATACAAGATACTTTAAACCAGATGCAAAGAACCAAGCTTTAGTAGAAAAATATGATATCCAGAACAAAAAGATGGTATTATTTGTCGGCAGTTTAGACAGCGCCCACTATTTTAAGGGTGTAAATTATTTAATTAAAGCTGCTGAAATACTAAAACGCGATGATTATAAGATTATTATTGTCGGTGAAGGAAATCTCAAAGCTGCTTATGAAGAACTTGTTTATGATAAGGATTTGGGTGACAAGATTATTTTTACAGGGTACATGAAGGATCTTCGTCAAATGTATAATTTAGCTGATATTTTTGTATTGCCTTCTGTAGACAAATCAGAATCATTTGGTCTGGTTTTAATTGAAGCTATGGCCGCCAAATTGCCCGTTGTTGCTTCTGATTTGGTTGGTGTCAGAAAATTAATACTGAAGAAGAATACCGGGATTTTAGTCAAACCAAGAGACGCGGCTTTGCTGGCAAAATCAATCGATAATTTATTGGATGACGACACTTTAAGAAAGACTATGGGCGAAAATGGATACCAAATGATTAACGAGGAGTACTCCTGGGATATAATCGTCAAAAAGATAGCAAAAACATATCAGCATCTTAAATAAATGAAAATTTGCATAATTAACAATTTATATCAGCCATATATTCGAGGTGGCGCTGAAAAAGTCGTAGAAAATCAGACTAAGCTATTGAGCAAAGAAAATCAAGTTACGGTTATTACGACAGCCCCCAAAAAACATTTTATCAAAAAGAAAGAAATAGCCACAGTTGACGGGACAAAAGTTTATTACTTAAAAAATTATAACCTCTATCATTTATTGGACGATTATAAACACTCTTGGCTTATAAGACTTTTTTGGCATATTGCAGATTATTTTAATTTTTTAATTTGGGCGAGGACCCTTAAAATACTCAAAGAAGAATCTCCTGACTTAATTATTACCAACAATCTAAAAGGCTATTCAATTGGTTTGCCACTAGCATTTAAAAAATATCGAAATCAGCACGTCCATGTTTTGCACGATTTACAATTAATAGATCCACAAGGAACGCTTTATCGTCCAAAAAGGGGCGCTATAGATAAGCTAACATTGGGCATGAAGGTTTATGCTTACCTTACTAAAAAATCATTTGAAAAAGTCAAGAAAGTAATTTCTCCTTCAAGATACACTTTAGATAAACATATAAATTATGGGTTGTTTAAAAAAGCTGAAAAATTAGTTTTACCAAACCCTTTAATGTCTAATGGTTTAAACGTAAATAAAGAGATTATCGAGCGACCTATATTTTTGTACTTAGGTCAGTTGGAAGAGCAGAAGGGCGTGAATGAGATATTGGATGTGTTTGCACATTTAGATAATGATTTGGCCAAACTTTATATTGCGGGTCGAGGCAAATTACAACCATTAGTCGAAAAAGTAGCGGAGGAGAATACTAATATTAAATACCTCGGATTTTTACTAGGTGAAGAAAAAAGGCGTTTCTTGAAAGAAGCATTTATGGTTCTGGTTCCGTCCTTATGTCCGGAAAATTCACCAACAGTAATTTATGAAAGCTATGCGCAGGGGACACCGGTCTTAGTTTCTGATTCAGGAGGACAAACAGAGTTGATAACCGAAGGAAAAACCGGACTTATTTTTAAAGCCGGTGACTCAAATGATTTATCACAAAAAATACTGTCTAGTCTAAAGATTCAAAATGAGATAGTGAGTTGGCAAAAAAACATTCAAGAGAAAGTCAAAAATTATCAAGGAGAAAACTATATTACAAAGCTACTTGATTTTATTAAAATAATCAACCACCAGCTCTAACGCTGGTGGTTTTTAGTTTGCCGCCTACGGCGGCTAATTCATTTGGTTGGAAAGCCGAGTTTAAGTTGATCTAAATCAACTTGATGATAGCGTTGATTCTGGATGTAGTTTTTAACTATTGCTTCATTAATACCAA
>Ga0210057_1006076_pt1 | contig 15170 bp, 16 predicted proteins | sample CryGeyCG2114_010_2_FD_183968 | JGI IMG/M metagenome (GOLD analysis project Ga0210057, IMG submission 183968) | Groundwater microbial communities from aquifer - Crystal Geyser CG10_big_fil_rev_8/21/14_0.10 (SPAdes) (version 2) | ecosystem: Environmental > Aquatic > Deep subsurface > Groundwater ... | reverse complement strand
TATTTGCCATATTCATATATTCCTCAAACGCGCTATATAACGCGCTTGCGTCTCTTTGCTTCTCTTTGAACGCAGCATAGGCCTTGTTTCGCTCCTCAAGATTTCCCTCCGCGGGAATATTCTCTTCATGTTTGCCAACAGCGCTCCTGCCTATCGCTGCTCGCCATTCTTTTTGCGATCCGGGCATTTCGTCATCATCCTCCGAAATGCCGCGATCTTTTCTGTGTTTCTTCCACTCATCCAGCATCATGTCCGCAAATTTCTCGCCCGCAGTCATTGTCCGCTTCGGACCATTATTCGACTCATCAATCTTGCGCTCGCCGTTCGATGTTCGCATTGGAACAACATTATCCCGATCGTCCTCTGGTTCGACATCTTCCTCTTGAAAACCTTGTTCTCTGGTTTCGTAAAACATATTACGTATAGTAACTGCTACTGTATGAAGCGTAGCGCGCGAACGCGCTTATCGCCGAATTCCGAAGCAAGCGACTGAATAATATCGCGCTCATAGAGCGATAGCTCGCTCGAAACCGAACTCGAGAGTACCGCCACCCATAGGACGCCGTCTTTGATGTACATTGCTTTGCAGTGGTCGGCAAGTTCGCCGATTAAGCGCTTGATAACGAGATTAAACGAATCGCACACCAGTGCGTCAGACACGGGCTTTTCGATCCCCGCCTTGCGGATCGAGCTCGGAATGAGCGATGAGAGCGGCTGCCACATTACGTTTTAGATTTAATATATTCTAAACCAGCCAAAGACAGCACGCTACTGCCTGATCGGCATGACAAGATATAAGTAACTGCTATCTTCTGTTGCAAACACGCCCGGACTCGTCGCAGAATCAAGCTTTATAACAATCGACGATTCTCGCATTGACGAGAATCCGTCCAAGAGAAAACGAAAGTCAAAAATAATGTCAACGTCCGATCCCTCAACTTTGGCGGGGACCTCAATGGTGTTTTCGCCAACCTGAGACGCTGAAGCGGACACCAGCACCTTGTCAGAAGAGAACTGCACATTCACGTGATTCAATCCTTGCCGGCAGAAAAGACTTGCTGATTTGATGGCGCGCGCGAGCGGCTCTTTGTCGAGCGTTACGGTTGTCTTTACGTTCTGTGGGATGATCTGCTGATAGTTTGGATAGTTGCCGGATATGACGCGCGAGACCAATTCAACGTCAGCAACGCGAAACAGTACTTGATTATCATTTACTATAATAGAGAGCTCGCCAGACACTTGCCCGAGAATGCGTCCCAGCTCCTGCATGGTGCGCAGAGGAACAATCGCCTCAATCTTTTCCGGAGAGCCCGAGACAAGAGTAATCTTTTTTTCTGCAAGACGGTATGAATCAGTGCCGGCCATGGTCAAGGTGCTGTTTTCAAACAAAAGATACACACCGGATATCTCAGGGCGCGCGTCGTTGACCGAAACCGCAAAGACCGTTTGCGACAGAGCTTCTTTGAAATCAGCTGAATCAAGCGTGTGAGCGGGCGCTTCTCCGACGGTCGGGATTACCGGAAATTCATCGGCCGAAAGTCCGTTTATCCTTGTTTGTTGGTTTCCTGCCTGTATCACTAAATGCTCGCCATCAAGGCTCATGACGACCCGCTCCGCATCAACAAGATTCACGTAGTCATGAAAAAGTTTTCCGCTGACTGTAAAAACACCGTCCTCTTCCACCTTTCCTCTGATGCGAGCAACAACCCCTATCTCAAGGTTGGTTGATTTCAATTCCAGCGCGCCGTCACGCGCCTCCAGCATAATATTGTGCAAGATGGGCAGTGTGCCGCCCTTGCCGGCCACCGGGCAGACGATCGAAAGTCCGGTAGCAAGATTTTCCTGTGTACACGACAGTTTCATATGGTTTTTTCTTATTCCCCCATTATTCTCTTTGTAATAGTACCGCATCAATACCAAAAAAGGAACGCACGGGCGTTCCACATACTATCCCCACATTGGAACACTATTTATGCCATTGCGTCAACAGCCGCACTATCTTAGGAGACTGCACGCCTTTTCTCAGCTCAAGAGCAAGAAGCGTCCATATGGAGAACTGATAGGCGGTAAGTGCGCTTGCGAATACAAGCAACAGCATAACAACGCCCGCAACGCCGATGCCAAGCAGGACCTGCAGCCCAATGAAAGAGATTTGTCCAAGCAATAGCCCAAACAACACAAACGGGATGGCGAGAAAGAGAATAGCGAGGATGAAGCCAACGCCGGCGAGAATGCTGACACAAAAAATAGCAACCGCCATTTCGATTGACACAAGCCAATTCCGTCCAAGAAGACTCATTCCGCTCAACACCGCGCTCCACGCGCTCTGGCCCTCAATCATACGGAAGCTCATGGCGTACTTTGCAACAATAGAAAACAGAATGGACGCGGGTATGCCGATGGTATAAATAACAAGGAGAAGCGTTTCTGCTATAGAAGAACCGCTCGTCATAAGCAGAACCGAGAATAGCGGAAATCCTACAACAGAAAAGACAAAAAGCGCTAACAGGCGCGTACTAACGCCGATCATCAAAAGAGAGAAAAAGGAACCAAATCCTTTTCCAAACGCATCGAGTAGCGATGCTCGCTTTGACCGCACAGAAGCAACGATCGCCCAAACGAGCGATCCCTGCGCAGCGGTAACGACGCCGTAGAGAGCAATGCTCAAAACAACGAAGATAATGAATACAAGTGCTGCCCGAAGAGAAAAAACAGCGGCCAACTGTGTGAACAGGCTCACAAACGTCTCGCCGCCGAATCCGCCGAGCGTCAGGATATTAGCGCCTGTATTAAGCCCCGTCTCGCTCACTTGGTTATAAAGATTAAGCAAAAATTCGTACTCCCCGCTCCCTCCTAAAAACGCTGCAAAAAAACCAAGCACCCACCAGAAGGGGTTTCGTACGACCATCTCGAGCGCTCTTTTCAGTAGTGTCCGATAAATTGATTCATGCATGTCTTTTGTTTTAGTCCGTCTATAGTATACCAAAATAACAAAAATCCCCCAAGGGACCCTGGGGTATATGCAAAACAATTTCCTTTAAGCCATCAATTTTTTGAATTCCTCAGCCTCTATGGTCTCTTTTTCAAGAAGCACGGCAACGATCTTTTCAACTCTATCCATGTTCTCGTTAATGACCTTGGTGGCGGTCTTGTACGCCTCAGTGATGAACATTTCGATCTCTTCATCAATGGATTGCGCGATCTTTTCGCTGTAATCTCGGTGAGCAACCAAGTCCCTGCCCAAAAACACGGTCTCGCCATGGTCTCCGAATGTCCGCGGTCCGAGTTTTTCGCTCATGCCGAATTCAGTGATTATTCTTCGCGCAAGCGAAGTCACTTTTTGCAGATCGCTCGAGGCGCCTGTCGTCACGTCAGAAAAAATGATCTTCTCCATGGCATGCCCGGCCAGCAGAACGGCAAGGTCCGCGACAAACTCTGATTTACTATGAAAACGCTTATCTTCCGTCGGGAGCTTAAGCGTGTACCCTCCCGCGCGGCCGCGAGAGATAACAGAAACCTTATGAACCGGATCAGCTTCGGGCAACACATGCGCAACAATAGCATGCCCTGCTTCGTGATACGCGGTAATCTTCTTCTCCCGTTCGGACATGACCAGTGTCTTCCGCTCAGGCCCGAGAATAACCTTCTCAATACTTTCAAATATTTCGTTCTGGCCAATAGTTTTTTTGTCGCGTCGAGCGGTCAAAATGGCAGCTTCGTTCAAAAGATTAAAGAGATCCGCACCGCTGAAGCCGGGAGTGCGTTCTGCAATCTTTCGAATGTTAACATCCTCGGCTGCGGGCTTATTTTTTGCGTGAAGGTTCAATATCGCTTCACGATCCTTAATATCAGGAAGATCTATTACGACACGGCGGTCAAAGCGTCCAGGCCTAAGCAGGGCTGGGTCGAGCACGTCAGGACGATTGGTGGCAGCCATGACAATAACATTTGTCTCGTTCGCAAAACCGTCCATCTCCACCAAAATCTGGTTAAGCGTTTGTTCCCGTTCGTCATGAGAACCGCCAAGACCTGCGCCCCTCTGTCGACCAACAGCATCAAGTTCATCAATGAAAACAATGCTGGGCGCTGATTTTTTGGCGCGCCTGAAAAGGTCTCGAACGCGCGACGCGCCGACGCCGACAAACATTTCAACAAACTCAGAACCGGAAATATTAAAGAAAGGCGCGTGCGCTTCGCCTGCGACCGCGCGAGCAAGAAGCGTTTTACCGGTACCCGGCGGACCGACCAACAGAACACCTTTGGGAATGCGGGCGCCGAGCTTGAGAAACTTCTGCGGCTGTTTCAAAAATTCAATAATCTCCTCAAGCTCCTCCTTTGCCTCTGTGTTGCCGGCAACATCGACAAACGTTGTCCTTTTGCTCGGATCCTTCTTGTTCGGATCATCTTCTCGCGCCGTGCTTTGTCCGAACATCATTGCTTTACTATTGGCTCCCTGCACCTGGCGCATCATAAACCATATAAAAAAGATGATGAGTACCAGCGGTATAACAAACGGAGCAAGCGCGGCAAACCACGTCACCGCTGCTGATTCTTTTTTATTCGAGATATCGACCGCTGACAATTGCTGTTCGGTCACTCCGTAAGCGCCAAAAAGGCTGGCAAGAGAATCACCCCGCTCTTTGTGCGAAATCTTTTCCGATCCATCAGTGAACGCAACATTGAGAGAGTCGTCTGAAATCACGACCGACTTCACCTCCCCAGCCTGTACGCGTGAAACCAGCGTGTTAAAAGGCACGGTCTCGGGCTCCTCCCACGGTGAACTGACCGCGCTCAAAAGTCCGGCAATGATCAAAAAAGCGATAAGAAAGATACCAAAATGTTTAACAAGATTTCTCATAGTATAGTGCAGTATACCAATCAACAAGAGAAGCGTCTATATAGCGCCTCTCGTATTATTATTCTTTGACTGGAGTTTCTTTGGCGTCTTCGGATGTGCCTGAACTTTCTTCGGGCGGAGTTTCTTGCTTTTCTTCTGTGGTCGTTGTTTCTTCCGGTTCTGTCGCCACCGGATCAGAAGCCGCTCCGTCTTCAACAAGCGCCAACCCTAGCCGATGGGCGGAAGGCTCAAGAGACAATATCTTAAACTCCTTCTCATCGCCCGGCTTAAGCACTTCTGACGGGTGCTGAATACGCCGCTCTCCAAGCTCAGAGATGTGAGCAAGGCCATGAATATCCTCATCAAGCTCCACAAAAGCGCCATAGGGGTTTATCTTGAGTACGATGCCGCGAACCACTTGGCCGACGGTGTATTTCTTTGCCGCCTCCTGCCATGGGTCAGTGATCAGCTGTTTAACCGACAAAGAGACGCGACCATCATCAATAGCAATGATTTTCGCTTTGATGCGGTCGCCAACCTTCACGATGTCGCGAGGGTTGTCAATTCGCTGCCAAGCGAGTTCCGAAATATGCACAAGGCCTTCCAGTCCTTCTCCAAACTCCACAAAAGCGCCAAAATCAACAACGCCGGTTATAATACCCTCAACACTGTCGCCAACGCCGTACTGGGAGAGAAGCTTATTTTGTTCTTTTTCCCATGCCATTTTTTCAGATACAATCAATTTTTCATCAGCCTCTTTTACGGTAATGACCTTCACTTTGAATACGTCATTCATGTATGTTTTCAAACGCTCAAGGATGCGATTCTTATCCCCGCCTTCAACACGCGGGTAATGCTCAACAGTCAATTGCGATACAGGAAGAAATCCTTCAACATTGCCGATCTTAACCATCAAGCCGCCTTTATTTGCATCAATGATCTTGGCTTCAACGATCTCACCGTTTTCAAGCAAATCCTGAAGAGAGTCCCATGCCTTCCGGTGGCCCGCCTGCCTAAGCGAAAGCTCAAGCATGCCCTGCTCGTTCTCCATTTCCAAAATAGTAGCCTCAATAGTGTCGCCAAGTGATAATTTAGAATATTCACCAGACTCATCCTCAAGCTCTTTTCCACGAATAACGCCAGTAAGCCTGCCATCTATGTCTACAACAACGCCGTTTTTTGAAATACTTAAAACAACACCCTTCACCAAATCGGTGATGCGCGGCATTCGCGAACTTTCTTCTTTTTCAAGCGCTGCCGCCATCTCGCTTGAAGCGTGTTCGAGCGGAATGACAACGTGTGGTCCTTTTTTATTGTCGTTTTGTTTGTGTTCCGAAGGTGCGGCGTTCTCAGTGCTCTCCAAGGTCGTTTCTGTAGACATGAAATTAATAGTAAAATTAATAATAAAACAGGGCTTAGTATATATAAAAATGTATTTTTTTGCAAGACCTCGGCACAATAAACGATATTTATGATATACTTGCCTTACTATGGCAATAAAAATAAACCGGTCTGACGCAATTAAATCTTTCGCCCAAAAAGCGGGTATTTCAACCCACCAATCAGAAAAGGTGTTTAAAGGTATAATGGGAGCGAATGATGCGATAACAAGCACGAGGAAATTGGAAGAAATAGCAAAAAAAGCCATAAAAACGTCTGAAGAAATGGGATACTCGCTCTACAAATCAGGAGAAGATGACTACCATTTCAGAAAAAACATCGAAAAACACCTCAAAACATCAGCACAAGACGATAAACAGGGTCAAAAGGGAGGCGCTGCTAGTTTCTTTGGGGGGTTTAAGTCGGTATTTGGCCTTGGCGCTAAAAAAAATAAGCCAAAAACAGAAGGAAAATCGTTTCTTGATACAATACGCAAGGTAGAAACAGCGGTGACCGATTCTCCTTCCAGACAAAGTGCCCCAATCGCCAAAACAACGCCCCAACATGTTTCCATTTCTTCTGACGGCTTCAGCCCTGCCGAAAAAGGACAGAATGTCCGGATAGAGCCTCCTGCGCCGGATATTGGATAAGCGGGAAATAACTAAAAATTCTTTACTTTTAGTGAAAAAATGTTAAAATAGATGTGCTCAAAAGAGCATATTTTTGTTGATAATCAAGCCTAAATGTATATTGAACTTCTTGGCCTTTCCGGGGTCCGTATCCAAAGCGACCGTGCCACCATACTATTGTCGCCGCCCTCAAAAACAAGTGAGTTGCGAAGCTCTCGAATGAAAGCCGACATTGTAGTACTCGGAAATACCGGTGACGAGATCAATGTCGACCCAGCACACGAGAACCTCTTTGTTGTAGACCAGCCTGGCGAGTATGAATCGTCCGGGGTATTCTTTTATTGTCTTGGCAACCCCCCGTCAGGAGAAACAACGTCGCTGTTGACCTCGATCACGGTCGAGGGCGTGACCGTAACCCATCTCGGGGGATTAAACAAAGAGCTCAACAATGCCGCCATCGAACTTTTTGAAGGAACAGACGTGCTTATCATTCCAGTTGGCGGCAAGGACGTCCTCAGCGCAAAACAAGCAAGCGAGTTGATAAACACGATAGAGCCGCGAATCGTTATTCCGATGCATTTTGCTCGCCCAGGCCTCAAGACAAACTACGAAACAGCAGATGCATTTTTTAAAGAATTCGGTTCAAAAGCTGAAAAACAGGACAAAGCAAAGATAACAAAAAAAGATCTTCCGCAGGATACCATGCAAACATTTTATCTAAGTGCATAGTATGGATATCGCCAAAAAAAGAAAACTAACAAAAAACGTTGCGCATTCGCCGCGATCCATTCTGCTGATCTCGGTCGGCATCACGGCGATCATTGCCATCGCTTGGGCGGTGTGGTTTTTGCCAAACTCACTACAGAAACAAAACGAGGGATCCCGCACTTTTTCCGCCTTCAAAGATACCGTTATGCACAGCATGAAACTATTTAAAAAAGACAAGGGCGTAAGCGGCCTAACGCCCGACTCGTCAATTGAAGAATTGCGGGCGCAAGTTTTTGGTGATAGTATCTCACGGTAAACACGATATGCCACAAGAGCAAGAAGATAAAATATTACCCGGCGACGCAGACTCCGACAGAATACTCATTCAGCCGATTGTTGAAGAAATGCAACAATCGTATCTTGATTATGCCATGTCCGTCATTGTCTCGCGCGCGCTTCCTGATGTTCGTGACGGATTAAAGCCGGTGCACCGCCGTATTTTGTACGCCATGTGGACGATAGGACTCAAATCAGGGGCAAAGTTCAGAAAAAGCGCGACCGTCGTTGGTGAGGTGCTTGGTAAATACCACCCGCACGGAGACAGCGCGGTATATGATTCATTGGTTCGCATGGCTCAAGATTTTTCAATGCGAGCGCCCCTTGTTCATGGACAAGGAAACTTTGGATCTATGGATGGCGACGGAGCCGCGGCCATGCGCTACACCGAAGCAAAACTGACCGCAATAGCAGAAGAGATGCTCTACGATATTGAGAAAGAAACCGTCAATTTTGTTCCAAATTACGACGGCACACAACAAGAGCCGAGCGTTCTTCCCGCAAAGCTCCCCAATCTTCTGCTCAACGGCACGCTTGGCATTGCGGTTGGTATGGCGACCAATGTTCCTCCCCACAACCTATCCGAACTGTGCGATGGAGTCATAGCGATCATTGAGGACAAGGACATTGACGTTGATAAACTTGCGAACATTATCAAAGGTCCGGACTTTCCGACCGGTGGAATCATCTACAACCGGGACGACATCAAACAAGCCTATGCCACCGGCAAAGGCGGCATTGTCATACGGGCGGTTACCGATATTATCGAGACAAAATCCGGATCACACAACATCATTGTCAACGAAATACCGTTTCAGGTAAACAAGGCGGATCTCATCACAAAAATTGCTGATCTTGTAAAAGACAAAAAAATAGACGGCATCAGAGATCTTCGCGATGAATCAAACAAAGAGGGTGTTCGCATCGTCATTGAATTAAAAAAGGACACATATCCCCAAAAGATACTGAATCGTCTTTTTAAATTGACCGCCCTGCAAACCACGTTCCATGTCAACATGCTGGCGCTCATAGACGGCATACAGCCTCGAGTGCTCACACTCAAAAACGTGCTTGAAGAGTTTATCAAGCACCGAAAAGAAATCATTCGCCGCAGAAGCGAATTCGATCTGGCGCGGGCAAAAGCGCGGGCACATATTCTTGAGGGGCTGGTGAAGGCCATAGACATCATTGATAAAGTTATCGCGCTTATTAAAAAATCAAAGGACCGCGACGAGGCGCGCATTGGCTTGATGGCTAAGTTTAAATTCACCGAGGAGCAGGCAAACGCGATTCTTGACATGCGCCTTTCACAGCTGGCGAACCTCGAGCGGCAAAGGCTGGAAGACGAACTCAAAGAAAAGAAAAAACTCATAAAGGAACTGGAAGCTATTCTGGCAAGCCCCAAGAAAATGCTGCAAATTGTCAAAGACGAGCTGGTCGAACTGAAAAATAAATATGGTGAAGAGCGACGAACCAAGATTGTCCCCGGGGCCGTTGATACTTTCTCTCAAGAAGATCTTATTCCCAACGAAAGCGCTATTGTGATGATCACTCGCGACGGATATATTAAGCGGCTTTCTCCCGACACATTCAAAACACAGTCGCGCGGCGGCAAAGGCGTTGTCGGACTAACCACCAAAGAGGAAGACAGTGTTGAGCGATTCTTCACCTCAACCACACACTCTGATGTGCTTTTCTTCACCAGCCGCGGAAGAGTCTTCCGTCTGAAGGGGTACGACATACCGGCTGCGTCGCGTACAGCAAAAGGATCGTCGCTCGTAAACTTTTTACAGATAAACGGCGAGGAAAAGGTAAACGCCGTGTTCTCGCTCGACTCCCTTGATAAGGACAAAAAATATCTGGTAATGGTCACTCGGCATGGAATCATAAAAAAGGTTGATCTCGACGACCTTGCAAATGTACGACGGTCTGGCTTGATAGCAATAAAACTCAAAGATGGCGACGCGCTTGAGTGGGTCAAGTCATCAACCGGAACAGACGAGATAATTCTTGCCTCACAGAACGGGCAGGCAATACGGTTTGATGAAAAGAACATACGACCAATGGGCCGTTCCGCCTCTGGCGTGCGTGGCATTAGGCTCAAAACCAAAGACGAAGTTGTCGGCATGGACATCCTCCGCAAGAAAGACGTGAAAGAATCATTCTTCCTTGTCATAACCGAAAAAGGCTATGGAAAGAAGAGCTCGCTTGATGAATACAAAGTACAGTCCCGAGGAGGATCAGGAATAAAGACCGTGAATGCAACATCAAGGACAGGACAGCTTGTTACCGGCATGATCATAAAAAAAGAATTAGACGAAGAGACGAAGGGAGATTTGATCGCCATTGCCGGCAAGGGCCAGACAATTCGAATTCCTGTCAAATCAGTGCCAACCATCGGCCGCGCAACACAGGGGGTTCGCATCATGACCCTGAAAGACGCGAATGATCATGTTGCGAGCGTGACACTGGTATAACAAAAGTCTAAAAAAACGGCATCTCCAGCGCTTCTGCCAGCATGTCGTTTTTCGTTCTGAAAAAAAAGCTAGCCAAACACAGTAGACGCGTCTGCAAAGGATCGCAAAAAACCAGACAATTGATATTGACTTTTACATTGTTTTTCGTTACATTCAATGCACTATGCCTAAAAGAACATATCAACCAAAGAAGAAAAAGAGAGCTCGCACACACGGATTTCGGGCACGATCAGCCTCACCCGGTGGGCGCGCGGTACTCAAGCGACGAAAAGCAAAAGGGCGGAAACGCCTCACTCCAGCATAATAGTATGTTTTCTTCTGTGCACCGTCTTGCCAGAAAAAGCGACATAGAGAAAGTACTTCGGCGAGGTAGACCCTTTCATGCCGAATATGCAAGCATAAAAGTAGCTCCCAACAACCGTGATGTCTCTCGATTCACGGTTGTTGTGTCGTTAAAAATATCCAAAAAAGCAGTTGACCGCAACAGAATCAAACGGCAACTGAGAGAAATACTAAGAACGAGAGTGGCCAAAGAGCTTGGCAAAGGATATGATGTGCTGGTATGGGTCAAAAAACCCGCACTAGGAGCTCCCTACGATGAATTATCACAATGTATTTACGCGCTATTTAAAAAAGCGCGCCTTGTCTAACCATGCAACAGCAGTCAAATAAAACAGTGTGGCAATCAGTCACAATGACAGTGTGGCACCAGATAAAAAACTCTGTTCTGCTAACAATTAGACTGTACCAGCTGACCTTGTCTCCGGACCACGGCCTTCTGAAGTTTCTTTTTGGTTTTGGCGTGTGCAAATTCAGGCCCACGTGCTCAATGTACACCTATGACGCAATACAGAAATTTGGCGTAGCGAGAGGAATCGTGCGCGGACTTAAAAGAATTGTACGATGCAACCCATGGAGCCACGGCGGCTATGATCCAGTACATACTATTACAGATTAATAAAACATCATGAATCCATTTGAACTCCTTTTCGTCCAGCCTATTTTCAACCTTCTTGTCTGGTTCCATAATGTCATACCGGGCAACGATCTAGGGTGGGCGATAATCGCCCTCACTATCACCATTAAAATTATCCTGCTCCCCCTATCAGGAAAGTCACTTAAATCTCAAAAAGCGCTCCAAGAACTTCAGCCCAAAGTCGACAAAGTCAAGGCAGACTACAAGAACGACAAAGAGGCTATGGGGCGAGAGATGGTAAAACTGTATAAAAACGAAAAAGTGAGTCCTTTTTCTTCGTGCCTCCCTCTTCTTATACAATTTCCTTTTCTCATAGCCATTTACCAAGTACTAAGGAGCGGCATCACAAACAGCGCTGCTGAAAAATTATATTCTTTTGTCTCCGCCCCGCAAGCGGTTGACGCCATGTTCCTCGGAATCATCGACCTGTCGACTCGCAGTCTCTCGCTGGCCATCATTGCAGGCGCGCTTCAGTTTATCCAAACGAAAAAGCTGACGCACAACAGACAGCCGGTGGTTCAGGGGTCAAAAGATGAAGGCATGGCAAGTATGGTGAACAAGCAGATGATGTACATGATGCCTGTTTTGACCGTATTCATCGGAGCATCGCTTCCGGGCGGACTGGTGTTGTATTGGGCGACAAACACGCTTGTCACATTCATTCAGCAAGAGATCGTATTGCGAAGAAAAAATAACGACGCAGAAACACATGCTCATTGATCTGGAAAAACTCATCGGCTTGCGCGCCGTCACAAAGGCGGGAGACCTCGTTGGTAAAATTGATGGTCTTATTTTTGAGACTGACGGGCAAGCAATTCACCAGTATAGAATAAAGCCGGCCGGTTTCGGCCGAATTTTTGACCACTGCCTGCTGGTGAACAGAGCCCAAGTCATCGACATAACAGAAAACAGTATCATCGTAAACGACAATATTGTGCGCGAGGCGGACAGCGAAAGGCTCAATGAAGAAAAAGGAACAGAGCCCGCCAAGCAAATGACATAAGAGGTAAAATTAGCTTGGTCGACCCGAAAAGATCGTCGCTATGCGCTGATCTTTTTTTGTAGGCTCAATACGCACCCATACGGCAGAATCAGGAATAGCGTTCGCGATCCTGTCTGCCCACTCAACCATGCACAATGCTTCTGGACAAGAAAAACATTCTTCAAGCACGTGATGCGCATCTTCGTCGTTTGCCCGGTACGCGTCAACATGGTTCAAACGCACCGCTCCTTCTTCATCGCGATATGTTTTAAGAAGCGTATAGGTCGGACTCTGAACAGGCGACAAAATACCAATAAGGCGCGCAACCTCCTGGACAAGCGTGGTTTTTCCCGCTCCGAGCGGCCCCACAAGCGCAACAACGGCCCCCTTGGGGAGATTAGTCTGCAACTTCTTTGCGAACGAACGAAGGTCGCGAAGCGTTGATACATCGGCCGTGATGCTACTCATGCGGCATGTGCACATTACTTATAAAATCGAGCGCGCCTGGTATTGCCTCAACAAAAATCGGTACGCTCATTCTTTTTTCTATATCGGCGTATATGCCGATTGATTTTTCACGCGAAGATATCTGTATAGATCGGACAGGAAAAACACTCTCTATAACATACGACTCGGGGTTGTCTTTCGATGGCTTTATTCTCTTCATCGGACGATACGCAACCACGGCATCAAGCAACCCATCAGTACAATTAAAACAGCGCTTTTTAGTTGTATCCGTATAAAAGGGCCCATTACACACACTAATATGGTGCTCTTTTCTCGTCGAGCTTATTTTATACGAAGCAAAATCAAGAGAAACGCCCGCAGGAAATATGGCCGCTCTAATAAAATAGTGTCTCTTGTTCACACGCCCCAAATCAATCGTCTGCGCGACACCTGATGCTATCGCGCCCACCGAAGCCTCAACATCTCCCACACCAAAGGAACGAGCTATGCCAACACTGTCTCCCATGGGGATAGTTGCAACCTTTATGCCAACAGGCCCTGTATCTTGATCACGAATTGAGAAAACCGCATTGATTAGGCGATTAACTATGGCGTCGCCGCCAACAGCAACCAGAATATTCGCGCCTGAGGCAATAGCCTCTTCTGCGCTTTTCCGCAGATCATGCAAAGGCGCGAGTCTGTATTTTCTGCCGCTTATTCCCCGCTGCGTAGTTAAAAGATCAACCTTGTCGAGTTGCTTTATCTGTTTCTTGCTCAGTGCTGGTTCATCAATAAAATACGCAATCATAAAAACACATAAGCGCGTTGGCTATGCTTCTGCTTTTTTCGCTCCCGACGGCTTTTGGACCACTGCTGGCTCAAGCTCATCCTGTTTGACCTTTTCTTTTGTTGATACTGAACAATGCCCGTGCAATAGCGCGCCGGGCTCTATGGACAGCACTTTCGTAATAATGTCGCCTTCAATCTGTGCTGAAGGGCCTATTTCAAGATTTTCATCTACAATAACGTTTCCTTTTATCTTTCCGTGCACAACCGCGTTATGCGCCTCAACACTTGCTTTGATTTTTGCAGTCTCTTCAATGCGCAGGTTCCCTGTTGTTTTGAGGCTTCCATTAACAACACCCTGCACCAAAACATTTCCCTCGCTGACAAAGTCTCCGTCAACCCGCACGCTTTCCCCTATCACTGTTTCGTTCTTCCCCTCCTCGTATCCTGTGGGCCCCTCGCCCTGTTTTTCTTTGTTAAACATAGTACATCATTAATTACTAGCAATAGATTTATATTATATCACACACACCGCGCTTGATTTAGTAATTCTTTACACCTATACTTTGATTCGTAGGAACAAATGCGTTAATCGCCCCAGACACGCGGGCCAGTAGCTCAGTTGGTAGAGCGCTTCCATGGCATGGAAGAGGCAAGGGGTTCGAATCCCCTCTGGTCCACCAATCATAAAATAGGATCGAGCGAGCCGCCAAAAAAATACCTAAAACCAACCAAGATATTCTACCCATCCTAGCCCATTTCCGCGACATGCGAGGCGGCAGGCGGGTTAATATCATACGTATAGAACATTTTTATTTGGTTTCTGCGTATGCCCCCGTAGCTTAATTGGATAGAGCGAGGGCGTCCTAAGCCCGTGGTTATAGGTTCGACTCCTATCGGGGGCATACGCAGGCTTGCCGCACCGCTAAACCCAATAAACGGATCCTATCTAAGGGCTCATAGCTCAGCTGGTAGAGCGCCACATTCGCATTGTGGAGGTCGAGGGTTCGAATCCCTCTGAGTCCATAGAAAGGACCCGCGAGATCACAAAGTTTTAAGGACGTAAGGGGTACATATTCAAGCAACGCTTTGGCTGTTGTTATGTGTTCTAAATAGAACGAAACTAGACCCGTGCGCAAACACGTGCATTTTTAGGGTGTCATTACTCTCTTTCAATCGTATTAAAATATACAAGGTCCGGCCCCGAGTTGACAGAAATTCCATCCTGTGGTATACTGGGGCTTCGCTGATGAATACCTCCAGAAAGTGGAAAATATCGCTCTTTTCAAAGGTCATTGCAGACGATTTTCCCTTCTCGCCCTATCGCCTCTTTTGGCTTGGTGGAAGCATTTCTATCCGGAGTATTTCCACTCAAGCCAAAAGTCGAAAGGGGTAAAGTGATGATCCAACAAAGTGAAGACACCATCAGGATACCGTTTGAGGGTGTAACAACAGAACACATGAGCGAAGGGCTTGATTTTGAGGGGCATCCGGAAAGGTCGAGCTTCATCTTCTTTTCACGTACCAAAGGTCGCTATCATCTTGACCGGCACCTCATACCTGGTCCTGCCCAAATCATCATCGATGGCACAATCAGGGGGATAGAGGAAAA
>Ga0210057_1006075_pt1 | contig 15173 bp, 17 predicted proteins | sample CryGeyCG2114_010_2_FD_183968 | JGI IMG/M metagenome (GOLD analysis project Ga0210057, IMG submission 183968) | Groundwater microbial communities from aquifer - Crystal Geyser CG10_big_fil_rev_8/21/14_0.10 (SPAdes) (version 2) | ecosystem: Environmental > Aquatic > Deep subsurface > Groundwater ... | reverse complement strand
GCTTTTGAAGAAATAGGAGCTTTTTTTCTTAAAACCAATGAATTTATAATTGATGATTTTCCAGTATTTGGATAGCCTAAAACTCCTATTCTTATATTTTGTTTTTTTGACAATCTGATTAAGTATTCTCTTAACCTTCTTGTTCCTAATTTTTCTGTTGTAGATACTGAAAATACCTCACATTCTTTTTTTAATTTATTGAAAGTTCTTCTCAGCATATTTGCATTTATTAAATCTGATTTGTTCAAAATAATTATTAGCGCTTTATTTTTTCTTTTCGTTATCCTTTCTAATTCTTCATTTCTTGATAATTCCGGCATTCTTGCATCTACAACTTCTAGTATTATGTCTGATTCACTTATTATCTGTTCTATCAGCTTCCAGTAAGGAGTTATATCTGTACTTCCAACTATTTTAGGCCTATTTGCCTTGAATCTTCTGTTTATCATAAAAATATATAAGAAGGATGGTTATAAGCTTTTACAAAAAATCTAAATATTCAATTATTGTTTATTATCAATGGTGAAAAAGAAGAAAAGTGAAGACAAGAAAAATAACAAAGACAATAAAAAAGAAGAATCTGAAAGGAAAGAAGATTCAGGATATCAAGAGAATCAGGGTTTAGAAGAGGAAATTGAAGAGTCTGAAGGCATTAGACTTAGGGAGATAAGTGCTTTTTTACAGCCATTATCCGGATTTGAACAGGGAGAAATAGTAAAGTCTGAAAATTTGGAGAGAGGAGTTTCTGGAATTAGATTAACCCGAAGAGATATTGATGATGAGGGTGAGGAAGTTTCTTATAAAAATGTTAAACAAGGAGATAACGATCATTATCAGGAAGTAAAGGAAGAAGCTGTTGAATATGTAACCCTTAGTTCTGGACCAGAAAGAAATATTGGGACTGTTAGGCATGACACTGGTCTTGAAATTGGAAGAAATCCGTGGCATAGAACTGATGTAAGTAAAGATGAAGATAGCACCGAGTCTATGTCTCAAAAAGCAAGAGCTAGTTATGAAGTTGGAGATCATAGAAAAGAGGGTATTTTTGAGTCGCAAGAGAGAAAGTATAAATTAAATAAGAAATAATTTAAATAGTTCTTTTTGTTTGATTTTATTAAGAGGTTTGTTATTTTAAATGGTTAGCTATGAAAATTTTTATGAAGGGACTCCTTATAGCTTGGAAGGGGGATATGGGGGTTTTATTGGATATAGGCTGCCAGTGAGCCAGATAGGAACTTCACTTAGACCAGATACTGCTGCTCAAATTGTTGAAGCTACTAATATTTTAAACCAGGGTTTTAAACAGATTGAAGTTGGTGCTATTAACAGCCAGATTCTTGATCAGATACCGAAACAACATTTTAAAGAAATAAACAGACTTACAAAACTAACTGGAGCTAAAGCTTCTATGCATGCACCAATACAAGATATAGAAGCTTCTGGTATTTTAGGTGAAGGTGGTGGAGGATCAAGGTTTAGTGAATTAAACAGAGAGATTGTTGAACGCAAATTAAAAGATACTATTGACAAAGCTCATGAAATGAATCCGGATATTGCAACTCCTGTAACTATACATTCTGCAAATATGCCTGGAACGCAGTACATAAGAGGAGATATTGAAAAAGGAGAGGCAAAATTCAAAGAGCATGAGCTTGTTGCAATTAATCAAGAAACAGGTGAGGTAAATAGAGTTTTTAGAGAAGAATTAAGATTCTATCCAGAAACTATTGCTACTACTGGAAAACCAGAATTATATTCTCCGAGCAGGCAATTAAAAGTTGCTAATGATTCTCAGTGGATAAACAGGGTTAATGAATTAGCCAGTTTTAAAAAAAACACAGATGAGATTATTGAGGGTTTTTCATCTCAACCAGCAATAGTTAATGCTATTGCAAGAGAAAAAACTGGTGAGCCAATTAATTTAAGCAAAAATGAGGAAAATTATATTGGCCAGCAAATTTCTAAAGCAGATATTTTTTTACAAAATACAGAAACTTCTTTTAGAGCTATGTTTGAGCAGGCTTACAAGTATTCTGATGAAGATACAAAAAAAGAATTAAAAAAACTTGCAGAAGAGTGGACTGAAAATTTAAGAGGTTATAGAAGTGAGGATTTTGCTAAAAACTTTATTGGTCAGCCTCTTTCAGCCCAGACTGAAATTATTCAGTTAAGAAGCAATGTTCTTGATAATGCACTTGTTAAGCTAGACCATATTTATGACGATCCTACAAAAAAAAGAGATGCTCCGCAAGTTTTTAAGCCAGTTGAAGAGTTTGCTATAGAAAACTCAGCTAAAACTTTTGCAAATGTTGCATGGCATTCTTATGACAAGTATAAAGATAAAGCTCCTATTGTAAGTATTGAAAATCTTTATACTGGAATGGCATTTGCAAAGCCAGAAGATTTTAAAAAATTAGTTCATACTGCCAGAGATAAATTTGTTGAAAGAGCTAAAAAGTCAGGCATGGGTGAAGAAGAAGCTAGAAGGGCTGCTGAGCAGGTTATTGGTGTTACATGGGATGTTGGACATCTCAACATGCTTAGAAAACAGGGATTTAAAGAAGAGGATTTAGTTGAAGCTACAAAACTTCTTGGCAAAGATATTAGGCATGTTCATTTAACTGATAACTTTGGATATAGTGATTCTCATCTTGCACCTGGAATGGGTAATGTTCCTATTAAAAAACATCTTGAGGCCTTGGAAAAAGCAGGAGTTCTTGGAAAGAACAGCGATACTATGGTTATTAATGAGATTGGAGGATTTGTAAATCAGTTTAAACAAAGTCCTTTTCCTTATATGCTTGAAGCGTTTGGCTCTCCTGTTGTAGCTGGAGGAGGATATTGGAATCAGGCTGTTTGGAGCGGAGGAAATTATATGCAGTTCCCATCTGCACTTTTCCCTGATTATCATTTCCAGAGTTATGGTGGATTAGGATTTAGCTCTGTTCCAAGAGAGCTTGGAGGACAGATGTCAAGCGAGAGGTCAAGGTTTTCAGGAGCTCAGAATAGTTAATTAAACCTTTTCAGAAGGTTTCCAAAACGAAATAAAAGTGAATCTTAAACCTAGATAATTTATTCTTAAAATACAAGATATCCTTACCTAATTTATCATTAGTTAATATTGCACTATGCTTATAATATTCAGGCATCGTAAAAAAGGATAATTTTAATATTAATCATAATTAATTATATTACTTTTTACCTATTTTTTATCAAAAAAACAAACCACAACCTTTAATAATTAAAAATAATTAGTTATCTGAAGACAGGAGTGAAAAATATGGCGAATAATCTTTTGGAAAGATTAAACAAACCAGAACTTTTAAAAATAATCTTTTGGAAAGATTAGACAAACCAGAACTTTAAAATGGTGAAAAAGAAAAGAAAAAAGAGCGTGAGAAATAATTCTAAAAATTTTAAGAAATTTCCGACTCTTGATTTGAAAACTGAAAAAGAAATAGCTATGGATTTTGCTGTTAAGGCGTATAAAAGATTTGATAAGATGATTAAAGCTATTGCTCTTTTTGGAAGCAGTTCAAAAAATTCTGCTGTTTCATCATCTGATATTGATGTAATAATAATTATAGATGACGCCAGCATTTCCTGGGACCAGGAGCTAATTTCATGGTATAGGGAAGAGCTTGGCAAGTTAGTTGCTGCAAATCCGTATAAAAAAGAGCTTCATATAACAACAACAAAAATTACTACTTTTTGGAATGATCTTTTAAAAGGAGATCCAGTTGTAATTAATGTTTTAAGATCTGGTGAAGCTCTAATTGATGTGGGAGGTTTTTTTAATCCTCTAAAAGCATTGTTACAGCAGGGGAGAGTTAAGATAAGTCCTGAAGCTATTTATACTGCTTTGCAAAGAGCACCTGAACATTTTAGGAGAAGCAAACTATCTGAATTAAATGCAATAGAAGGATTATTTTGGGCAATGGTTGATTCTTCTCAGGCAGCTTTAATGTCTGCAGGAGTTTCCCCGCCTTCTCCAGAACACATAACTTTATTGCTTAAAGAAGAGTTTGTAGATAAAAGTCTTATTAAGATGAAGTATGTTATATGGTACAGAGATATTTATATGCTGCACAGGAGCATAAATCACCAAGAAATTACTGACTTAAAAGGAAGTCAAATTGATGAATGGCAGTCAAGAACAGAAGAGTTTATTTCTGTTATGGCTAAATTAGTCAAAGAAATAATCGAGAAGAAATAACAACCAAATAACTATATTATTATGCTACTTTTGCTAATTCCTCTTTATCTTTTGGGAATTCTACTATGTTATCTTTTTCTTTCTCTGGTTTGACAGCTGTTTCTACTATTGTATAAACAATACTATCTTTTAACTGCGCTTCTTTTGGCTTACCTTCTGGAAGGACATTTAAGTTTTCAACGGTATATTTTGATAATTCTTTTGGATCAATTTGTTTTCCATCTTTATCTACAAAACTCATTAAAAATTCTCTTTTGTATGTACCTATATAATCTTGCACTAATTCTTGACCTATTTTTGTTGGAACCATTATTTTTTTACCATCTTTAGTCTTAGCTTCTTGAGCAGATATTCTTCTTATGAAGCTAGAGTATGCAGAATCATCATTAAACAGAGCAAGATATTTAATAATATCAACCTCTCCTTTTTTATTTACCATTTCATTTCTTACTTCTAGATATTTTCTATGGGCCTCATGCCTTTCATCCTTTTTATCAGATGGTGTAACAACATCAGCAGTTATTCCTGGCAAATCTTTTTCACTTAGCAAACTTACAGTTGCTTCTAAATCACTTTTAGCAGTATTTACAATTCCTCTTTGAGCATCTTCTAAAAGAGCTCTACCTGCACTCATTACAAATCCTGCGTCTTGCGAAACATAAGCTTCAAGGCTTGGAACAGGATGATATTTGGTCGCTACAGTTCCTATTGCAAGTTTTGCAGCTAATTCTTCCTTAGAATTTGTTCCTGCATATTCATGAATAGCTGAAAGCCCTTTCTGTAATTCAGCTTCTTCATTGACATATTTTTGAAGGTCTTTTTTTACCATTTTTTATTAAAACTTTTAATTGTTTTTTGTTTTTAAACCTTTCTACTTAGGTTCATTAATTAGTAGTAACAATGAGAAAGGTTTAAAAGTGTTAAAAATTAAATAAAAGGAAATGAAAACAGAACAAAAACATGCAGAAGGAATAGTTAATCTAAGCCCCATACTTCCATTTACTTCTCCTGAAATGGCAGTTTTATGGACAAAATATTGTGAAGAAAGGCCAAAAGATTTTCCAGTTTCCAGATGGGATTATGTTGGAAAATTCAATAATTGGTACTCTACATTAGAAACTGCAAGTAAAAGATGGATTGACAATCTTCATTCTGGAAAAGATAAGTATAGAGATGATTATTTGCACCCAAGAATTAGAAAAAAAGTTGAAAGTATTGAAGGAGGAAGATTTATTTTAGATATAGGGTGTGGAACAGGAGAGGCAGTTATTCCATATTTAAAAGCTAGCCAGCATTATTTGGGTTTAGATGTATCTAGAGTTGCTTTAGAATACGCTTCTCGAAAGCATAATATTCTTTTAGTTGATGATGAAGAATTTCCAGATTTTAATAAGGATAGAATATTAAGGTTTGGATCATTACCTAATGCAGTTCCTTTAGAAAGAGGAGAGATTTTTGACGAAGTTATTGTAAGCATGGTTTTGCATCATGTTTCTGATTTGAGAACTTCTCTTGAAACGATAAATGAAATGTTGTATCCTGGAGGAAATTATTTTATTGTTACATTTGATTCTGATAAAAGGGATCAAGTTGATGGATTTTTTAATAGAATATGTTATAAAGATGAAAAAAGGACTATTGGACATTATAAGCTTCCGCAAGGAATGATAAGGAATGTAACTATTCATTTCCATGATAATGATAAGGTCTTTGAGGAATTAAAAAAACATTCAGATTTTATTCATCTTGATGAGTGTGCAGGTATTTTCCAGATTTTTGAGGGCATAAAGAAAAGGAAATAGTTCTTGGCATATTTTATAAATTGGGTTTTCTTTGAGTATATTAAGTTTCGCGGAGCGAACGAAGTGAGCGGAGCGAGAGGATGAGATGATAACAAATATTAGAAAAAAGACAATATCTGTTATAAAGTATAACAATAATTAACCTATAACAAAAAGTTTAAATATGTACATATCCGTTATATCATATAATTGGTAAGATAATAAATAAGGAACTAGATAAGAAAATGGATAAGAAAAATATTGAACTTGCAAAAACTCTTGAGGATAATGCTAGAGAGTATTATTATAATGCAGTTGAAGCTGAAAAGAAAAAACAATTTAACAGCTCTGTAACTTTGTTCTTTAAGGCTCTTTCTTCTTTGGCTGATTTGTATATTTTAAAAAATAAAGGTTTTATGCCTTCAAATCATACCGAAAGATTTAGAATTCTTGAGGAAGATTATTCAGATATTTATATAATTTTAGATGATTCTTTTCCACTTTATCAGAGTAGTTATAGGAATAAATTAAAGCAAGAAACTTCGGAGGTTTTAAAAAGAAATGTCAGAAGATTATTTGAAATTCTTAATATTAGTATCTAAAGATTTTAGAAAAAAACAGGGAATTGTAGATATTATTCTTTATGGCTCTTCTGTTAAAGGAAAGATTAATCCAAGAGATGTAGATATTGCAATTTTATTTGATAATTTTTCTATTGATAAAAGACTGGGTATTTTAAGAGAGTATAAAGAAAAAATAAAGAAAAAAATTAATAATCCTGATATAATTCAAATCAACCTTTCAGAGTTTTTTGATTCTCATTTTTTAGCAAGAGAAAGTATAATTGTTGAAGGATATAGTTTAATTAACAATAAACCCTTTTCAGAAACTCTTGGATTCTTTGGATATATGTTATTTACTTATACATTAAAAGGACTTAACCATAATGATAAAACAAAGTTTACCTATTCTTTAATAGGTAGGGGAAAGAATAAAGGGATATTAAAAGGTTTAAATGCAGAACCTATTGGTAAGGGGGCTGTATTAATTCCTATAGGTAATAGTTATGTTTTTGATGAATTTTTAAAAAAGTGGAATATAAAATACAAATCCAGGAAGGTTTTAGCTGTATGATTTCTGAAAGAAAAGTTAAACATTTTGTTGCTAAAAAAAGCGGAAAGAAGATAAGCAAAGAGGCTGTTAAAAAAATAAATGAATTAGTTACACAGTATATGGTTAATTTATTAAATGGGGCTTCGAGAAATGCAGATTTTAATGGGAGAGTCGTGATAAGAAAAGAGGATTTTAAATAAGAAAATGAAAAAACTAACAAAACAGAAAATGCATGATTTAAAAATTAAGCTAAAGCCATTTTGGAATAAAAGAAGAAAATTAGAGTCTAATTTTCATAAAAAAGAAGATAAATTGCAAAAAGAAATGAATGATAAACTAAATTTAGATGTGGAATTGGAGTTTTTTTATGTTGATGGCGAGTGCGTTGGTATTGGTGCAAGAGATTATGATAAAAGAAAAAATTTTCCATTGGTTCATGATAGTGAATTAGAAGAAGAAAATTAAGTCAGAATTTTATAAAATTGAAGAGAAAAGAGCTGAGATGAAAAAGAGGAAAAAAGTACTTTGTGTATGTGCTCAGGGGCTTAATAGAAGCAGGTACATGGCAAAATATTTGAAAAACAAAGGCTATAATACTCAATATGGTGGGGCAACTATAGAAGCTCCAAATCCAATATATCAAAAAAACATAGAATGGGCAGATGTTATTGTAGTTGTAAGAAAAAGACTTGTGCCGATAATGAGAGAAAGGTTTAATATTAAAAGAAAAAAGTTGATTGTGTTAGATGTCAGCGATTCTCCCCTCACTTTGTTTTTAGAAAATAGAAAATTACACTTTTTGGATTATATTCATTTCCAGGAAAAATGGACCTATCCTCAGTTAAGAAAAGCTATAGAAAATTATTTACCCCTTTGATTTAAAAAATATCCAAAACTTCATCCTTTGGCTTCTTATTGGAGTTAGTTGGATCTTTTGGCTCTATTTTTTCCTGAAGGTAATTATTTTCAAAAGGTTCATATTCTTCAATATTATTTTGAGGATACTGGTTATTTGGAATCTCTACAATTGTCTCGCCAAATAATTCTTTTAGGGCATTAACAGAGTTATCTTCATCGCCTATTATTTTCTCGACATAGCTTGGAATTGCTATTTCAGATGTTTTAATTTCGTTTTTCTGATTGCTTTCTTTACGTTCTTCATAGTTTGCGCCATCTTCTTCTTCATTGTTAGAATCCATTAGCCTTTCTTTTAGGTCCTCTATTTTTTTTTCAACTTCCTGCGCTTTTTTAATAGGATTTTTATCAGCCCATTTTTTATCTTTAGAATTATTATTTTTATCAAATTGTTTTTTGAAATTTTTCTCTTCACCATTGCCGTGCGTTTTATTATCCTCATTATTTTTATTATATGACGCAGTTTTTGATTCTACACTGGCAACCAGTTTAGATATTTCATTAGCTACATCTGCGTTTACACTTATGCTGCTTATTCCATTTGCAATCAGGAATTTAACCATCTCTGGTTTGCTTCCGGCCTGACCGCATATGCTACTTTCAACGTTCATTTCTTCACAAGTTCTTAAAACCCTTTTAATAGCGTTTAGTACAGCTGGATGCAGTTCATTGAATAAATCCTGTACACTTTCATTATTTCTGTCAATTGCAAGAACATATTGTGTTAAATCATTTGTTCCAAAGCTGACAAAATCGATACCTACCTTTAATATGTCTTTTATAACGAGACAGGCAGATGGAGTTTCAACCATTATACCAATCTTTACTTTTCCAAGTAATCCAAGCTCTTTGGCCATTTCTTTTGTCCGAGCTACTTCATCAGCAGATATAACCTGGGGGATCATTATTCCGAATTTTTTGTCATGGAACTTATTAGCACAGTTTAAGACTGCTTTTAATTCTGCTTTTAGTATATCTGGATGTTTTAGACTAAATCTTATTCCATGGTCTCCCAGCATTGGATTTCCCTCTATTTCTATTGAACCTTCCAAACTTGAGAATTCATCGCTTCTAATGTCGCTAGTTCTTATCCATATTTCTCTGAATGGTTTAGATATAATTGAAATTCCTTTTTCTAACATCTCTGAATATTCATGCAACTTTTTTTGTTTTTCAAAATTTAGTGGGTGTTTTCCGTTTGATGCAATAATTCCTTCAAGCCTTAATAATCCAATGGACTCAGATTTTGTTTTTGCAGCCCTTTCTTCTGCTCCTGGCAGGTCTACTATTACCTTTATTTTTGTTTTTGTCTGAACTATTGGGAGAATTTCAACAGACTGCTCTTTTCCAATACCTTCATAGATTATTCCTTTGAAACCATCAACAGTTACTTCCTGCCCTTCAGTTAATACTTTTGTTGCATTGTCTGTTCCTACAACTGCAGGTATTCCCATTTCCCTGGAAACTATTGCTGCATGACTTGTCAATCCACCTTCATCAGTTATTATTGCAGATGCTTTTTGCATACTAACTACCATATCTGGATTTGTCATTTCTGTAACAAGCACGTCCCCCTTTCCTACCTTGTTTAATTCTTCCAAACTGTGGATTATTCTAACTTTTCCTGAAGCTACCCCTGGAGAAGCAGCCAAACCAGAAAGAATTTTTTTACCATTAATTTCTTTTTCTTCTTTTTTAACTTTAGTTGTTATTGGCCTTGATTGCACAATGAAAATTTCCCCAGATTCAATTGCAAACTCTATGTCTTGTGGAAGGCCATAATGTGCTTCTATTCTCAATGCAATATTAGCCAGCTCTTTTGCCTGGCCTTCAGTTAGAACCTGCTGTGTTCCTTTTTCCCTGTTTAAAATAATTTCCTGATTGTCCCCCTGAGAATTTCTTGTTATAGCTGTTTTCTTGTATGCTATTTCTTTATTAACAATTTCTAAATCCCTGTTAACTTCATAATTGTCTGGTTTTATTCTCCCTGAGACAATTCCTTCTCCTAAGCCAAACACAGCTTCTATCACAACATTGTTATTTTCTTTTACAGGGTTAGTTGAAAAAATAACTCCTGATTTGTCAGAGTCTATCATTCTTTGCACGACAACTGCTAATGCAAACTGCTCTTTGCTAAATCCTCTTTTTTTTCTGTAATAAATTGCTCTTGCAGTAAATAAGCTTGCAAAGACTCTTTTTACACTTGTAATTAATTCAGTATTGCCTTTGACATTAAGGTAGGATTCCTGCTGGCCTGCGAAACTTGAATCCTCTAAGTCTTCTGTTGTAGCTGATGAACGGACTGCTACAAAAACCGGCTCATTAGAATATTTTAATATATGCAAGGCATCTTTACTTACGTCATGCAATGATTTTTTGTCTACATTAAGGTTTTCATAAGAATCAACGATTTCCTCTTCAAGCTCTTCAGGCATCTTAGCTTTAGTCATCAATTCCCTTATTTCTTTAGATTTATCCTCTAGCTCTTTGGTGTTGTCAACATTTATTGAATCAAGTATAGAATCAATTCTTTCCTTGATACCTGACTTTTCAACGAAAAATCTGTAAGCATCTGTTGTTATCACAAATGCTGGAGGTACCGGAAATTTTGAGTTGTACATCTCGGCAAGATTAGCACCCTTTCCTCCAGCAATCATGCCGGACTTTTTGTCTAATTCGGGCAGCCATTTAATAAAATTATTATTCTTATTATTAACCATTTTATCTCTTTTTGTATAATAATCAAATAATTATATATTATAAATTTTGTTGTTGAAAAATAATTGCCAGAAACACTGTATTTAGCATGTTATTTGCTATTTTTAAATCACTAATTTTTATCTCCTTGTTATTATTACAAGAGAAATACCGCCTATTAAGAAAAATATTCCGAAGAATAAGCTTATTGATGTGGTTATTTCTTTTGCTCCCACAACTGCCCCTAAGATGTTTGACTTAATATTAGTCAAGAGAAGAAAACCAAGTATTGTGTAAAAAATACCCTGAATATAATAAAATTTCTTTAGGTCCATGATTAATTAAAGTTAGGAGTGTTTATAATATTTACGCATGCATGTATTCACAGAAATTATTTTTGGTATTGCTTTACTGCTTAATTTCTATTATTCTCGACCTGCATGGAAGTTTTGCTTTAACAGATTTTAGAACTGCCTTTACTAACCTTATTTGTTTATCTCCAGTGGTTTTTACCCTAAATATTTGCTTCCCTGAATCGACCATTGCAGCTCTTCCAATTGTTTTTCCAAATGATTTTTGCATTCCTGTCTGCATTCTGTCACTTCCTGCTCCTGTAAGCATTTTGTTTTCCCTTAAAATATGGTGTGGGTGGACTTTTACTTCTAAATAAAACTGGGCAGGAATTTGTTTGTCTAATTCCCTTGTTATTGCCTGTCTGCATGCTTCGATTGCATTGTCTCTTATTTGGGTTTTTTCCTGGCTTACTAAACTTACTTCAGTGTCAAATTTTCCTTCATTGTCAGACTTTTGATTTCCAATATTGAATTTTACAATTTTTTTCTGGGGAACTGTTTTAATAAAACTCTTAGACTTTTTTTTAGATGTTCTTGTGTATGGTCTTGCATATTTCTTTGAATATGCTCCTGCTTTTCTTAATGCTACCATTTACATAGCTCCCTTTCTTGTAGACTATTTGTTAAATAAAGCTGTAATAATAATGGATTGCTAGTTTTTAATACATTAGCTACTTTCCAATTAAACCATTTGTTAATTATTGGTTTAGCTTCATCATAAGTTGAAGCATTTGCTATTTTTTGAAAGTATTCTCTTTGTTTTTTTTGATAGTAATCCTCAAGTCTTTCAATATTGCTTAAGTCTTCTGTTCTCATTTTACCTCAACCTCTGTTGTTATTGCCTGACCTGGCAAGCCCTTTTCGAAAATTGCTCTTACTAATCCTTTGTTACCATGAGTTGCAGCTATTTTGCCCTTTATGTGTTTCTTTTCCTTTCCAGGAGAGGTCCAGATTAGTTCTTTTCCAACTAGCTTAGATGCTTCATCTTTGTTTTTTGATCCTGCATCTATTAAAAAATGCCTCGGAGTATAATTACGCCTTCCCCTTCTAAACTGAACAACAATGCCTTTAACCATCTTATTTATTGAAAATTTGCGTTTAAAAATCTTTGTTATAGGATTATCTCGAACTTGCCTAGTTCTTTTTCTAGTATAGAGAAAATTTTTGGGTCAACTTTTAAATGATTTTGTGGTTTTTGATTAGATATAGCTTCGTTAAACTCCTGGATGTTTGATTTTTCCAGCCTGTTTGTTATTTTTCTTACATCAATTCCCTGCAGCAAGAAAACTCCCTTTTCTGTTAGTATTAGTTCTGCCTGCTGGTCTTTAAAAGATATTTTCATCCTTGTCTTCTCTAAGTTAACAAGGTCAATTCTTTGAGCATAGTCTGTCAGATGATTAATTAGTATGGCTCCGTCTTTTCTTGCATTTTCAACATCATTTGTTTTTACCTTTCCTTTTTTAAATTCATGAGTAACTTTTTCAATATCTTTAAGAACAGTCAGCATTTTTTGAGGAAGTTTCCCCTTTTTAATAAACTCTTTCTCAAATATCAACACTAGGTCTTTATGAGCTTTTTTGCCAAATAAATGCTCTAAAAGATGGAACACCTCTTTTTCTAAAGATTCAACTTTCTTTTTGTCAACAGATTTTTCAATTTGTTCTCTTAGTTGCTTAAGCCTTTTTATGTAGTCTCCAGATTCTTTCATTAATCTGTCTATTTCATCGCCCTTGATTTTGTTTAATTTGCCATGCTCATAATCTTTAAACAGCCTTACTGCTTTTTCTAATGTATCAATGTATTTTTTTTCTATTAATTTTTCTTTGTCATGGAAAACTTCTTTGAAAAGTTTAGTGGTTTCTTTGGGTGTTGGAGGCGGAATTCCATAAAGCATTAATAATGCCTGACTTGGAGTTATAACACCCCAGAAAATATCAATCATACAGTCAATTAGTCTTCTTTCAACTGTTTTTTCTGTTTTATCTCCCATTGACATGAACATATCTATTGATTCTGGAGAGGGTTTGATTTTACCCATTTTTAACAGTAGTTTCCACGGGATAAATGTGCCTCTGTCATACAATGGAACTCCATCTCGTATGAATGTGAACATAACTGGATGAGCATCTTTGACAGCTTCCCAGAAGTCAGTTAAAAGATAAATTTGTGGCTCTAGCTTATTGTTTGCTCCTGCAATTGCAGTTGCTTCTGCAATGTACTGATATATTATTCCTCTTAATCTTTCCCTCAACTCTAGACGAGGCATTCTTTTTACATCTGTGTCATCTATTATTATGAATACATCTACATCTGAAGTTTTTGTTGCACTTCCTCTGACTAAAGATCCTGCAATTACATAGCTTGAAACATATTTTTCAAATTTTCTGATAACCATGTTTTTATGTATTTCAGCAACTCTTAAAGCTCCCAACAAACCCGTATCATACAATGGAAAAGCCATTGCTATTGGAGCTGTTAAATAGTGTCTTGAGTCCATGTAGAAATTCCATATGTCTACAGGAGTAATTATGTGGAACCATAGTTTTGGTTTAGAATCTTTAGTGTACTCTAATATTTCTTTTTTTATTTTTGGTATGTTTTTGAACTCTTCTTCAGGAATAATATGCACAATGTGAATTCTTTTTTCTTTCCTTTCTTCTTCAGGGATATCCTCCTCCTCCTCTATTTTTTGTACATACTCTGGGGGCAGAATTCCAAGAGCAATTGTAAATGGAAACTTTTTAGTTATCCAGTTTTTTATTTTTTCCAGCTCTTTTTTCTGAGCATCCATTTTTTTTACATCTTGTTCAGAAAGCTGCGCCATTCCAGCTTGATCTTTGGAAATATATTTTTGACTATTAATTTGCTCGTTCAAATTTTTTGGAGATTGGTTTTCTGCCATTTTTGTTTATCTGTCTAAATATATACTTTTAAGTTTATAAAATTAAGCAGAAGGGATGTTTATAAAACTTTGGTATTGTTTTTATAATTTATTACGGAGAACCAGAAGTTATACCACTTCTAACTCTACATTTACGACAAATTCCTCTATAGAGTTTACGGCATTTCCTGCAACCATTTTTTGGCATGAAAAATACAGATAAAAGGACTATATTAACCCTTGTTATTTTGTTTATTTTTGAGAATGATGTGAACAAGTACAATAAAAGTTACCTGAAGTTATTTTTTACGAGCTTTTTTTCTTTTCTGCTTCCAACCAATAAAAAGTAAAATTCCTATAAAGAAAGCAATTCCTGAAATCTGCACAGCCCATAATAAATAATACCATTCAAATCCTGTTTTGATAACATTTATCAAGACAAATACAATATATAAGATACCTGCAAGAATAAAACCAATTCCCCCAACAATTTCATGTTTCCAAGAGATTATTAAAACTATCAGCAAAATAAGTGATGGAATATTATGCATAAACAATCCAGTAACTGTTTCCCAGAAGGTATAATCATTGCCAAAAACATCCAGAGAGAATATGGCTAAAAAAATTATAAATAAAATAGCTAATATTCTTGGAGTCCAAAATATGAATTTATTAACTTTAACCATCTTAGAATTAGTAGTATCAGTATTTTATAACTTTTGCCTTATATGGATTTAATGCTTTCGAAAGTCAGCCCATAAAAACATTATTCCTAAAGCAACAAAAAGTATCGCTTCTATCCAATTATGATTTTTGAAAGCTTCGATTAATGCTATACCAAAGAAGACTATGAAAACAGCGAAATTTGTAAGATTTATGTTTTTCATAGTTATTGATAGTTTTTGCAGTTTTTAATCTTATCATAATATGGGCCTGCGAGGAGTTGAACCTCGGAATACTCGGTGTAAACAAGTATAACATTATTGTTCTTTTTTTATTAAACAGTTTTTATGATACACCTTTTGACACTTATTTGCTCCGAAATATCAGCAAAAATGGCCCGTGGAGGAATCGGACCTCCGCCTCTTCGGTGTAAACAACTCATTCAAAATCAAATCCCTTGTTTGGCAAAGGCCTATCAGAATAAGATGGCTTTTTTGTATTTGCTGCAATTACATCATCTATTCTAAGTATCATTGTGGCAACTTCTGTAGCAG
>Ga0210057_1006074_pt1 | contig 15174 bp, 18 predicted proteins | sample CryGeyCG2114_010_2_FD_183968 | JGI IMG/M metagenome (GOLD analysis project Ga0210057, IMG submission 183968) | Groundwater microbial communities from aquifer - Crystal Geyser CG10_big_fil_rev_8/21/14_0.10 (SPAdes) (version 2) | ecosystem: Environmental > Aquatic > Deep subsurface > Groundwater ... | reverse complement strand
AATAAAAGAACCAAGCCCGAGAGTAATATTTGAAACTTCTTTGTATTGCTCTTTATTATTTAAATACCAGGCTATACCATATAAGGACAGCATAGGTATTAAAAGAAATAATATTTTAATAAAAGGACTGGCAGAATACCATTGAGAATAAATTACAATAATTACCGCTATCGCAATTAAAATTGATCCAATTACAACAAAAGCTTTTGTTATATCAAAATGTTTGTGTTGACCAGTATTTATTGGTTGATTAATTGCTTGCGGCTCGGATGTTGTTTTTATAGCAATTTTAAAAGCCGCGTCGATTTGCTGTTGCGAATAACCTCTGGTTTGTAAAGCTGTATAAATACGTGAAATACTTTGACCCACGGCTAACTGGTCTTTGATAAATTTAATTAGCTGATCATCCATTGCCCTCCATTTTTGTTAATTTTATTATTTCACTATGAAAAATATTAGTCAAGGATTTAGGATGATTTTCCCTTGCTTTTTTTTCATATTTAATGTATAACACAACCGGGACTGATAGCGGGACTGATAGGGGACGGCGGGACTGATAGGGGACGGGACTGATAGGGGACGGCGGGACTGATAGGGGAAGGTTCTCAAATAAGCGGGACTGATAGGGGACGGTTCTCAAATAAGCATAAAATTTGAGCGGGACTGATAGGGGACGGTTCTCAAATAAGCATAAAATTTGCTAAAATAAAAATCTTGAAGGATTAGAAAATTTATTTTGAGTGAATTTCAAACAGGACTTGAAAACAAAAAAGCGTCAGAGCAAAGTGCCTGACGTGATTTATATTAGTTTCTTAGACGCCTCCGATACCGCCGGGACGATAATCATAATCGTTATAATCATCGTCACTTAAACTCCTACGAAAAATTCTTTTGACTGGCAATGACTTATCTCGTAATCCACAACCCGTACACTGAGGCACTTCGTATTGAGAATCTTCGAACTCTTTAACGTATTGAATTTTGTTTCCGCAAAATAAACATACTTTCCGGAAAGATTTTGTATACTTCGGAGTAATCTTGCCACAATTTGGACAATGTAGATCGGAAATCGGACCATTGGTGGTTTTAGCACATTTAGGACAAATATTATGTCTCATTGCTATCCATTTTTCTGGCAGTTTTACCTCCAACATCTTCAATAATGCTCGGCTGCGTAACCACGTACCTATCAATCCTATTGCAATGCATGATACAATTATAACACTAGCCCATTGTTTACCGGACACTGTCCGCACTTCCTAGTTGTAATGTGCTTATCAGATTTGATAAGTGTAGCTTAGAACATATTAAAGAATTGGTCAAGAGAACGATTCAGAAATAAACTCAAAATTTGCTAAATTAGAATCAAGGAGGAAAAATGAAGAATATTCATCAGGGTGGATCCAGTGCTATTTATGGGTTGGGTTTTATTGGTGCGGCTGTTTATTATATCGGTCAAGCGACGACTTTTTGGCTTGGTATGCTTGGTTTTCTTAAAACGCTTGTCTGGCTAATCTTTTTGATTTACGAAGCACTTAATCGTAAATTTTTCCAACTTGCAAGATTTTGATATAATTAAACAAAGAATAATATTTACAAAACTCAAAGGAGGGTTTTATAACATCATCATCGGTTTGGAAAATTTTTCTAATTATTGGAATCGTTTTGGTAATTGTTTTTGGAGGTTATTTTGGTTTGGCATGGGTTTTACGAAAAATTAACAACAGCTCCAATATTTCCGATTCTAACCCAACAGATTCAAGTCAAGTTACAACCAAACAAAAGACCGGGAACTTTGACAAAAATTTAGTTGGTACTTGGGTGTCCGATTGTTTAGTCCCGGATCCCGAGAGCCCCTGGTCAGAAAAGCATCAGTTTGTGATTAAGGATGATGGCAGCGCCGTTCATACACGTTGGAGTAATGATAGCAGAAGTCACGATTGTACCCCGAACTGGAAATATGGGACGGCGACTACTAATTATGAGCTTACTATTCCGCAAACCAATCAAGTTAATATATTGTATATATGATGCAACCCAAGGTCAAACGGAAAGTAATCGTTTTCATGATTTGAATACTTATATTGTTTATCATAAACAGTAAGTTCTCTCTTGACATCTAAACGATGTTAAACTACTCTATAATTAGATAAGCAAAGCTTGTTTCTCACTAGCGTTCGAAATAACAATCCGCCTAAAGAGGGGAGGCGGTTAACATATTAAATAAATTATGGAGGATGTTTATGGAACAGCCAATTACATTTGCTGATTGGTGGAATACAATTGCCATCGCCACCTCTGATGCATGGACTCGGATTTTAAGTTTCATCCCCAATTTTATAGGCGCTATTGTTATAATATTGATTGGTCTTTTGGTGGCATATGTTTTGCGTTGGGTAACGATGCAAATTATTAGCGCCATTCAGCTACAATCACTTTCCGACAAAACAAAATTTTCAGATGTTCTCTCGAAAATGGGCGTTAAAACAGAAGTATCCGAACTTTTGGGCAACTTAGTTAAATGGATTATTATTATCGTCTTTTTAGTACCTGCCCTACAAGTTTTGGGTCTTTCGCAAGTTGGAGATGTTTTATCGCAGGTTTTAAATTATTTGCCCAAAGTTGTTGTTGCCGGCTTTCTTGTTTTTGTCGGTATTGTACTGGCAGATATTGTATCACATACTATTAGAGCTACCGCTCTTACAATTGGAACAACAACAGCGTCAGTTCTTGCTTCAGTCGCTCGCTACGCCGTTTATGTTTTTGTTGGTTTGATAACCCTGGAACAGCTTGGCGTTGCCTCTACATTGCTTTTGTCAATGTTCACGGGAATCGTTGCAATGGTGGCAATAGCCGGCGGTTTGGCATTTGGCTTGGGCGGAAAAGATGCAGCTTCTGATTTAATCAAAAAAGTTCGGGACGATTTCAGTAAAAAATAAGCTATAAAATCTACTCTTGCCATCCTTCCAGTGCAGAAGAAGCGGCCGATTGTTCGGCTGCTTGCTTTGAAGAGCCAGAACCTTGACCGATTAATTTATCATTTAAGTATACCCCAACAGTAAATGATTTATTATGATCAGGCCCGTATTCGGAAAGTACTTGATATTTTGGAGTAAGAGATTTTGTGCCTTGAGATAATTCCTGCAATTTTGATTTTGGATCAATATACAGCTTGTTTTTTAAAATATCTTTCATTTCTGTTAAAAGATTTTCTTCAAGAAACTTTTTTGTAACTTCTGTTCCGCTATCAATATAAATTGCTCCAATTAATGCTTCTAAAGCATTTGCCAAAATCAATCCGCGCGACTGGCCTCCGGTTTTTGATTCTCCTTTTGATAAATATAAATATTCACCAATTGATATTTTTTTGGCAATTTTTGCCAGCATTTCGCGCTTGACAAGCGCAGCGCGCCAGTTGGTTAACTCTCCTTCTTGATTTTTATAATTTTTGTATAAATACTCAGTAACAATTAATTCCAAAACTGCATCGCCCAAAAACTCTAAACGCTCATTATTATCTAAATCAAAACCGACATTTTCATTGATAAATGAACGGTGAACAAGAGCCTGTTTGAGTAAGTTTTTGTTCTTAAACTTTACATTGATTTTCTTTTCTAATTTAGTAAAATCATTCGTACTTTTCATTTTTCATCCTCATTTAATTTAATGATATAAAGAGCTTTTTGTAAGATTGTTTTTGTGTTTTTGTAAGCAATAATTTTTTCTGATTCGGCTAAATCAAACCACTTCGCGTCCTTGGTTTCTATTTTGCAGTGATTTAATTTTTCCTGCTCGGTAGTAAATAGAAAATTGTGAACGATTTTGAAAATTGGCTGTTTGTGGATTTGAAAATAATATTTTACTTGGCCTAACTCAGAGGCCATACTCAAAGATTTGATGCCTGTTTCCTCACCAATTTCTCGCATTGCTGCATGAAGCGGCGTTTCATTTTCTTCTAATTTTCCTTTAGGCAAAGCCCAGCGGCCATAGCTGTCTTTAATAAGCAGGATTTTATTTAGTTTTGGATTATATACAACTCCACCAGCTGATATTTGTTTTATTGTTTTTGACTTTTTTTGAGTTTTTCTTTTATTTCTTTCCATTTTTTGTCAATCTCCGTGCCTTTCTCGCCGTACTTAACCTTAAATAAAGTTCCCAATACTCCGTTAATAAATTTTGAGCTGTTTTCGCTGCCAAATGTTTTTGCAATTTCAACGGCTTCATTGATAGCTACTTTTGGCGGAACTTCATTGATATAAAAAAGTTCGTAAGCAGCTACTCTTAAAATTGTTTTATCCAAAATTGGCAACTGTTCAAGCGGCCATTGTTTGGCAGCATTTTGAATTTTTTTGTCCAGATCTTTGATTTTTTTAATTGCGCCGTTAACAATGCTTTTAATATACTTTTTATCAACATCTTCTTTTTTAAAGTAATCTACATTACGTTTTACAATATCATCTATGTTATTTTTTTTCTGAAAATCCCATTCGTAAAGTGATTGAACGACAATTGTGCGAGAAAGATGGCGATTAGGCATGTTTATTTTTTCTTTTTATTTTTGTTTTTATTTTCATAACCTCAGCGCCCTTGTAATATCCACATTTTGGGCAAGCTTGATGTGACAAAATTTGGGTTTTGCAATGCGAACACAAAGACAAGTTTTTTGCTTTCATGCTAATATGCGCTCTTCTGGTTTTGGTTCTTGTTTTTGATGTTTTTTTCTTTGGAACAGCCACGTTCCTCCTTATATTTTACATTTCTCATTACAAAGCGGTTTTATAGGAATATTAAGTAAAATTTCTTGCCGAAGTGAAGGATAAATATCAATTTTTTTATCAGGACGAATTAAGAAATTGTCATCATTTTTTTGATATGAAAAAATCTGTTCGTAATTCAACACAATTTCCTGATTAAATTTTTTTAAGCAGCGTGAGCAAATTAATTTTACAACACTTTTTGCATTAAATAGGGCAGAGATTTCGTTATCAAGACGTGTCAGGGTAATTTCACCTTTTACTTTTGATGCCGGCTTTACATCAGATGTTAATTCGTTAATTTTTTCATTAATTATGTCAGTTTCTGTAATACCAACCTCTGCATCAAGTATTGATGAGGCATCATAAAGTATTTTTTGGTCTGCCATTTTGCTTAAATTATAATACAAAAAATACTATAGCGCAAGTAATTCATATAACAATATTTATCAATCTATTTTTAATATAAATAGTTCTTTTGATTTTTTTATTGGAAATCCATTTTTTAATCTTATTGCTTTTTAAGGCAATGTTTTTAATTTGATCCTCACTATCTCCGGGTTTTGCAATAATTTGATCGCGAACCTTACCATTTACTTGAATGACGATCGTAATTATGTCTTCGCTAACCATTTTTTTATCATATTCTGGCCATTTTTCATCAAAAATACTATTTCTATGTCCAATTTTTTGCCAAAGTTCTTGACTAAAATTCGGCGCAAAAGGAGCAATAAGCTTAATATAAGTTTCTAACATTTCTTTTGTGGTCGTTTGGGCATTGTTGGACCCAACTTCGCTAAAGCTTCGCTGGGCAAGCGCCATATTTAACCATTCTATTAAACAGGCAATCGCTGTATTAAATTTTAAGTTTTCTAAATCTTCTGTAACTTTTTTAATTGTTTTGTTGAGCTGTTTGGAAATTTCAAATTTAGAATTTGTAATTTGTTTAGAATTTACAAAATTGAGGATTTTGTTTAAAAATCGTTGCATCCCTACAATCCCTTTATCTGACCAATCTCCGCCCTCATCATATGGTCCCATTGCCATTAAATAAAGCCGCAAAACATCAGAACCGTATTTTTCAATAAATTCATCGGGAATTACTACATTTCCTTTTGATTTAGACATTTTCGCACCATTTTTAGTAATCACTCCTTGATGGCGGAGATTGACAAATGGTTCATTAAAATTAATGTATTTCAAATCACGCAAAACTTTAGTGATAAATCTGGCGTAAAGAAGGTGCATTGTAACATGTTCTTTGCCTCCTACATATAAATCAACGGGAAGCCATTTATTCACTTTTTGTTTATCAAATGGCATATTTTTAAGACGAGGTGAAAGATAGCGCAAATAGTACCATGACGAACAGACAAAAGTATCCATCGTGTCTGTTTCGCGTTTTGCGCATCCTCCGCATTTTGGACATTTTGTATTAACAAATTTTTCGCTTCGTGCAAGAGGGGATTCGCCGGTTGGTTTGAAGTCAACATTTTTAGGTAATTTTATAGGCAAATCTTTCTCTGGAACAGAAACTTCGCCGCATTTTTCGCAATAAATAATGGGTATTGGTGCCCCCCAATATCTTTGCCGTGAAATAAGCCAATCTTTTAATTTATACGAAACATCAAAATCGCCTGTATTTAATTTTTTCAATTTTTTAGTAATTTTTTTTCTCGCCTCGGAAGATGTTAATTGAGAAAATTCAGCAGAATTTATTAATATTCCATCTTCTGTAAAGGCTTGGTTGATTTTAGTTTTAATTTTTTCATTTTTAATTACTTGCCTTATTGGTAATTTGTATTTTTTTGCAAACACAAAATCACGCTCGTCGTGAGCCGGAACGCACATAATCGCTCCTGTCCCATAATCTGGTAAAACATAATCTGCTATCCAAACAGGAATTTTTTCATTATTGACTGGATTTATTGCGTATAAACCAGTAAAAACGCCTTTTTTTTCTTTTTGCAAATCAGAACGCTGCAAAGCGGTCTTGCGCATCGTTTGATTTATATAATTTTGAATCTTCTCTATTTTGCTCGCAGGCGGATTGAATCCTAATTCTTGAAATTTTTCAGGCGCAAGAACTAAATATGTTGCGCCGTATAGCGTATCAACCCTGGTGGTAAAAACTTCAATATATTGTTTGTGATTTTGAATTTGTGATTTAGAATTTGTTTCGGATTTCGAATTTCGAATTTCGAATTTTATAACTGTGCCTTCAGAGCGCCCAATCCAATCTTTCTGTCTTTTTTTGCTTTCCTGCGGCCAATCTAATTTTTCTAAACCTTTTAGAAGCGGCTCTGCGTAATGGGTAATCTTGAAAAACCATTGTTTCAACTCTTTTTGATATACTTCACTGTCACAACGCTCGCATTGTCCATTAATAACCTGCTCATTTGCCAAAACTGTTTTACAAGATGGACAGAAATTTACTTTCGCCATTTTACGATATGCTAAGCCGTTTTTGTAAAGCTGCAAAAAAAGCCACTGCGTCCATTTATAATATTCGGGGTCTGATGTAATAATTTCGCTTGACCAGTCATACATAGCGTTGATTTGCTTGAGCTGTTTTCTAATATAATTAATATTTTCTTGAGTTGATCTTGCAGGAGGAATACCGGTTTTAATAGCATAATTTTCTGCAGGCAAACCAAAAGAATCAAATCCCATCGGCTCGAAAACATCAAAACCTTGCATTTTTTTGTAGCGAGCGTATGTATCAACCGGTCCGAAATTATACCAGTGGCCTAAATGCAGCTTATCAGCCGAGGGATAAGGAAACATTACAAGACAATAAAATTTTTTCATTTCAATAATTATTGTACTAAAAAACAACCCCAAAACTCAAGAGCTAAAAAAATAGGGTTCTAAAAACCTAGAACCCATTACGAAATCTTGCACTTATGCTTTTAATAATTGCATCCAATGCGCTGTGAAGAACACGCCACTCATTTTGTGCAGCAAGTTTTTCAAACTCAACCGGATAGTTCGGACAATTTTGCCATGGTTTTAACATATTAGGATTTAGTCGGCCGCACCTTATTTCTTGTTCTGCTTTACGGGCGATTTCACCTGCAATAACCGGCCAATCAAACTTATAGTCCCTATCAACCAAACAAAGAAATTCATCAAGCGTACAAAGGTTGTAATCAACAAGCGTTTGTATAGCGTTTCTAATAGCGTCTGCCGCTTGACATCTATCTGTGGGATGACAAATTAAATCCTCAAGATAGGCAAGAAATTTTGATCTGTCACTTACAGCGCTCATCTCTCTCACCCCCTGATGATAAATATATACCACTTATTTATTAAAAAGTATATATTTTAATATATTTAATTTTTATTGTATAATAATAACAAATAATCAAAGGGGTAAAATTAATGAAGGATCTTGATCAAAAAATTCTAGATATTCAAAAAAGCACTCGAACTTTGTTCAAAATGTTTTTGCCTTTGCATGATAAATTACGATTAAGATCTCGATTATATTATAACTGGCACTTAAACTGGTTTTCTTCACCTGTTCATTATTCAATAGGATTTTTGTTTCTTCTGGCAATTATATACTCAATTGTCAGCGCATACGGAATAGTAGGAGCTTCTAAGCGCAAATCTAATGATATTGCTAGCACAAATATCGGAAAAGAAACAAATGATCCGGGGACAAATTTAACCCCTTCCGAGTCTGATAACACTGCACAAAACACATCTATAGTAGATGAAAAAGTTCTTGGTCAGATTGGTCAAATTAGTCAAATTGCTACAAATGAGATTGTTAAAATTATTTCTGAAAAAATGGCTCCTTTGCCCTTTCTTTCGTCAGAAAATACTCAAACCCAAATCAAAAATATTATTGAAAGTGATTTAGCAAAAGACAAAAATATTATTACTATGATAAATAAGATTGACAGCCAATCTCAAATAAATGAAACGTTGTATAGCGATCTATCTTCTGCTATTGCAAAAATCAGCACAGAAGCAACTTTGGAAGCCTTAAATGAAAAAATTGAAACTGGTTTGGCAAAAGATGAAACTATACAATTGTTGACCGAACAACTCTCATCTGATATGTCTGATCTTAAAAAAGCATTATCCGAAACACTCACTGTTTCTATCAGTAATTGGGCTGCTTCATACACCATATCAAATTTCCCCTCTGATTATCCTTCGTCCTCAACCGAGAGAAGTCAGGAACAAATTGGTAAAGAATATTTTCAAAGATCGGAAGGTTTTTTTGCCTGGGCAGTTAGACAAAATTATGGAAAAACTGCTCATTCTGGCCGTATAGATATTCCAACTTCCGGACAAACTAAGATTTTGGATTTAGCAACACCCGCAAATCATACTTATTATGCAACTCAAATTTCATTTTCTTCAATCAATGAAAAAGATAATTGGTTTAGTGTAAATTTTAAACCAATTGACGGAGATGAAAATAATGTTGCCGAGATAACTTATGAAAAAACCGGAACTTATGTTCAGGATTTTAATAAAAAAATAAAAACAGGCGAATACCTGCAAATAATTATGAATGGGGTTAAAGACAGTAAAGGAACTTCTTCGGCAACAATAAATTATATTGACTTGCCGTGGGAAGAATAAAATTATTCACAATGGTGGTGTTTGTTGGAAAAAGTCAGAACTCATTTTGAACAAAATTACGAATTTTCTTTTTCGAAAAAAGTTCGTGCATCTTCAAGCAAACACCAAAATGTAACACCCCTGGGGTGTTACATTGGTTTTTGGACCCGAGGGGAGTTGAACCCCTGACCTCTTGCATGCCATGCAAGCGCTCTACCACTAAGCTACGGGCCCATTGGGCATTATTTTATCACAAAACTGCCCTTAAAAACAATGTGATAATTACAACGCTTAAAATTATTTTAGCGATAAAACTGAAAAATAATCCAAAAAATGCGCCTACCCCGGAATTTATTGCTTTGTCCATCTCTTTTTTTTCAAAAATTATTTCAAAAAGTATAGCTCCAAAAACAGCTCCAATTAAAAATCCAAAGATATTAAAAATAAATACTCCTAAAATTCCGCCCAAAATCGCCCCAAAAATACCCCATTTACTTGCACCGGCTTTTTTAGCGCTAAAAATTGTCCCTAAATAATCAAAAAGAAAACCAAAAAGAGAAAGACCGAATAAAAGTGCCAGAAGTCCAAAAGATATATTTTGAAAATGAGTAAGTAATGCGAAAATTAGTATTCCGGCAAAAATTAAGAGCATATCAGGCAAAAAAGGGATAATAATTCCCAAAAATCCGAGCAAAACTAATAAAATAAATAATCCCCAAGCAAGATAAATCATAGTTTTGCTCCTGCGTCAAAATCTACAACTATTGTGGTATTGGGGTGCTGTTTCAAAAAGGATGCCGGAACATCCGAGGTTATCGGACCGTGTACCATTTTATCAATAATGTCGGCTTTTTTGTTTCCTGTTGCCAAAAGCAATATCTCTTTGGAGCTTAAAATACTTTTTATTCCTAAAGTTATGGCTTTGACGCTTTCTGTCTTTAAGTCAACAACGCGCGTGATGGAATTGTATTCGCTTCCCGGCTCATTAAAACCAATGTGGCCGTTTATACCTAAACCCAAAATAGCCAAATCAGCAGGGCCTAAACGAGCTAAAAGTTCTTCATAAGACAGACATTCTTTTTTCAAATCCTTTGCTTTGCCGTTTGGAATATGAACATTTTTTAGGTTAATATCTATCTTGGAAAATAGATTTTCTTTCATGTGTCTGTGCAGTTTTTCGCTTTCTATATATTCATCTAAATTAAAAGTGATTACTTTGTTAAAAGAAACTTGGCGCATTTGGCTTTTTTTGGCTAAAATTTGATAAGTTTCCAAACTTGTTTTATCAGCAGGAAGTATCAAAACAGTTTCAGGATTATCTGAAATTAAATTACAAATTCGTCGCGCTGTGTATTCGGCGACTTTGTGGGAGCTGCGTTCTTTTAAGATTTTCATTTTAATTGTTTAATAAATTTTTTCGCTTTTTCTTTATCTTTGACTTTTTCTTCAAGTTGCGCATCCATCAGTTTTTTTAATATTTCACCAACTTTAGGACCTGATGAAATATTGAGAATTTTCATTACTTCAAAACCATCAAGCAAAGGTTTTGGCGGTTTTGGACGTTTAAGTTCATCTTTGTATAATTTTTTTGCCGTATTATACAAGGACAAATCTATATTGTCTTTTTTGCCAAGCCAAGACGCCTGCCCATCTGCCTTCCATACCTGTAATAATTCGGGAAAAAGGGGATGCATTGCCCATTGCCTCTGACGGCAGATTTTCATTTTTGGGATATCTTTGTGTTTTAAGTGTTCATTCACTAAAAAAACCACTTCCTCACGTTCTTTTTTAGAAAACTTTAATCTTTTGCAGATTTTTTCTGACATTTCAGCTGATTTTTCAATATGACCGTAAAATACTGTTCGCATACCTTTAACGGGGTGTAATATTTCTTTTCTTTTTTCGGGTTTTCCCAAATCATGAAAAAAAACAGCCCATGCAATTTCTTTTTTTGCTTTTTCGGGTAGTTTTTTTAGAGATAAAACAGTGTGGGTAAAAACATTACCTTCAGCATGATAGGCGGGTGGTTGCTCGCATTTTTTCATTTCTTCAACTTCAGGCAGAATATATTTTAATATGCCAAGTTGTGACAAATCTTCAATGCCTTTTGCCCTGTATTTGCTTTGCATAATTTTATCCAGCTCATCTTTAATTCGTTCAGAAGAAACGGTTTTGATCAGATGAGCGTATTTTTTTATGGCGTTTTTGGTTTTTGCTTCGTACTTAAAATTAAGACAATTTTTAAAACGCACAGCCCGCAAAATCCGTAAGTGATCTTCTTGTATGCGTTTTCCAGGGCTTCCAATAAATCGGATAATTTTCTTTTTTAAGTCGTTTTTGCCTTTCACATAATCAATGATTTTTTTATTTATAGGATTATAAAACAAACCATTTATAGTAAAATCGCGACGCAAAGCATCTTCTTTTTCAGAAACAAAGTGAATTTTTTTGGGACGACGGCCGTCTAAATATTCTTCCTCGCCGCGGAATGTTGCTACCTCAAAATGGCCTGTTTTGCCTATTACCAAAATAACGCCAAACTGCTTGCCAACTGGTTTAGTATGGGGAAAAATTTTTTCTATCTCGTCAGGATGGGCCGATGTTGAAATATCATAATCTTTTGGCTTTAACCCCTGCAACATATCACGAACACAGCCGCCAGCAAGATATGCAACATAGCCTTTTTTGTTTAAGGTTTTACAAAGCGATAATGATTCTTTCATAAGAGAACATTTTATTACTTTTTCTTTTTAACTTCAATAGCGCCTTCAGGACACACCCGCTCGCATAAACCACAACCAATGCAACGCTTAATATCGCAAGTTGATGTGGGCATCCCATAAACTCCACCAATTTTTGGGTTAAAAGAAAGAGCTTTGGAGGGGCATCTATAAACGCAAATCCCGCAAGATTTGCAATGACCGGGATTTATTTGCCAGTGTTTTTTATCATCTTCAAAAGTAATTTTATCTCGTTTATTTTTTGTGTCGCCTTTATAATCTAAACTATGGGTTCTTGACGGCAGTCTCATTCCCATAACCCTGCCAACCAAAAATGCTTTTTTATTTTGAGAAACAAGTTCTGGAAGAATTTTTTTGGCTTGAAATTTTTTCACTAATGTTTCTATAATAATTTCTTTTTCCAAAGGCAAAAACTCTGAAATTATGCCAAGGGCTAACATATTAAATGTTCTATAAGAAAGTTCGTGCTCTTTTAATTTTTCTTCAAATCCAATTAAATTAAGAATTTTTGTGCGCCCGTTATAATAATTTTTTACTCGCAAAATTGAGCGCGGACATAAAACTATTAAAAGATCAGCTATCTTAAATTTAGGATAGGTTAAAGGGCTGCGCGAAATTTGAACATAAGCCAAAGAAACACCGCCGCGCTGTTCTACGCCAAAATTTGGCAAATATATGCTTTCAAATCCATTTTTAGTAGCTGCTTCATTTAAAATCTGGCCAATAGCCTGAACGCCCTGACCGCCCTCGCCAGATAACAAGACTTTGAGATTATTCATTTGACTTTAATTCTCCTGATGGATATGCTTGTTCTATTTTTTCCAAAAAATCAAAAGTTTCTTTGGCGTCGGTTTTCCAATTTATGGGACAAACCGAAAGAATTTCCACAAACGAAAAACCTTTACCATGAATTTGGTTTTTAATTGCTTTTTCAATATATTCTTCTACTTTGAGCGGATTGCGAATACTTGCGCGTGCAATGTAGGCGTGCTTATTAGTTAGTATTTTTATAATTTCCGGGCCTAAAAAAGGCAAACCGGTTTTTTTTGTATTGCGACCAGATGGCGTAGTTTCTGTTATTTCTTTTGGAAGTGTTGTTGGCGCCATTTGTCCGCCAGTCATACCGTATAAAGTATTATTGACTAAAATAACTGTTATCAGATCATTTCTATGTGCGCTGTGAAGTAAAGCCTGCAGACCTATTGCATAGCCGCCGCCATCTCCGGTTAATGCTAAAACCACGCTTTCTGGTTTTGCAAACTTAAAACCTGCCATTACCGGCGTAGTTCTTCCATGATGTGTTTGAATTGTATCAACCTTGAATAAATCCCAAGCCAAAAGCGAGCAGCCAATATCAAGCCCAATTACTGACCTTTGGCTAATTTCTAATCTATCTATTACATTTCCGAGCGCTTTCAAAATTATTCCATAGCCGCAGCCCGGACAAAAATATGTCGGCAAAGATTCTTTCTTAAAACATTTTGGTATCATAAAACCCTCGCGAGTTCTTCTTCAAAAATTCCCAAAGCCGGACGCTGATATTCTAAATAAATAGTGCTGATGCCATATAGAGAATTTTTTAGCAGGCGAGAAAACTGTCCGGCAGACGATTCAACGACAATAATTTTTTGCGCTCGTTTGGCAAACATTTTTGCCTGCGAATCAGGAAAAGGCTGTAATGTTATGGGCCTAAAAAGCCCGACATTTTTCCGTTCTTTACAAATCTCAAGGCAAGCTGCTGCTGCAGAGCCGTGAGCAAAAATTATTGTTTTTGAATGAGTGCATTTATATGTGTCATAATCAGCGATATCGCGGCTTATGTGTTCAAAATCGCGAATATTTTCTGATAAAATTTCATTTAATTCTTCTTCCTGCGAATAGGTGTTTCTGATATTAACAATTTTTCTTGCGTCACCTAAAATATGCTTTGTTGTGGATATATATTGGGGACGATATATCTCTACTTTTTGCCGAGCTTTTGCCATATAGCCATCAGAAAGTAAAAAAGTCGGAAAACGATATTTCCAAGCTGTGTTAAATGTTTTAATAGTTAAGTCGTAAATTTCTTGTAAACTGCTCGGAGAATAAACAACGCGCAAACCTTCGCCATTGCCGCCACAGCAGGTAAGTGTTACTTCCTGCTGTGAATAAATAACGGTTCCAGTTGATGGGCCGCCGCGCTGAGTGATAATGCCAACAAATGGCAGACGCATTGCTTCTGCCATAGAAATTGGGTCCTGCATAAGAATATTTCCCGGACCACCCGTGGCAGTAAAAGCTTTTTCGCCGCCAAGGAGTGCGCCAATAACTCCAAAACCTGCCGAAGTTTCATCTTCTGTTTGAATAAATTTAAGCCGCTCATTTTTTTCTGCTTTTTTTGCAAATTCTGTTGTTATTTCAGTTGATGGAGTAATAGGATAGCCAAACATCATCCTGCCACCTGCGGCAATAGCAGCGTCTACAACAACTTCATTTCCTGTTAAATATTTTGTTTCCATAAAATGCCTGCGACACATTAATTTTTTTAATAAATCTGTCGCATCCTCCGATAAATTTTGGCACGAGGCGTGTATGAATAATACCCATAAGCCGAGTGCGAAAATAAGGAGGACCTTCCCTAATATAAATATATCACAAAAAAACCCGCAAAAGAAGATGCGGATTTGAAATCTGCTTTTTTTAATTCAATCTATCAAGGATTTCTTGATACGCCGCAGCTGTTGTTCTGTGTAATTTATTTTTGGCTCTATCTCGCAAAAACGCAACGATATACTCGATATTGCCCATGATTCTATCATGTATTTCTTGATCCGGACGATTACCTGCACAATATAAATCTGCATATGTTTTTACAACTTTTTCATATCTCTTACAACGCTCAAAAACTCTAACGCTTTCAATACCAGGTATAAGTAAAACTGTCAAATCATCTACAAATACAAAGAATTCGTCTACGCTTAAAGTAAGATGCACACTGCTTGGGGACGTACTTCCCTCATATCCAACCGCGATTTTCATCGTCTCACCTCTACCTTGTTGTTTGGGTGCAGGGATAAAATATACCACAGCGAAAATTGTTTTGTCAAATTATGATA
>Ga0210057_1006073_pt1 | contig 15174 bp, 16 predicted proteins | sample CryGeyCG2114_010_2_FD_183968 | JGI IMG/M metagenome (GOLD analysis project Ga0210057, IMG submission 183968) | Groundwater microbial communities from aquifer - Crystal Geyser CG10_big_fil_rev_8/21/14_0.10 (SPAdes) (version 2) | ecosystem: Environmental > Aquatic > Deep subsurface > Groundwater ... | reverse complement strand
GTTTCATGGCGGGTACAAAGTCGGGAGTGGTCATGTCGGTGACTAAGATATCGCCGCGCTTGATTTTATTAATTTCTTTGGCAGACTTGAGAATGTTGACGATCCCCGTGACTACTCCAGGACTGGCGGGCTGACCCTCGAGGATTAGTTTGCCCGAAATGGGTTTGGCGCTAGATTGGGTCTCTTTGTTCACTGTGTTGGTAGCTTTGATGGTAGTGATGGGTCTGGTTTGGACAACGAAAAGTTTGCCGTTTTCGATGGCCCACTCGGAGTCTTGGGGGAAGAAGTAGTGCTGTTGGAGCTTTTTGCCAAGACGCGCCACCTCTTCGGCTTGTTTGTCAGTTAATTTACGCATATTTTGGCGAGATTTTGGTACTTTACGCTGAATATTCCCTTCACCTGAACGGACCATTTCTATATCTTGATGAACAGTTTTGTATTCTAACAACTTGAGACTTACTTTATCTACTTCGTAATGATCTGGTGTGACGGCACCTTGAACAATGTTTTCACCTAGTCCCCAAACTGCTTCAATCACTATATGTGATTTATCATTTGTAACTGGATTTATAGAAAACATTATGCCTGAGATATCCGACTGAACCATTTTTTGAACTGGGACGGCAAGTGCTACTTTGAAGTGATCAAACCCCTGCTGTACGCGGTAGTAGATAGCACGTGGCTCAAATAAACTGGCCCAGGCTTTGCGGATGTGGAATATGACAGAGGCGTCACCTCGGACATTTAAATAAGTTTCTTGTTGACCAGCGAAACTGGCTTGTGGTAAATCTTCGGCGGTGGCTGAACTTCTAACGGCTACCCATGGATTGTTGCCTAATTTGTCATAGGCTTGAAAGACTTGTTCTTCAATATCTTTTGGAAACGGGGATTTTTCTATCAGGTTTATCACTTGATGACTCGCTCGATCAAGAGCGCTTGCATTTTCGACGTTTAGATCCTTAAGGATGGCTTTAATTTTGTATTCTAGATTGTTCTCTGCAATCATATGAACGTAGGCGGAAGAAGTGATGACAAATCCACCAGGTACGGGGAAACCTGCTTTGGTCATTTCCCCCAGATTGGCACCTTTGCCGCCAACCTTGTCGACGTCATCCTTATCGATTTCGTGAAACCATAAAATATATTTTGGGGCAGACATAGCTTTAATATACGGTGTATATTGATAGTAGTAAACCCCTACAGGGCCTGGCCCTGAAGGTAGATATATGCCGCAAAAAAATAGTAGAAAAGAATACGAGCCTGGTGGTTATTATCATGTTTATAATCGTGGCGTGGAGAAACGCATGATATTCTGTGAGGAAGCAGACTATAAAACGTTTTTGGGATATCTTAAACTTTATTTAACTAGTCCTAACCTTCAGGGCCTGGCCCTGAAGGATGAAGGTGGTCATACGATCTCGCCTTCTAGAGCACCAATGAATTTTACTGGAGATTTAGAATTGCATGCATATTGTCTAATGCCAAATCACTTCCACTTTTTGTTAAAGCAAAATGATGAGCGGACTATGCCGGAATTTATGCACTCGTTAATAATGAAGTATGTAATGTATTTTAATAAAAAGTATAAGCGAGTAGGGTCACTTTTTCAGGGAAGATATAAATGTGTAAGAGTTGAAAGTGAGGCACAATTTACTTACGTGAGTAAGTATATTCATAGAAACCCAATTAATTTACTGCCTACAGGGCCAGGCCCTGAAGGCTTGATTGACTACAAGTATTCTAGTTATCAAAACTACTTGGGGATGTTTCAGCAAAACTGGATCAAGAAAGATGATGTGCTCTCCTATTTTTCTAAAACTAACCCAAGAATGAGTTACCAGAACTTCGTCGAGGAAACAGGAGATTTATCAGTCGTATATGACTTGATGTTGGATATGGATGATTGACGTACCTACAGGGCCTGGCCCTGAAGGTCTATTTGGACATTTGGGATTTGAACCAGTCGACACTGGGGATGGGTGAAGGGTCGATGCCATAAAGGACGGGAAGATAACATGCAACAAACTCGGCGATCATGATCACTTCAAAAACCTGCTCGAGCTTGGTTTCTGTCGTCGCTAGGATCATTTGAGTCTCGTAGCCTTTTTGCTCGACAAGGCTCTTGGTAAGTAAAACTCGCTTTTGGACCCTGGGATGATAGATGGCCGAGTTGAAAAAGAAAAATACTGTCGTTTCCTTGGCTAATTTTGGGTAGCTAAGTGCTTCCAGATAGTGATGATTGAATTCTGGTAGGTGCCACTCGCTAGTTAGGGACTTGGCATTTTCATTGAACTGATTGTTCATGACGTGGGCGGCTCCGATTAAATGTTCGGCCGCCACAAAAACAACGTGTTTGTCATAACTCGCAAACGCTATGAGTTTAGCTAGATCATTTGTTCCTTCTGGGTTTAGTTGTGAGATTTGTTCTTTTAAGTTGTCGACGAGGTTGAGGACGTCGGATTCGGAAATATTTATGAGACCCATTTTGGCAAACATAGAGAGTTGTCCAAAGACTGTATAACCGATAGCCATGCGGGGCTGATGGCTGGAGTTGTATTTGGCATCAATTAGATACATAGGCCAGTGATTATTCTTCGCCATTTGGGCTAGTTCTCCCCCACTGGTGATTACGGCGATTTTGGCACCTACCGACTGCGCTTGCCTGACTGCGGCTAAAGTCTCCTCCGTATTGCCGGAGTAGCTAGAGAGGAGAACGAGAGATTCAGGGCTTACATAGCCGGGTAGATGATAATGGGGATAGATCTCTAGAGGGAGGGTGAGCTCATCTTTGAATAAACGCTTAATGACTAAACTCCCGAGATTGGAGCCACCCATGCCGGAAACAATAATGTTTTTGGCTTGGTGATAGTCGCTCGGAAATGTCAGACTTTTGGTTTGCTCCCAGGCGTCTTGGATCTGGTCTGCCAGTGCCTCGACGGATCCCAAAAGGTCGGATTTATCTAATTCTTTGATTTTTTCGCGCGAGTCGAGGATTGATGGCATACATTAATTCCTAATTAGTAATAATACTTCATCACGTTTTTGCTTCATCAATTCTTGTGACTTGGCTTCGAGGGTCAATCTCAATAATGGCTCCGTATTACTGGGTCTAACACAGAAACGCCAATTGGCGTATTCTACAGAAACTCCATCCAATCTAGAAATTTCTGCATCCTTGTAATGCTCTGCGATTTCATTCATCTTACCATTTTTGTCTTCTATCTCAGTATTAATTTCTCCCGATATAAAGTATCTATTCATCACTGGAGCTATTGCGGCTGATAATTTCTCTTGATGAGTAGAGATGTAGTCAAGCATTTGCATAGCTGGGATCATGCCACAATCCGCATACCAAAAGTCACGATAGTATGTATGACCACTAGATTCACTAGCAAAAGTGGCGCGTGTTTGACGCATTTTTTGTTTAATATAAGAATGTCCTACTTGACATAAAGTGGCCTGACCACCATGTGCTCTGATAGCATCAAGAGTCGCCCATTGATATCTAGGTTCATAAATAATTGTTGATTTTGGGTATTGCTTGAGAGTTTTTTCAATCAATAAAGTATTGACATAATAAGGGTCAATAAAATCTCCCCTTTCTGAAACAAAAAATACACGATCTGCATCTGCATCCCAGGTGATTCCTAGATCTGCTTTATGCTGTTTTACTAATGCACATAATTCGGTTCTATTTTCTGAAATATATGGATCTGGGCGTCCTTTGGGAAAGTTACCATTTGGCTTATCGTTAATCGCAATAATTTCGATTGGGAGGTTGCCTTTTTTAATAATATTATGAAAAACTATTCCTGCAAAACCAAAATTCGGATTAATGACAATTTTGAGAGGTTTAATGTCGACACCATTTAGCCAACCTAAAATATAGTCTGAGAAATCATCGAGTAAATCAATTTTACGCACATTACCTTTTTTTTTGCTAGGTTTTATATTTCCTGTCTGAATTAGATCTCTAATTTGTCCAATACCTTCCTCTATAGTCATGGCAACAGGTCCAGCTTTGACCATTTTGAAACCGTGCCACTCTGATAGATTATGTGAAGCAGTAACTTGAATTCCTCCTGCGTATTTGTAATTACCAACTCCAAAGTAATACATATCAGTAGAGATTAGACCAACATCTACTACATCTACTCCTGCATCCAGCAATCCTCTAATTAAGCTTTCTTTGAGTTCGTGAGAATGAAGACGAACATCTTCGCCAACTAAAATTTCTCCATTTGGTTTTGTGTACTCTGCATATGCTAAACCAATTTGATATGCGAGATCATTATCAACATTTATAGGGTAGATTCCGCGAATATCATAAGCTTTAAATATACTTTGATCTAATTGCATAACCCTCCTTTTTCGTAATTAAGATCTTTATCTTAGTAAAGATGTAAGTAATAAGTCAAGGTGGTCGGTGTAGGAGAGTTTGGTGGCGCCGGTTTTGATGGCAAAATCAATCTTTAAGAGTTCGGATAAAAAGTTACTGAGCTGTTTGGACGACCATTTACTGGCCTGGACACGCAGTTTGTCCATCTGCCAGGGAGAAAACTTGGGAATGGTGGCTGACTGTATCATGATTAAATAACTAATTTGGCGAGCGAGCATGGTAAAGACGATGATGTCTTCGGTTCCCGTGACTACCTCGTGCAAGAGAGAGAGGGCACGACTAACGTTCCCCGGATAGATACTTTCCATAAAGGCAAAAAGCTCGGTGGGGGCTTTGGAGTTGGAAATTTTGGCACTGGGGAACTTTTTTAAATTAGGAGCGGTTATTTCTTTTTTGTCCCACAAATAAATATTTTTGTCACCTTGATAGTTTACAAGCATCGTTATGCAAGTATCTTTGTCTTTTGAGCGAAGTCTGCCCAGCAAGTTTTCGAGGACAATTGATTCTGTAGAGAACAGGCTGGCAGTATAGAGCGTAGATTCTAGATCTCGAGGAGTAAGTTTGTCTCCGACAAGAGTCCTGATCTCATGGCCAGCCACTTTATCTTTTGAAAGTGCGTCTTGTAAGAGTTTGCGAGAAGCTCCTGAGCCAGCGCCGTGGAAAATTTGAATCATAATTAAATTGTATCCTGTAAGGCCTAACCTTCACTTCACAAAGATCAGACCTTTAATCGCTAAGTACCAATTGATCGCCAAGAACTATGTTATTTTCTGCTGCCCAGCCAGCGCGTGTTTCGAGGATCATATTGACTGGAACTAGGGGTGAATAGGTAGGTAGTTTGTCTACTGTTTCTACTTTGACATCATAAGTTATATCTACTACTTTGCCGCTTGCGATCCAGATTATATCGAGAGGAAATTTCATATCTTTCATCCAAAAAACTGGGATATGATACTGTGGGAAGACAAACAACATCCCGTCAGTATCTCCTAAATCTGCTCTGTTTGATAAACCTTTTTCCCACTGTGATGAATTTTTGGCTAGCTCTATAGTGATATCTAGATCTTTGAGTTTGGCAGATTGCTTAATTGGAAGTCCTAGAATGACACGAAAAATATTTTCGAGTTTGTAGAGAACATGTGAATTTTTGAAAAAAGGTATGGTCCAGCTAGGCTGCTTGGGACTAGACAGAACTACTGATTTAGTAACTGACTCCGTGATTTTTGGATTACCTGTTGATTTGGGCAAATTGAAGATTGATTGTCCTGAGACACTATATTGACCATCATCTTTGATTAAGGAGAATATTTTGTACTGCTGCCCCCCGCGTAGAACAAAGGGAGTAACTGCTACGACATTTACATCTTTTGACCATGTTTGCCAGGCTGAACTCCAATAATTCGCTAAGATGCCATCACTTATTTTAGTTTGATCCCAGCCAGTTTCGGTTATAAAGACTGGCTTTGGGGCTAAGTTTAGATATAATAATTCACTTCTGTAACCCACAATACTTTGTAAGCCAGTTTTTTTGGCTGGTGCTACAAAGCCAGGATTGGGATAGCTATGACTAGACCAGCCGTCAAAATAGGTAAAAACTAATGGGTCATAGACACGCATTCGCGAGAGGTAGTTTTGGGCAGAAAGTGAGGTACTAGAGTTTGGCAGAGCTAAATCGAGTGAGGGTCCAATGATAAAAAAATTTGGAGACCTTTCTTTAAAAATTGCATAGGCATTTTTGACTATACTGGCATACTTTTCGGGGTCGACTGCGTCTCCCCATTCGGTCGATCTATTTACTTCGTTAAACAAGACTAGATACTTATTTTCAATGGGCCAATCGAGCTCGCCCAAAAAATTGGCAAAGTCGACGAGGTCGGTGTCGTGAGCAGTCGCCCAAGTGCCACCTTTGGGAAGAGTTGTGATGCGAATGATCGGGATAACATGTTTTTCTTTGGCTTTGTCCATGAATGATTGCAGTTTAATTTTGTCGCGATCTGTTGGCTGAATCGGAATGATGACGTAGCCCCAATCACCACCGTTGCTATTGACTAATTTGGCGGCATCATCTATCTCCTCTGGACTTAGAATATGGACACCGGCTTTGTTGTTTGGGACTGTTCTTGGATCATATATAGCCTGTGCGGAAGTGACAAAGTGATAGAGTAGCACTGTAACACATAGGATAAAAATTAGAATTTTTTTCATGTCCTTGTAAGTCCTAAGTGTTTGTAGGCAAGATCGGTGACTATCCTACCTCCTTTAGTGCGAGCCAAAAATCCAAGCTGGATCAGAAATGGCTCATATACCTCTTCGATGGTACCTGAATCTTCTGAGAGTGCACTGGCTAATGTTTCTATGCCGACTGGACCGCCATGATGGTGCTCGATGATGCGAGTGAGTAGATCACGATCAGAGGCATCGAGTCCAAGCTCATCTATCTCTAGAAGCTTGACTGTTGCTGAAACAGCGGCCTGCGTAATTTGACCGTTGTAGTGAATTTGCGCGGTATCTCTCGCACGACGAAGTAACCTATTGGCGATCCGAGGAGTACCGCGAGCACGTTTAGCTAGTGAGCTAGCGGCGGAGATATCAAATTGAATTTTTAAAATATTAGCTGAACGAATTAAAATTTTTGAGAGATCATCAGGATCATAATATTCGAGTTTGTTTATGATACCAAAACGAGAACGCAGTGGACCACTTAAAGCTCCAAAACGGGTAGTGGCTCCTACTAAAGTAAATGGTTTTAAATCTATAGAGACAGTACGAGCAGCTGGTCCTTTGCCTAAAACTAGATCGAGACGATTATCTTCCATGCCTGAGTAGAGCGTTTCTTCGACAACTTTGTTTAAACGGTGGATTTCATCGATAAAGAGAACATCTCCACTTTCTAGATTGGTAAGTAAGGCTGCAAGATCCCCTGCCCTAGTCAAAGCCGGACCAGTTGTAACATGAAGATTACCACCTTGCTCAAGTGCAATAATATGAGCTATGGTAGTCTTACCTAAACCTGGTGGACCATACAAGAGTACATGATCAATAGGCTCTTGACGTTTTTTGGCGGCTGCAAGTGCAAGATTTAATGATTGTTTGAGACGTGGTTGACCAACAAAGTCGACAAGAGTTTTTGGACGGAGAGTAGCGTCTATTTGGATTTCTTCGATTTCGGCTGTTGGGGTAAGAATATTTTCAGTCATAAAGTAGTTATTTTTTCCCTAATTGTTTTAGTATAAGCGAGAGTGCGGCTGACTCTGAGAGTCCTGTGAGATCAGTAGTTTCTAATGCTTTATCAATTTCCTGTTTATCAAAAGATAATCCTTTGAGGGCATCGTAGATATAACTATTGGCAGAAGTAGTAGCTTTAACAAGGGTCTTGCCAAGATCGAGGATAATTTTTTGGGCAGTTTTTTTGCCAAGTCCTTTGATATGAGTCAAAAAATCAAGATCGGCAGAGGTGATAGCCGATTTGATCGCAGGCACTGAGGTTGCATCCAAGATTCTACCTGCCATTTTGGGTCCGACCCCGTTGACGGTGATGAGCTCAATCAAGAGATCGCGAGCTTCTTTCGTTTGACAACCGATGAGACGAGGAATCGATTCGTTTTCGATGTAATGGTAGGTGTAGAGCGAGATCTCTGACCCTAAGGAGATACGACCAAGCCATAAGGCGATGACTTCGTAACCGATACCGGAGACGACTATAACTGCCCCATCTTTTGTATGGTAAAGTATTTGTCCAGATAGGTAGCTGATCATAATTTGATTGCTTGCACAGCTAGGGCAATAGCCAGTGCATCCGTAGTGTCATCTAGCAATTTTTTTGTGTCTATGTGTAGAAGTAATCCTACCATACGCTGCACCTCATTTTTGCCCGCATTGCCTGCGCCAGCCACCACAGATTTGATAGTGTTTGGCGAGAGCTCTGTCCAGACCAGGTCGTGCTTGGCGAAAGTGTAGAGGATGACACCTCTAGCTTCTGCGACACTAGTGACAGTCTTGAGATTTTTTTGCACGAAAAGAGCCTCGATTCCGATTTTGTTTGGATGATATTTAAAGATTAGACTTTCTATCTCGGCTTGAAGTTTGAGGAGATACTGTGATTTCTCTGTGCCTTTTGGAAACTCGATGCAACCATAGCCTACAAGGTTACACCTTGAAGAAGTGCCATCCACAACTCCCCAGCCGATACGGTGGGTGCCTGGATCGATACTTAATACTCTGGTCATGGTTTAATACTACTTTTTTCCCAAACGAAAGGCAAATCATTAGGTAGTGCTGTGACGAGGCTTGGAATTGGCGGCTTTGAGCTCTAGCCAAGTACGCTTGAGCGCGGCTTCGGCCTGGGCATACTCGATTTCGCGAGTTTTGTCGGAAAGCGTAATCTTAGCTTCTTTTTCTGCTAGCTGTACTTTGGCAAGATCGATATCTTCGGCACGAACGGCAGAGTCAGCGAGAATACTTACCTTGTCTTCTGAATCAACTTCTAGAAAGCCACCAAAAATAGCCACTATGACTTCCCCGCCTTTGGTATCTTCAAAACGTAATAACCCCTGAGTAAGCTTGGCAAGTAATGGGATATGTCCAGGTAAGACAGTGATTTCGCCCATCTCAGTCTCGACAGTGACCCTGGAAGTCTCGACAGTTAAGAGTCGTTTTTCCTGGGTGACGATGTCTAATGTCAAATTTTTTGACATAATTTACAATTTACAATTTACAATTTACAAAAATTGCGAATTGTTATTTACCTTTCCCTTTTTCGTAGTCGGCTAAGACTTCGTCGAGACTGCCTTTCATGTAAAAATTCTGTTCCGGAATATAGTCGAGCGTACCATCAATGATTTGTTTGAAACCTTTGATGGTATCTTCGACTTTGACGTATTTACCAGTAATACTGGTAAATTGCTCGGCCACAAAGAATGGCTGGGTCAAAAATCGTTGGATTTTGCGAGCACGAGAGACCGTTAACTTGTCTTCGTCTGACAATTCATCGATACCGAGGATGGCAATGATGTCTTGGAGATCCTTGTAGCGCTGTAAGACTTTTTGGACATTGCGAGCGACGGTGTAGTGCTCATCGCCGACGATGTCAGAAGACAACATTTTGGATGAACTGGAGAGTGGATCAACGGCGGGGTAAAGTGCCTGTTCGACGAGTCCGCGATCTAGTGAGATGGTTGAGTCCAAGTGAGAGAAGGTTGTAGCTGGAGCTGGATCGGTATAATCATCGGCTGGCACGTAAACAGCCTGGAAAGAGGTAATACTCCCCTTCTTGGTACTAGTAATACGCTCTTGGAGAGCGGCCATCTCGGTAGCCAAATTTGGTTGGTAACCGACAGCACTTGGAATACGACCTAGAAGAGCAGAGACTTCACCACCGGCTTGAGAGAAACGGAAAATATTATCGACAAATAGCAACACGTCTTCACCCTGCTCATCACGGAAATACTCAGCGAAAGTTAGACCGGTGAGTGCTACCCGGAGTCTGGCTCCTGGTGGCTCGTTCATTTGGCCAAAGACCATTGTTGTATTTTTGATGACGCCTGAATCGACCATTTCGTTATATAGATCATTACCCTCACGAGTACGTTCTCCTACACCTGCAAAAACGGAGTGACCAGAGTGTTCCTCAGCAATATTACGTATTAACTCTTGCATGATAACAGTCTTACCGGTGCCGGCTCCACCAAAAGCTGCAACCTTACCACCTTTGGCAAAGGGAGCAATGAGATCGATAACCTTGATACCAGTCTCGAGGATCTCGGCACTACTGGCTTGTTCAACTAGTGTTGGAGCAGCACGGTGGATTGGCATATAATGTTCGGCTTTGACCTCACCTTTATTATCTATTGGATTACCAAGGACGTTAAAAATGCGACCAAGAGAGTTTTTGCCGACGGGAACACTAATTGGCTTACCCGTATCCTCTACTTGCGCTCCACGAGCCAAACCATCGGTGGTGGACATGGCAATAGTTCGGACGGTACTCCCACCGAGGATCTGTTCTACTTCGAGAATAAGTTCTGTTCCATCGTTTTTCTTAACCTTAAGCGCATTATAAATATTTGGGATTTGACCATCAAATTTAACGTCGACAACGACTGAAATAATTTGAGTGATGTAACCGGTGTTTTTGCTAGTCATTTTTCTCCTATTCATTATATATCTATTAATTTATATTAGATCATTCGACTTGGCTCAGGATGACGTCTTTCGTCATTCCGTCCGTAGTGGAGATATCTCTACTCTATCGCCATCCTAGCAGTAGTAACGTCGAGTAACTCAGACGTCACTTGTGATTGGCGAGCGGAATTGTAGTCGAGCGTAAGATTGTCAATGAGGTCGCGTGCATTGTCTGAGGCGCTTTTCATGGCTACCATACGAGCGGAGTGTTCAGTAGCCCGAGATTCTAGGAGTGCCTGATAAATAGACATCTCGACCTGATAAGGGATGAGTTTCTCCATGAGAGCTGATGGATCTGGCTCGATAGTATATTCCAGGGTCGATGTCTGGAGTCCAGTACTATTAACCGTGACTGGGGACACCGGTAATAGTTTTTCGACAGTTACTTCGTTGGTGAGAGTTGAGATAAATTTTGGGTAGACAAAGTAGATAGAATCGAAAGTACCGGCTAAAAAGCTATCTATAGCAAAACTTGTGATAGCGCGCGATTCTTCAAAAGTAATCGTCTCTCCCAAATTATCAAAACGGGCAACTAAATTTGTGTCTCTTGTAGGGAGAACCCAGCGGGCTTTTTTGCCGATTGTTACGACTGAGATCATAGCCTCCGGATAATCAGCTGCAAAATTCATAAACCCACGATGAAGATTGACGTTGAGACCACCACACAAACCTTTTGAGGTAGCGACTAGTATTATTAAGATATTTTTTTCCGGTCTCACTTCTGTGAGTGCATGTATAGAACTGTTTGACTTTACACCGGCAACACGAAACAAAATGTCACGGAGTTTGTCGGTAAAGGGCCTTGTGGCAAGAGCTGCGTCTTGAGCTTTGTGCATCTTACTAGCGGAGACCATTTGCATGGCTTTGGTGATTTGTGAGATATTTTTGGTAGAACGTATTCGACGTCTGATACCAATGAGGCTAGTCATAGTTTAGGACTCTAGTTTGATGGTTAAACCTTCCGAGATAGACAAAACTACTTCTGTAACTGACTTCATCTGTTTTAAGACTTCGTCAGATAATGTAGCTTCTTTTTTGAGGAGTTCGCAAAGCTTGAGCCCTGGTTTGGTCTCTAGATATTCGAGTAGATTTTTTTTCCAGGCACCCATGTGTTTGAGCTCGATATTTTTGGCATAGCCCTCTGTCACTGCCCAGATGAGAATGACTTGTTTCTCGACACTCATTGGCTCATCCCAACCCTGCTTAAGAATCTCTGAAACTCTAGCGCCTTTGTCTAACTGAGCTTTGGTTATGGCATCGAGGTCTGAGGCAAATTGGGAGAAAGCGGCAAGTTCGTGATACTGAGCAAGGTCAAGTCGTAAACGACCGGCCACTTTTTTCATAGCTTTGACCTGAGCATCACCGCCGACGCGAGAAACAGAGAGACCTGAGTTGATAGCAGGTTTGAAACCAGAGTTAAATAAATCAGTTTCGAGGTAAATCTGACCGTCGGTAATACTGATTACGTTTGTAGGAATATAAGCAGAAACATCACCTGCTTGGGTCTCGATGATTGGGAGCGCTGTCAATGATCCACCACCATATTTTTTGTTGAGACGGCATGAGCGTTCGAGTAAGCGGGAGTGGAGATAAAAAACATCGCCAGGGTAGGCTTCGCGACCTGAAGGACGACGAAGTAGGAGTGAGATCTCGCGATACGCCCAGGCGTGTTTAGAGAGATCATCATAGATGATGAGCGCATCTTGGCCATGCTCGGCGTAATATTCACCAAGACATGTAGCGGAGTAAGGAGCGAGAAACTGCATTGAGGCTGGGTCAGAAGCGGTAGCGGCAACAATTGTTGTGTATTCCATGGCGCCATATTTCTCAAGTGTTGCCTCTAGTTTGGCAACGAAGGAGCGCTTTTGACCGATTGTAACGTAGATACATTTAAGATTTTGGTCTTTTTGATTCATAATGGTGGTGATAGCGATTGAGGACTTACCGGTACCACGGTCACCGATGATAAGCTCGCGCTGGCCACGACCAACAGGGATCATGGCATCGATGGCGATAATTCCGGTTTGGACTGGTTGACTCACGTGCTGACGGGTGATGACACCTTGGGCGATACGTTCGACTGGCAGCATTGTTTCGGACTTAGGAGCAGATTTGCCATCGATAGGCTGGTTGAGCGCGTTAACAACGCGACCTTGGAAGGCAGGGCCAACTGGAACAGAAAGAACTGTACCAGTGGCAGTTGCACGATCACCTTGCTTGAGATGAGTATATTCTCCAAGTAGCACCACACTGACGCTCTCATTGAGGAGAGAAAGTGCTAGACCTGTAGTACCACCTGGGAGAGTAATAATTTCGTTCATCATGACACCGGATAAACCAGATATAGTGGCAACACCGTCCCCTACACTGAGGATAGAACCGACATTGCTAACGATAGTTTTGGTATCGATTTGCTCGAGTTGTTTGAGGAGCTCGGCTTCTAGTTCACTCCCTAGTATTTGGTTGGTACTTTTCATAGGGCTAGTCCTTTGTTGTTAATTTATTTTGCACAGAATTAATTTTGCCTAACACTGAGGCATCGATAAAAGTATCATTGATCTGCAAAGTGAATCCAGCTACAAGAGAGGAGTCTACCAGCTGTACTAGTTCATATGACTCAGGTACGGCTTTGGCTAAATATGACTTGATATCTTTGAGCTCTGGAGCATCAAGTGCAACAGCTGACGTAACTACTACATGACTTTTGGAGTTTTTGTATTCACTAGACTTGATGAGTGCATCTACAACATCCGCAAGTAGTTTGATATGACCTATATCTTTTAGATGAGTAATGATGGTTTTGGCGATAACGTCTGCTTGATTAGTCATATTATTTTAGTTTGGATATCTCCTTGGCTGTAATCTTTTTGAGATCCGCTGGTTTTAGAGTATCAGCAAGCACGGCTTTAGTAGTTGAGACTACTAAGTCGACGATCCTGCCTTTAAGTTTGAACTCAACATCCTCAAGCTCTTTTTGGAAGGCTTCTTTTTGCTTACTTAGTTCAATTGATGCAACAGATTTTGCTTCTGTAATGAGTTCAACACCAAGCTTTTTACTCTCTGTCTTGGCTTCGGCAATTATGCTAGCGGCTTTTTTACTTGCTTCTGCCAAGCTTTCGGCTTGCTTTTTCTCTGCACGAGCTGCTTCTTTAAGACTTTTTTCGGTAGCTAATTGTCCATCCGCAATCTTCTTTGACCTAGCGTCCAAAATCTTCAAGATCGGTTTAAACATGAACTTGGTAAACAGGAACACGAGTACACCAAAGTTTAGGAGCTGAAGCAATACTTGCTTAATATCTATTTCCATAGTGCTCCTTTATACGAATTTGAGAATTAGCGCGACAACTAGAGCATAGATCGCGATAGCCTCAGCAAAAGCAAAGCCAAGAATCAGGTTACTCTGGATTTTGCTAGCGGCTTCTGGGTTACGACCAATGGCTTCGACTGCTTTAGAGCCAATTAGACCAATGGCTATGGCTGGGGCAATACCGCCGATTGCGATAGTTAATCCAATAATCGTATTACTGTCCATATACAGTTCTCCTTTTTAAATAATTAATTACTCGTGATGTTCGTCTCCATGGCCTAAAGTGGCCATATTAATGAATACGGACGCGAGCATCATAAAAACGAGGGCTTGAATAAAACCGACGAATATTTCGAGTGCGATAAAGGGAGTTGGACCAAGGATTGGCACAATGAGTCCCATGACTAGGAGCAAAATTTCTCCGGCAATAATATTACCGAAAAGACGAAAAGTAAAGGAAATAATCTTAGAAAAATCCGAGACTAACTCCAAAATACCAACAAAGAAATTAATAGGATTACTAAAGTCAAAGAACTTTTTGAAGTATTTGAATCCAAGATATTGATAGCCATAGACCTGGACCATGATCATGGTAATTAACCCTAGAGCTAGCGTTGTATTGATATCGGCCGTTGGTGCGCGCCAGAATGGGATCAAAACTGAGACTCCTTGGAGCTCTTCACGGAGTCCAATGGCAGCTAGACCTGGAATGAGTCCTGACCAGTTAGAAAATAAGATAAAGATAAAAAGCGTACCAACCATGGGGAAGAAACGTTTAGCTTTGACACTACCTGCAATGCTCTCAACTACACCATAAAGTGTTTCAATAATAAATTCTATAGCTGACTGGAGACGACTTGGAGCTCCCTTTGTTTTGATTTGTTTAGAAAAAAGATAAACACTAACGGCAAGTATTGCAGTTACTATCCATCCGGTAAGGAGTGAGTTGGTGATTGTTAACCCAAATAAGCGTGCAACCGGCTCGGCGCTGATTGAAATATTAAGTGCCATATGGTTCTTTATGTTACCAGAAGCAAAAGATTACGTCAACGAAATTTGGGCTTTACTTGAGCACTTTGATCCTGAACCGCGAAGGTTCTCTGTAAGTATTTTTCACTTTGTGTGAACTGTTATAACGAAGTTCGTACGTTTTTCAAGATGTAATGGGCTCACCCCGCCTGGGTGCGCGCCGCCGACCGCGCACCTGCGGGGTTCGCCTGCCTGACGGCAGTATTTTTGCGCGCGATTTACGGCTTCGCCGTACATTATGAAATTATCAACACAAAAC
>Ga0210057_1006072_pt1 | contig 15175 bp, 19 predicted proteins | sample CryGeyCG2114_010_2_FD_183968 | JGI IMG/M metagenome (GOLD analysis project Ga0210057, IMG submission 183968) | Groundwater microbial communities from aquifer - Crystal Geyser CG10_big_fil_rev_8/21/14_0.10 (SPAdes) (version 2) | ecosystem: Environmental > Aquatic > Deep subsurface > Groundwater ... | reverse complement strand
ATACAATGAAGCCAACATTAATGCATATCCGAAAAAAACCAAAAAATATTCAAAATAACTAAGGAAATTTTTATATTTTTTGCTTATATAATCCATTAGCTTTATTCCAATTTTAGTTCTATATAATATTAGAATCCCCTCTCTTTTCAATTTTTTTCTTCTCTTAATTAAAAAAATCCCAAGAATTATGCCAAATATAATTAGAAAAGTTATATCATAAAAATAAAAACTCATTTTTATTATTTTTTCCTTATGGTTCTAAAAGCCCTCTTTTTACATTTTCTGCATTTAACTTTACCTTCTATAATTTTTCTAGCATCTGCTCTTATTTTGCTTCCACAATTTTTGCAAAAAAAAACATTTCTAAACAATCTTATTTGTGCTGTTGGAATTTTTACTGCCATTTTTATGTTTTTCTTTTTATTATTTTTCTTCCGTCTATATCCCAGTATTCTATATTACTTCCTTCTTTAATTTCTGTCCTAATTTCTGGGTCAATGATAACATCTAAAGTTTCAAAACTTTCTAAATCCATTATGCTTGCTTTATCTTCTTTAATATTCAAAATCTGGCCTTTTAATTTTTTGATTAAAGGAACCTCAAATCTCTCATGTCCAGGGACAGCAATAACTTTTTTGTTCCCATCAAATATTCCGATAGCTTCTAATCTGACTTTGCTTGCCCCATGTTTTCCTGTTTTACTTATATCTATATTTTTAACAATGCAAGGAGCTCCGTCGATTATTATCGCAGTTCCAGATTTAACTTCAACAGCATTAATTAATTTAAAAGTCATACCCCAAGAAAAAAAATTAAGTTTATAAAGCTTTCCCGAATAGATTTTTCATGTCAGAAATGTTCATAAATTTACATTTCTGATCACTTCAGAAACTGAAAGTTTCTGAGCACTCTCAAAATTCAGAGAATTTTGAAGTCACAAAACCAAGAAAATCTTCATGAAGTTCAGATTTTCTGGTCCAGGAAATCAAAAGATTTCCTTGGAATCGGAGATTTTTGATATGCTAAATAAAAATGATTTTGTAGAAGTAGAGTACATAGGAAAAACTAAAGATGGTAATATTTTTGATACAAATATTAAAGAAGAAGCCAAAAAAATAGAATTAAACATAGAAACAAGACCTTTAATTATTTGTTTAGGCCAAAACATGATCTTGCAAGCAATAGATGAATTTTTAATTGGTAATGAAGTAGAAAATTATACTTTAGAATTAAGACCAGAAAAAGCTTTTGGAATTAGAAGAAAAGAGCTAGTAAAAATAATGCCTATTTCTGTATTTAAAAATTCAGATATATCTCCTAGGCAAGGAATGATTTTTTCTTTTGATAATTTACTTGGCAAAATAACTGCAATTTCTGGAGGCAGAGTTATAGTAGATTTCAACAATCCCTTAGCAGGAAAAGAAGTTATCTATGAACTTAAAATAAAAAGAGTAGTTACAGACGAAAAAGAAAAAATTAAAACTTTGATGTTGGCTTTTTTTGGAAAAGAGTTTGAATTTAAAATAGAAAATAAAAAACTCATTATAGAATCTAGCCCAGAATTCTCTAAGTTTGTTCTTTTGTTCAAGCCAAAATTCAAGGAAATTTTGAATTTGGATTTAGAGACCTCAGAACTTCAAGAATCAAAGATTCTTGACAGCTCTCAGAACCAAGAAAATCCTCCAAAAGTAGGATTTTCTGGTCCAGAAAATTCTAAAAGAATTTTCAAGGATTCAAAAGGAATTCTGAAGTCTAAAGATTCTGAAGGTGCTCAGAAATTCGAACGAACAGAGAGAATTTCTGACATAAAAGAAATTAAGGAAAAAAAAGAAGGAGTAGAGTAAGAACAACATATATAAATTTCTATATAAAAATTTATAAACTTCTAAAATATAAAAAATTAATGGCTTATATCACAAAAGAGACTCACAGAATAGAATATCCTACTGAAGAATTAAAAGAAGTCCTTGAAATTGACAAAGAATTAGAAGAACTTATTAAAAAACAAACTGCAAAAGTTAAGGTTTTTGGTGTAGGTGGAGCAGGCGGAAATACATTAAGTCGAATGAGAGAAATAGGGATTAAAGGATGTGAGATGATTGCTACAAACACAGATGCCCAAGATTTACTTTACACAAATGCAGATTATAAGATTCTAATTGGAAGAGAATTAACACAAGGACTAGGAGCAGGCTCAAATCCAAAAATAGGTGAAGAAGCTGCTCGAGAATCAGAACAGGAAATAAAAAAGAAATTATCAAATACAGATATGGTTTTCATAACTTGCGGTTTGGGTGGAGGCTGCCTTAGAGGCAGTTCTTTAGTATATACAAATCCTACAGGACCAGTGAGAATAGATTCTATTAAACCAGGCAGTACAGTATATACTTTTTCAGATGGCGAACTAGTCAAAAAGAAAGTTTTGGCTGCTATGAAGACAGGAATCAAAAAAGTTTTAGAATTAAAAACAAGAAATAGAATAATTTATGCTTCATATGACCATCCTTTTTTAAAAGTAAAACCATTAAATAATTTAACTGATAACCGGTTTTCAAAATTTGATGTAGAATGGGCAGAGCTTAAAGACTTAAAAATAGGTGATTTAGTAGTTATTCTAAGAAAAATAACAGAAGAAGGAAAATCATTAGAGTTTCTTGATAAAAGATTGAGTGATGAGAAATTCTGCCAGCTTTTCGGCTTTTTATTAGGAGATGGTTGGATTACAAAATTCAAAGATTCATGGAAAATATTTTTTTCGCCATCAAAAAATAAGGAGAATAACAGAAAATATTTGGATTTGATAAAAGAAACATTTGATATGGAAATGAAAAAAAGTGATAATTGGTATTATGGAAATTCTAAGAAAGCATGCGAGTTATTAGAAAAATTAGGTTTGCATAAAAAGGCAAGAGAAAAAGAAATCCCAAAATGGATTTTCTCTTTACCTAAAGAACAGAAAAAAGCGTTTATCATAGGACTAGCTGATGCTGATGGTAGTTATTCTATACAGAAAGGAGCTACTAATTTGCCGAAAAAAGAAATTAAATTTGAAATGTCAAGTGAAAAATTAATTAGACAATTAAAGATTTTATGTGATTGTGTAGGATTAAGAACGAGCAATATTTCTTCAAGAACAAGACTTATAAAAGCTCCAAATTCTAAAGAAAGAAAAGCATTTACTTCTTGGGTTCTTAGAATTTATAAAACTCATGAATTATTAAATGAATTACCACATCCTAAAGCCAGAAATGGAGTAAATTTTTTATATAAATTTAGGAGTAGAAAAACTCCTGAATTCTTTAACAATTTTGGTTTTAATAGAGTAGAATCAATTAAAGAAATTGGAGAAGAAGAAGTTTATGATATAAGTGTTGAGGGAAGCCATAATTTTATAGCAGAAGGCTTTGTTGTTCACAACACAGGAACAGGAGCAGCCCCTGTAATAGCAGATATAGCAAAAAAACAAGGAGCTCTTACAATAGGAATAGTTACAATGCCTTTTACAATAGAAGGCAAAAAAAGAATTGAAAATGCCAACTACGGACTAGAAAGAATGGAGTCTATAGTAGATACTTTGATTGTTATTCCAAATGATAAATTACTTGAATTAGCTCCTGAATTACCTCTACATACAGCATTTAAAGTAGCAGATGAAATTTTAACAAATGCAGTTAAAGGAACTACAGAATTGGTTACAAAAGCTGGTTTAGTTAATTTAGATTTTGCAGATATAAAAGCAGTTATGTCAAATGGCGGAGTTTCTTTAATAGGAATGGGAGAATCAGACACACAACAAAGAGCTTTAGAAGCAGTAGAAAAGGCATTAAAAAATCCTCTATTAGATGTAGATGTTGCAGGAGCTACAGGCACATTAGTCAACATTATTGGCGGGCCTGATTTAAGCTTAGATGAAGCAAAAACAATTATTCAGTACATAGGGGACAAATTAGGAGAAGATGCAAAATTAATTTGGGGTGCTCAAATTTCAGAAGATATGGAAAAAGCAGTTCGAGTCATGTTAATAGTAACAGGTGTAAAGTCAACCCAAATTTTAGGACAAGAAGAAACAAAAGAAGAGAGAGTTAGAGGAGAAATGAGTGATGAGTTGGGAATTGAGTTTTATGAATAAGATGGAATTAGAAACCAAACCATTAAATATAGAACAATTAAATTCTCTTAGTAGAATTGTAGCAGAAGAAATTAAGAAAAGATGTGAAGCATTTGGTTCTAGAGGAAGAGTAGAATTAAGAGATGATTCTCAAGGCAGAGGACATTGCGCAAGAGATGGTGGTAAAGTATTTGAGGTTGATTTCAAAGCCTATCTGCGTGGATTCTATATTGGTAGAAATTATTTAGTTTGTCCTTCTAAACAGAATTGGCAAGTTGTTTGTTATCCGCATGCTTCTCAAGCAGAAACTTATACTAATTTGAGAACAATAGAATCTTATGAAATGTCTCGTGATGATATTAGGTTATTTATAGACAAAAATAGGCAGATACAACAATTTTTAGCTTCTGTTTCTGTTGGTGTAGAAGAAGGTCCGGGAGGATATCCAAAAGATAGAAGGTGGATTATAGACCCACAAAAAATATCTGCTAGTCAACAACTTTAAAAATCTCTTTTTCCATATTAAAATATGGCAATTACAGAAAAACTAAAATCATTTTTAGCACAATGTCTAAGAGTTTGGCATGTATTGAGAAAACCAGATATGCACGAATTCAAGTCAATATCAAAAGTTTCTGCTCTCGGAATTTTAATTATTGGATTATTAGGATTTGTAATCTCATTGATTATGAATATTTTCAAATAAAAAAGTTTATAAATACCCTTTTTCAATAATTATTAACTGCTTCTTAAGAAATTAAGGGGTAGCAGGCAGTTTCATTTAATTAAATCAGATAAAAATTAAAAAATAAACAAAATGAAAATTAAAGGGAAGATTATGCGAAAGAAACCGGAGGTGTCTTCGCAATGATATATGTAATAAAAGTCACAACAAACAAAGAAGATAAAGTATTAGAAATGATACAAGAAAAAATAGAAAAGAAAAATTTACCAGTTTATAGTATAGTAAGACCACACGGATTAAGAGGCTATATTCTTTTAGAAGCTCCTGAAAGAGAAGTAGCAGAAGAGGCTGCTTTCAATTTACCTTATGTTAAAGGAATTCTTGCCAAAACAGTAACTTACGAAGAAGTAAAAACAATGGTAGAGCCAAAAGTAGCAGAAATAAAAATAGAAGAAAATGATATAGTAGAAATAATTTCAGAGCCATTTAAAAAAGAAAAAGCGAAAGTTTTAAGAATAGACAAGCAGAAAGGAGAAGCAGTAGTTACATTGTTACAAGCAGCAATTCCAATTCCAGTTACAGTAAAAATAGATAATTTAAGAATAATAAGAAGAGAAGAAGAAAAATCAGAAGAAGAGACAGATGAGATTTAAGGAGAAAAATTATGAAAATAAAATTTTCAAATTCATTAATGTCAGAAATCTTAGAGGGATTTCTGAGCATGTCAAAATCGTAAGATTTTGAACACTATCAGGAATTTACATTCCTGAAGCTATCAGAAACTAAAAGTTTCTGAAAATTTAAAATAAATTTAAGATGATAATAAAATTGTTAGTTGACGGTGGGGATATGAAACCAGGGCCAGCTATAGCTCAAAAATTAGGTCCTTTAGGAATAAATATAGGAAAAGTTATTCAAGAAGTAAATAAAGCTACTGAAAATTTTAAAGGGTTGAAAGTACCGGTAGAATTAGATGTTGACGCAAAAACCAAAAATTTTTCTATTTCAGTAAAATCTCCTCCTGTTTCAGAGTTAATAAAAAAAGAATTAGGAATAGAAAAATCTTCTGGGGAAACAAAAAAATTGAAAGCAGGAAATTTGACAATAGAACAAATAATAAAAATAGCAAAAACCAAACAAGAAAATATGTTAGCCAGAAATTTTAAATCTGTAGTAAAGTCAGTTGTCGGAAGTTGTGTAAGTTTAGGTATTCTAATTGAAAGTAAAGAACCAAAAAAAGTAGAAGAAGAAATAAAAGAAGGAAAATACGATGAAGAAATTTTGCAAGAAAAAACAGAAGCGAGCAAAGAAAAATTACAAGAACTTAAAGAATATTATGATAATCTAAGAAAGAAACAAGAAGAAGCAATTAGAAAAGAAGAAGAGGCAAAGGCAGCTGAAGAGGCAGCAAAAGCTGCAGCAGCTCCAACAACACCAACTACAACAGAAACAACAGAAAAAGCGAAAATAGAGGAAAAGAAAGAAGAGAAGCTAGTAACAACAACAGAAAAGAAAAAATAATTATGCTTAAATTTATAAATCAATTAGCCCCTTAATTTTAAGGGCTGTGGGATAGTCTGGTTAGCCTTCGAGCTTTGGGTCATTTGCAAAAAAGCTTGCGACCCCAGTTCAAATCTGGGCAGCCCCATTCATATTCAAAATCCAGAAAATTTCGGAGAAATTTTTATGAAAACAAAAAAAGTTAAAGCCGCAGGAAGATTTGGTGTAGGATATGGCTTACATGCCAGAAAAAAATTAATTAAAGTAGAGGATAAACAAAGAAAAAAACAAAAATGTCCTTTTTGTAAAGGAAAAGTAAAAAGAATAGCAAAAGGAATTTGGAAATGCAAAAAATGCAGGAAAAAATTTGCTTCAGATACTTTTTATCTAGAATGATAAATTAAATAATAAAAATAAATTCAATGAATAAAAATGGCAACTTATAAATGTTTTAAATGTGGAAAAGAAGTTTCTAGCAAGAGTTTGGAAAAGAGATTTGCATGCCCTCATTGTAATAGTAAGATATTTTATAAGCCTAGAACTAATGTGACAAAAGTTAAAGCTGACTAAGAAGAGTAATTTGATTTAGACAAAACAAAAATCAAAAGAATTTAAAATGAAAATAGACAAAAATTTACAGGACAAGATACAAGAATTGCAGTCAGCAGAACAGAACTTACAAAATCTTCTTTTGCAAAAACAAGCATTTCAAATTGAATTAAATGAGACAGAATCTGCAATAGAAGAAGCTGAAAAATCTTCTGGTGAGATATACAAAATTATTGGTCAAATAATGTTAAAATCAAAAAAAGAAGATATTTTAAAAGAATTGAAAGAAAAAAAAGATATTATCAATTTGAGAATAAAAGCAATAGAAAAACAAGAGCAAATTTTACAAACAAAATTAGAAAATTTTAAAAAAGAACTAGAAGAAAAATTCAAAGAGATGAAAAAATAAACTCTCTAAAGTAATAAATTCTATCATAGAAATATTTATAAACTCCATCAATTTTAGTTTTTTATGCCATTTGAAAAGATAAAAGAGGGGATTTCAAGATTTTTCGGTAAAGAGACAGGAGAAGAATATGTTGAAATAGATCTAGGAGGAGAAGCTAAAAAAAATAAAGTTGTTGTGAGGCCTTTTATTCTAAAAAAATATGATGATATCAATGAAATTTTAAATGTATTAAGAGAGGGGTATGCAATAGCAGTAATTGATATCAGACCTCTAAAACAAAAAGATATTATAGAGTTAAAAAGAGCTATAGCGAAAATTAAAAAAACAGCAGAAGCTTTAGAAGGAGATATAGCCGGCTTCGGGGAAACTACTATAATAGTAACTCCTAGTTTTGCAGAAATTTACAAACCAATAATTAGAAAAGAAGTACCAAAAAAGGAAAATTTATTATACTAATTTTTCTTACAAAAATATTATAAACTATGCTTTTAATATATTTCTATGAAAATATTATTTATTGAAGCAGGAAAGAAAATTAAAGAATCAAATATTAGTAAAATAGAGAAAATTCCTGGTAAGATACATTTATTGTATACTATACAATATAAAAAATTAGCAGAAAAAATAAAAAGCAAATTAAGAAATAGAGTTATTGATATTGAACAAGTTCTTGGTTGTTCCAAAATAAAGCCCAAAGCTTCTTTATTATTAATTGGTTCAGGAAGATTTCATGCCTTACAATTAGCTTTAACAACAAACAAAAAAGTTTATATTTATGAACAAGGAAAAATAAGCAAAATAGAAGATAGAGAAATTGAAGAAAAGAAAGAAGAAGAAAAAGCCAAATTATCAAGATTTTATAGTTCAAATAATATAGGTTTAATTTTCTCTAGCAAAACAGGACAAAATAGAATTCAAGAAGTTAAAATTTTCCAACAGCTTGAAAAAATTTTTAAAGGAAAAAAATTTTATCTTTTTGTTTTTGATACTCTAAATATCCAAGAATTAGAAAATTTCCAAATTGAATTCTGGATTAATACTGCCTGTCCAGGCTTAGAATTAGACAGCAATAAGATTATAAATTACGAAAACCTCAAAGTTCATCACCAGTTCTGAATTTTGAGTCCAGAAGATTTCTGAACAAAAGTTTTTCTAATCTAAAATAAAAAATACAGAAAATTCTTTAGAATTTTCTGTCCCATCAAAAATTAAAAATTTTTGAGGTAAAAAATAAAAAATTTATCTTTTTGCAAGTGCAAAGACAGATTTTAGCGCAACTACAATTGTTGCTGGCACAAATAAAACTGCTAATGCCTGTAGCATAGAGCCTATATACTTAACACCAAGCAAGGTTTGTCCTCCTAAAGCACTCACGATAACCAAAACTGTTCCTGCTATCATAAAATCCTTTAATTCAGCTCCACCGATATTAAGTAGGCCTATAACCAGTCCCAAGATAACTAAAATTATTATCCATACATTAGAAGTAAGTCCAATCAAACCAACAATTATTGCAAGAATTACTCCTATCAAAAAAGCCCATGCACCAATTAAATTCTTTTTAGCCATTTTACCTCCTTTTCTAATTTTAATAGATAATCTAATTTTATAAACCTTTTTAATATTACTTTATTATATATTTTCCAGTATAAAAAACTTTATAAACCATAATTACTCAAGAATTACAACAAAAATGAATAAAAGATTATTTAGTTTATTTTTATTGACGGTAATTGCAAGTTTAGCTTTAGTTTCTGCTGCAGTAAGCTTTGATATATTACCACCTTCTGCTTTTACAAAAACAATAAATTCTACTCAATTTACAATTAGGAATACAGGAAATGAAACAGCATCTTTTACAATTCCCTCTAATATAGTAATAAGTGATGGAGTAAACAATCTTAATGTAGTTTTAACTAGTTACTCATTTTCCCTTATTAATGGAACTAACCAAATTATAAATGCCTCAATAAGCTCTGTTGACTTCAACAAATTAAAACTTGGAGAACATTCTAAAACAATTAATATAATAGCTATAAATTCAACAATAGGCTCAAATCAGACAAAACCAATCACCTTTTCTGCTGTCAAATCTTTTTGCAGTCTTGGTGAGCAAGGCAGTGATTTAAGTGTAGATGTTGACATAAATAATAAAAAAGGATACGGAGAAGATACTGAATGGTATCCTCTTGATGAAATAGAAATTGATGTTGATGTAGAAAATACTGGTGATGATGATATAAGGAAGATAGTTGTTCAGTGGTGCTTGTATAATCCAGTTTCTGGAAAATGTATTTTAGATGACAAAGAAGAATCATTCAAGCTTAAAGAAGATGGCGAAAAAACAGTTACCCTTAACTTTCAATTGGATCCTAATGATATAGATGAAGATGTAGATGACTATATTTTCTACGTAAAAGTTTATAGCAAAGATGTTGATTTTGGTGAAGATGCTTTATGTACAGAATTTTCAGAGAATATAAATGTTGTAAGAGACAATAATTTCGTTGTCCTTAATAATGTCCAATTGCCAGCAGATGCTTCTTGTGACTCTGAAATAGAAGTTTCAGCAGATGTGTGGAATATTGGAGAAGATGATGAAAATGATGTTTATGTAATGCTAACTAACTCTGAGCTTGGTATAAAAGAACAAATTGATATTGGAGATATAGATACTCTTGACAAAGAAAGTTTCTCTAAAACAATAAAAATACCAGCAAACAGTACCAGCAAAACTTATCTCATAAAGATGGTTGTGTTTGATGAAGATGATGATGTTTTTGAAAATGATAATGATGATAAAGCAGAATACACATTCCCTATAAAAATAGAATGTGCAGCACAAATAATAACTAATAAAAACGCAGAAATTTCTGCCTCTCTTGAAACAGCAGAAGACCAAGTAAAATCAGGAAATGAAGTTATAATTAAAGCTACAATTAAAAATACTGGTGAGGAAAAAACAATTTATACTCTTGCTTTAAGTGGTTATGAAGATTTTGCCTCTGTAAAAAGCATTTCTCCTATTACTTTAACTTTAGAACCAGGAAAAACCCAAGATGCATTAATAACTTTGCAATTAAACAAAGATGCAGAAGGAGAGAAAATTTTCAGTATTAAAGCTTTGTTTGATAGCGAAGAAGTTGAACAGCAAGTTAGCTTGTCTATAGCAAAATCTGGTTTTTCAATAACTGGTTCAGCAATAGGAGCTTCATTAAAAGAAAACTGGTTTATATGGGTAGTAGTTGCCATTAATATAATTTTGATTATAGCAATAATAATCGTAGCAGTTAAAATGTCAAGAGCTTCTTGATTTTTCTTTTTTTACTAAGTTTTTTAAATTTCTTTGAGTATGTTTAATAATCTAACGAAGATAAAATTCTGCATTTAGATTAATTTATCAGTTTTTTCTTGTCATTTACATTAAGATATATAAACTCTCTTTTTTTAATTAATTAATGAAAAAAAAAGAAGAAAAGAAAAAAATTTATTATCCTGTTTTAAGATACTTAATTCTAGTTTCATCTGCTTTAGGCAACTTATGGCTTTTTTACTTTATTTTTACTCCATTAACAATTTATCCCGTGTTTTTTTTACTTAAATTGTTCTTTTCAGCAAGTTTATCAGGAACTATAATAAGCTTCAATAATGTTTCTATTAATCTTGTAAAAGCATGTATAGCTGGTTCAGCTTATTATCTGCTACTTATTTTAAATCTAACCACTCCTATATCAATTAAAAAAAGAATTTATGCTTTAATATTCTCATTTATCTCTTTTTTAATTATAAATATAATTAGAATTTTTCTTTTTTCTTTATTACTTGAGAATTCATTTTCCTTGTTTAATTTAACCCATTTGTTTGTCTGGTATGGACTTTCTAGTTTTATAGTTCTTGCTATTTGGATTTTTACAATTAAAATTTTTGATATAAAAGAAATTCCTGTTTATTCTGACTTAAAATTTTTATACAAATTAATAAAAAAATAATTTAATAAGCCTACAAACCATATTTTAAAGTTGTCCTTATTTTTAATTATTAAAACAAGAAATTAACTTATTTTTATTAAACTAAAAATTCCTAGACTTGCCAATAAAACTAAACTTCCGGCAATTAAAACTCCCAGTGCAATTGAGAGAATGCTTTTCTTTCTTTCTAATCCTAAAATCCAGGCTATTAAACAGCCAGTCCATGCACCTGTAATCGGAGCTGGAATTGCCACGAAAAATGTTAAGGCAAGAAAACCATAAATACTAAAATTTTTTTCAAATTTATCAACTTTTTTTCTTGTTTTTTCAATATAATAATCAAAAAATCTTTTGTAGAAGTTAATTTTCATAAAATGTTCATGCAAAAAATCAAGAAAAAAGAACACAAAAAAAATAATAAGAATATTGGCAAGAGTACAAAATAAAAAAGCAGCATAAGGATTTACTCCTCTTAAAATAGCATAAATCATGCCCCCTCTTAACTCAGAAATTGGCAAAATTGAAAGAATTATGGCAATTAACAGCTGGTTCATGTTTAGATGCCTCTTGAATATTCATATACCCCTAGCATAAATCTTTCTGTAACATTCATAATTTCACAATTCGCAAATTCTAAAGTATAACAGTCATTATTTTGAATTATTCTGTTTTTATCTCCTTTTTCAAAGAATATGCTAGAATAGTTTTCATTGCCGCAACTTATATATGTTCTATTTAACTGTTGAGCTTCTGTTTTATTTGCTGTCCCGCTAAAAATATTAAAACCCTCTTTGAATAAAAAAAGAGAAAGAGTTTCTGCAGCCAAAAAGCTATCACTGCAATTTTCAAAAATGCTGCTACTAGCAGCTATGCCTATAGTTTTTTTTAGTTTTATAGCTCCTTTTATTTCTATATTCTTTAATTTCCTCGGATCTTCTCTAAAATAAACATCAAGCCAGTTTACAACATTTCCTGAAACATCAGAAACAGGAAATTTTCCTAAATAAAATCTGGATTTCCCAAGCTTGACTTTTTCAAATTTCAAGCCAGCATAATCAAATTTTTTAAGTTCAAGAGAAAGCCAATAAAAAACAAAAATAGAAACAATAACAACAGCCATAAATATAATTATTAATTTTGTTTGTTTTTCCTGTTTTTTGGAAATACTCTTCTCACTAATTTTTCTACCAATTTTTTCTCTTCTAATTTCTTTTTTTCTTTTTTCCTTTGCCATCATTGAACTCCAAGTATTTTATAAATAAAAGCGTCACTTGCTCTTAAGATATTATCTCTGTCTGCAAGTATATATACACAATTATCCTCTTGCTTTATTAAGCTTACGTTTAAGTCTTTTATAATTATTATATTATCAGTACAATTTTTAACAGGAAAGTCTTCCTCGCATTCATCTAAACAAACATATTGGACTCTTTGTGCAAACCTTTCTATATTCCTAGAAATCTCTTCTACTGCCTGTCTATCACTGTCATAAGAAAAAAATAATGGCTTGTTGTAATAATTCCCTAGTTTTAAAGTTATAAATCCTGTAATGTTTTCTGTTTCTTTTGGATTATAAAAGGCAGAAAACTCATAATCTTGTATCTTTGTATGCCATAAGTTGTCATCTTGCAAGCTGAATTCAATATTATTATATTTTATTTTTTTTATATTTGTTCTTTCTGTGCCAAAAAAAGCATACCCAGCAGAGCTTATTACCATAATTCCTACTAAAATTATACCAATAATTATCTTGTTTCTTGTTTCTTTTTTCTCTATTTCTTCTCTGCTTATTATCTGTTTCATCTTGATAAATCCTCAGACTTCAGAAATTTATAAAATTTCTGATAGCTATCAAAAACCTCCAGTTTTTGAAGTTTTTAAGAGACAGGGAATTTTTAAATTCTCTGTATTTTATATTCGTCCAAATGAACTTTTGTTTAAAAAACTTTTGGTTTTTTAAGCCACAATCTTACTAATAATGATTTCTAAAAATAATTTATTAATAAACTAAAACTGCAATTTCAAATTAGTAATTAATCTTTCTTTATTAATTTAATTATCAAAACTTCAGAACCAAGAAAATCTTGATAAATTTCAGATTTTCTGGCTTCAGAATTCAGAAAGAATTCTGACAGTCATCAGAAACTAAAAGTTTCTGAGATCCAGGAAATCAAAGATTTCCATGGAATTATAAATTTCTGAATTAGTCATAAAAAATCTTTGTTTTGAGATATATATTTCTATTTAGCTGATAAAAAAATATAGAATTTGATAATTCTATCTTTTATATTTACCTCTAGCAAATAAAAAATAAAAGAAAAAGAAAAAAAATTTATTATATCTAAGCTGTTGTCTCAGGATAGATTTTTGAAGTGTCTACATCAGTTGCATGCGATTCTTTCAATTTTGCTACAGCAAGCTTTGTCTCTGCTGCTTCATAACCAGCAACTAAAACTGCAGTTTTTGCAGTGTTGTATGGGCTAGCAACAGCCTTTATTAAATACTTACCAGCATCTACATTTGTTTTAGCAGTAAAGTCAGCTCCGCATATTGGAGCACTTGCAGCTGCATCTACTATTTTTCTTGCAACTGTATTAATACAACTTCCTCCAACAACAACCAAGTTTCTATCCTTGACAGTATCTACTTCTGTATCTTTTACAACTAAGACATTTCCTCCACCGCCACTTACAACTTCGCCACCACTAACACTTACTCCAAGCGCAGTTAAAAACACATTTGCATAAGACTCTGAGCCATGATAGATTACATCTGCGTAATCTTGGCTTCCAGAAGGCTGGTAGTAAATTATTTTGGTTGCTAAATCACTTCCTATATAACCTTCATAGTTATCTGAAGTTCCAATTTGCTTTGTTTCTCCAGCAGACCATTTATCTGAATAAACTGCTCTTACTTCTGCCTTGTCACTTGCATGTCCTAAACTTGCATTAAAGTGGATTTGTCCTAAAGTTCCGTCTTTGTTCTCTTCAGCCATCCAAAGCGTAAAAGTAGTTGGAGCAACACTCGCATTAAAGGAACCCTTTCCTCCTGACGTAGTGACATAAGGCAAGAATATTTCCATTCCACCTTTTGTGTAAACTCTATGGAAGCTTCCTCCTGCATTTATAGAAAAGTTAACCACACTATTTGCATAGTGGAGGGTGTTGACAGTTAACTCTACATTACCTAAAGTTATAGTGTCTCCTGGCTTTTTGCTTTTGTATTCATCCTTTGTTATTACATTCTGGACTGTTGTGTAATTAATGTAGTTGCTGTCTTGTGTTATAGAACTTATATCTAAGATATAAGTTTGAGCATCTGTAGAAGAGTTCCAGCTTGCAACAAAGTATCTGTTTAGATCTCTGTCATAGATTAGCTCTGTAACATCTGCTGTAGATAAATTGTATGTTCCATCTCCAATTGAAGTAAATGCAGTTGTATTTCCATACAAAATAGGAAGTGTATACTCTCCATCTTTTATAGGAACAGTCAAATCAATTCTATAACTTCCACTAGGCCTGACTTTTGTAGTTTCTTCTACAGGGAAACTAAAATTCCCAGCAGTAAACTTTATCGAATTCAATCCAGGCATAGTTAATGAACTCTCATCTGTTATGAATTTTTTATCCTGTGTTATCCATGCAAATTTGATTTTTTTGATATCAACTTTTCCTCCTGTAACTTCGCTTCTTTCTATATATGTTTTAATGTCATTTACACTGCTGTCATCAAGTTGAAGCGACTGTCCATTCTCAATAGTCATCTTATTAGCTCCTAATGTAAACTCAGCATTCATTACACCACCTGCAAAATTCTGGTAAGTTATATCTGTAACTCCTATTTGAGTTCCATCACCTAACTTATAAGTTCCGCCTTTTGCAAGCTTTGTTGTTGTTCCTACAGTTCCTGCACTATCTGTTACAGTAAACTGCGCATAGTTTACACTTGATTCAGTT
>Ga0210057_1006071_pt1 | contig 15176 bp, 10 predicted proteins | sample CryGeyCG2114_010_2_FD_183968 | JGI IMG/M metagenome (GOLD analysis project Ga0210057, IMG submission 183968) | Groundwater microbial communities from aquifer - Crystal Geyser CG10_big_fil_rev_8/21/14_0.10 (SPAdes) (version 2) | ecosystem: Environmental > Aquatic > Deep subsurface > Groundwater ... | reverse complement strand
ATATGTAAGTCAAATTAAAATTGATGGGCCGGGCTTTATTAATTTTTATTTGTCAGAAGAATTTTTACAAAACCAAATTAAAGAAATTTTAAAAGCGGGCGAAAAATACGGGGAAAATAATTTGGGTAAAAACAAAAAAGTCCAAGTGGAATTTATTTCGGCCAACCCAACGGGCCCATTAACACTGGGTAATGGGCGAGGTGGGGTTTTTGGCGATGTACTGGGCAATGTTTTAAAAAGTTCTGGATATGATGTTACTAAAGAATATTATATTAATGACGCAGGTGGACAGATTGAAGCCCTGGGGCATTCCGTCTTGAAAGATGATCGGGCCGAATATAAGGGCGAATATATTGATCAGTTAAATAAAGAGATCTTAAAACAGGTCCAGGATGATAAATCGGGTGTTTTTGATGACAAAAAAACAGACGCGGTCGAAGTTGGCCAGCGGGCGCAGAAAATTATTCTAAAACAAATTAAAAAAACGGTGGCGGCTATGGGGATTAAATTTAGCCAGTGGTTTTCGGAAAAAAAAGAATTGCGGGATACCGGCAAAGTTCAGAAAAACTTGGAACGGATGAAAAAAGTGGGGGTGGCCTATGAAAAAGAAGGCGCTTTGTGGTTCCGGGCGACCGAGTTTGGCGACGAAAAAGACCGGGTATTAGTTAAGGGCGATGGCCAGCCGACTTATTTTGGCGTTGATTGCGCCCATCACTACAGCAAGTTTATGGAACAAAAATTTGACCGGGCTATTAATATTTGGGGAGCAGACCATCATGGCGATGTAGCCAGGGTTAAGGGTTTCGCTCAATTTTTAGGTGTGGGGGATAAACTGGAATTTATCTTAATGCAATTTGTGCGCTTGGTACAAGATGGTCAAGAGGTTCGAATGTCCAAAAGAAAGGGGACTTACATTACAGTGGACGAGGTGCTGGAAACTGTCGGCCGAGATGCTTCTCGTTTTTTTATGCTGATGTACTCCCCCACCACTCATATGGATTTTGATTTGGATTTGGCGCGTGAGCAGTCGCAAAAAAACCCGGTCTATTATGTTCAATACGGATATGCTCGGATTTCCGCAATTTTGCGAAAATCCGACAATTTCCAATTTCCAATTTCCAATTTCCAAAACCTAGAATCACTAACGAAAAAAGAAGAGCTTGATTTAATAAGGCAGCTGATTAAATATCCGGAGATTGTGGCTGATACCGCTCAAGATTATCAAGTTCACCGTGTTCCCCAATACGCCCGAGAACTGGTGGCGGCTTTTCATCAGTTTTACGAAAACTGCCGGGTGCTTGATGATAAGCGAGATCTGCGAGAGGCGCGTTTGCAACTGATTGGCGCCACTAAAATTGTTTTAAAAAACCTCTTGGATTTAATGGGCGTTTCGGCGCCGGAAAAAATGTGAATGATTAGACAGATTAGACATTTAGACAATTAGATTATTAGACAAATTAGATAATTGGAATATTAGATTAATTAGGAAATTTAGACGACCAAAAATTACTCTGGGCGGGTTTTTATTCAATAATATTTAAATCAAAGCCGCAGTTGCGGCACTTGCCATTTTTGTCCAGCCGGTGGGCAAAAAATCCCCGCCGATCAATGTTTTTTTGTTTGCAGCGCGGGCAATAAGTGTCTTCGGTGGGCAACCCCGGGATATTGCCCGTATAGACATACATCAGCCCCGCGTTTTTGCCGATCTCAAAGGCCTGGCGGATTTTTTGGACAGGTGTTTTTTTGGTTTCGTGCAGTTGCCAGGAGATCTCGGGTGAAAATTGCGAAACGTGCCAGGGGGTTTCGGGCCCGAGGTGGTCGGCAATAAAGTGGGCGATTCGTTTAAGGTTCTCAACGTTGTCTGACAGTCCCGGAATAACCAGCGTGGTTATTTCCAGCCACACGCCCCACTTTTTGAGCTGCCGGCAGGTTTCCAGCACCGGCTGGAGTCGTCCGCCGCAAATTTGCCGGTAAAAATTATCATCCAGCGATTTGATGTCCACATTAGCCGCGTCCAAACAGTTTTTTACTTTATGTCGCGTTTCCGGGCTTAAAAAACCGTTGCTGACCCAAATGTTTTTTAGCCCCGCCTTTTTGGCTAATTTCATTGTGTCTAAAGCATATTCCAAAAAAATGGTTGGTTCGGTGTAAGTGTAAGCAATGCTGGGACAGTTTAAATTTTGGGCGTTTTGGACGATTTCTCGCGGCGTAATTTTCTCGCCCAAGAAAGCTATTTGTTCTTTAGCCAGGGCTGGATTTTTATTGCCCTGGGAAATGCCGTAATTCTGGCAGTTTTTACAGCTAAAATTACAGCCGACCGTGGCAACCGAATAAGTTTTAGTGCGGGGCAGAAAATGGAATAATGGCTTTTTTTCAATTGGGTCCACGGCGTGGGCGACCGCGGTGCCATAAACCAGAAAATAAAGTTTGCCCGCAATATTTTCCCGCACACCGCAGAGTCCGCGCTCACCTGGTTTGAGCAGACAATAATGGGCGCAGGTGCGGCACTGCACCTGGCGCCGGAGCAATTTTTTGTATAAAACTGATTCCCGCATATAACCATTATAGCAATTTTTTGACTTTAGAGCTTATTTTGGCTATGATTTGAGAGTAATAAAAGTAAAATTTATGCAATTTTCGGCTGCGGAGGAGAAAATTCTGCGGTTTTGGCAGAAAAACAAAATTTTTGCCAAAAGTTTAGCCCAAAATAAAGGTAAAAAACCATTTGTTTTTTTTGAAGGACCGCCCACGGCCAATGGCCGGCCCGGCATCCACCACGTGGAGGCGCGCGCCTTCAAAGACATCATTCCGCGCTATAAAACCATGCGGGGTTTTTGGGTTGAGCGTAAAGCCGGCTGGGATACCCACGGTCTGCCGGTGGAAATTCAGGTGGAAAAAGAATTAGGACTGAAAAACAAAAAAGATATTGAAAAATATGGCGTGGCTAAATTTAACCAAAAGTGCCGGGAAAGCGTTTGGCGCCATAAAGACGAATGGGAAAAACTGACCCAAAGAATTGGTTTTTGGATTGACCTGCGCGATCCATACATCACTTACGAAAATTATTACATTGAAAGTGTTTGGCAGATTATCAAGCGGGTTTGGGATCGCGGCCTTATTTATAAGGGTTTTAAAATTGTGCCGCATTGTCCGCGTTGTAGCACCGGCCTATCCAGTCACGAGGTCGCCCAGGGCTACAAAAAGATTAGAGAAAATTCAATCTACGTTAAATTTCCGGTAGAAGGTGAAAAAAATACGTACTTTTTAGTTTGGACGACAACTCCCTGGACATTGCCGGCGAATATGGCTTTGGCGGTGGGGAAAAATATCAGTTATACAATTTTAGAAACCAGAACTGCGTTGAATAGAGGAATTTCCTCGGGCAGAATGTATCTAACGCCCGGTCGTTATATAGTAGCAACCGCGAGAATTAAAGATTTAATAAGGGAGGGGAACTATTTTACTGGTCCTAAAAAAGAGATAAGAGGTAAAGATTTAATTGGCAAAAAATATCAGCCATTATTTAGAAGCTCTCAAGCTAATAATAATTCCTATAAAGTGATATCTGCCGATTTTGTGTCCACCAAAGAGGGAACTGGTATTGTTCATATAGCGCCCGCTTATGGCATAGATGATATGGAGACTGGTAAGAGAGAAAAATTACCAGTGGCTCACACGGTCAATACGGAAGGATTAGTTATTCCTAATCTTGGTATCCCCGGAGAAAGGAAATTTATTAAAGAAGCAGACAAGGACATTATTTCTTTTTTAAAAAATAAAAAATTACTTTTAGCCGAAAACCTGCACGAACACGATTATCCTTTTTGCTGGCGTTGCGACACGCCCTTGCTCTATTATGCCAAAGATTCTTGGTTCATTAAAATGTCGGCGCTGCGCGCTAAATTGATTAAAAACAACCAGCAAATCAATTGGGAACCGACCTACATTAAAAACGGGCGTTTTGGCGAGTTTGTGGCTGAAGCTAAAGATTGGGCCTTGTCGCGCGAACGGTTCTGGGGCACACCGCTACCGATTTGGACTTGTGAGGCCTGTGGCACACAAAGATGCGTGGGCAGCGCCAAAGAACTGAAAAATGCGCCTAAAGATTTACACCGGCCCTTTATCGATGAAGTTAAATTAAAATGCGCTTGCGGCGGAGAGATGACCAGGGAAAAAGACGTGTTGGATGTTTGGTTTGATTCTGGTTCCATGCCCTTTGCCCAGTGGGGCTTCCCCGGACGAGCCGGCAGCGCCGTTAAATTAAAAAAACACTATCCAGCCGATTTTATTTCCGAAGCCATTGACCAGACGCGTGGCTGGTTTTATACCTTGTTGGCGATTGCCACTCTGATGGAAGAATGTGGGGTAGTCAAAAGCGGCGTGCCGTATAAAAACGTCATTTGCTTGGGGCATGTTTTGGACGCGCGGGGCAAAAAAATGAGCAAATCCAAAGGCAACGTGGTTGACCCGTGGGAAATGTGTAAGCAGTTTGGCGCCGACACATTGCGCTGGTATTTATACACGGTTAACCAGGCCGGCGACCCCAAAAAATTTGACGTTAAAGACGTGGCCGATAAAAACCGGCGGGTTTTTAGCACCCTGCGCAACGCCTTGCTTTTTTGGCAGACTTATGGCGATTCAAAATTCCGGCCCCAAAAACTGGTTAGCCAGAACGTGCTGGACCGCTGGGTTTTAACTGCTTGGAGCGAGTTAAATAAACAAGTGATTAATAACTTGGAAAAATACGACGTCGTGACAGCGGCCCGTTTACTGGAAAATTTCGTGGACGATTTTTCCAACTGGTATATTCGCCGCTCGCGCGAACGTTTTCAAAAGCCAAAAGACCAAAAAGAAAAAGAAGCCGCCGCCCAGACCTTTTATTTTGTTTTATTCAATTTTGCCAAACTGTTGGCTCCTTTCGCGCCCTTTATCGCTGAAGAAATTTACCAGCAGCTAAAAAATAGAAAGGACCCATTGTCTGTCCATTTGTGCGCCTATCCGCAACCGGATAAAAAAACGTTAGCAAAAAATCTATTGGCTAAAATGACGCTGACCCGCGCGGTGGTGGCCGCGGCTCTTAGCAAAAGGGCGGAAGCGGGCATCAAAATTCGTCAGCCGTTGGCAAGCTTAACGATTAAAGAAAAATTAGGAAAAGAATTTTTGGCATTAATTGCTGACGAAGTCAATATTAAAATGGTCAAGGCCGGCCGGCAGTTCAAGCTGGACACTAAAATTACCAAACAACTACAACAAGAAGGAGACAAAAGGGAAATTGAGCGGGCTTACGCTCAGCTGCGCAAAGAATTAGGCCTGCGGCCCGGTGATCTGGTGGCTAAAATTGCTTTTAGCGATCCGCGTTTTATTGAAGGAGAAAAAACAGCTGCCTGGCGCGCTCATAAATTTGCTATCTTCAGCGTCAAAGAAAAATATCAAGGGACCAAAGAAGTGCCGGTGGCTGGCGGCACGCTGAAAATTGGGGTTAAAAAGTAAAGAATTACCTTATAGGGCTCTGGGCGCCTAAAACATAGGATGGACCGATGTACACATTACGCATTGGGCCGCCCTGTGTCCGCAAACACGTATACGTTTACGCTTCGCTTGTCGCCCACTTAAGATAAAAGTTGGCGTCTGGGCGAGACGACTATATTTAGATTCTATTAGTTGCCTATTTTGAATTGGTGTTAAATAATAAAGAACTACTGTATAAAACACATGGTATTATTTTAGGCCACGAAGACGCCAACGACGCGGACGCTGTTTTGGCTATTTATACCCAAAAACGGGGCAAAATTTTGGTGCGGGCGCGGGGCGTACGCAAGAAAGAATCAAAACTGCGCGGTTTTTGCCAACTGTTTGCTTTTAATAATTTTTTACTGGCCAAAAGCCGGGGCCTGGCTGATGTATTGGCTGGGGCGGAAGAAAAAGAAAATTGGCGGGTGCTGAAAAATGATTTAGCGCGGCTGGCAGTCGCTTTTTATATCAGCGAGGTTTTAAGCAAGTTAGTTAGCGCGCCCGAAAAAGACCAGGAACTTTGGAATTTTTTAGTTAAAGTTTTCCAGACACTCAATAATAAAAAATACGCGCCAGCGAAAATAAAAATCGCCTTTGAGCGGCGTTTGTTGGAAATCTTGGGCTATGGCGGCGATTACAAAAGTCCGATTAACAAAATTCAAGCTCTGACAGGCGAAGCCGTAAAATCAGATAAGTTCTTGCAAGAATGTTTACAATAAAAACCTGTCGGTTATAATAAAAATATGGTAGACCTGACAGATTGGTAAATATATATTTAACATCGGTAAATCGGGGACTCTTTGGAGCCACCCTTTTTATGGTGGCTAGTTAATTGCCCGGATTAGCCAGATTAGAACCAACTGACAGGGAATTGACCATTACTGCTTTTTGAAAGCAGTGTTTTTTTAGTAAGGCCCGAAACAAAAACCCTGACTCTGCATAAGTTGGGGTTTTATCATATATTATTAGGATATATTATTTTTTTAGCCGATAACCTGCCGGCGATTAAACCGATAAAACAAATATTTTTAGAAAGCGGGGAAACTTATGTCTCCCCGGAATTAGAAATTAGCACCCGATCAATCTCTTTGGTGGGCGATTTTTCGTCTGCGGACAAGCGAGCAAAGCGAGCGATTTTGGCTAACGTATCGGGATATGAGAAGTTTCGCCGACCTCCTTATTATTTAAAATAAAACTCGGCGAAATTTGGACGGAGAGAAACAATTTTTTAATTTTTATTCCTCTAATCCCTTCTCGTACTCTTCTTGTGATTTGCGCATTGCTTCAAGCCACTGAGTTGTAAGCTCGCTTGATTTTTTGACTGCTTCGTCCATTAATGGCGCCCATTTTTCAAGAATAATCTTTTCTGCTTCGTTGCGATCTGGTGTTGATTCGAAAACTTTATCCATTTCCGCCATTATTCTATCTTTTTCATTCATTGTTTCTTGCAACTCCTTATGCAAGCGAGCTTCTTCCTCTGCCCCTTTATTTTCTGGAGTTGGGATATTTTCTCCTTTGAATTGTTCGTTCATAATTTTGAATGTTAGGTTAATAAAAATTAAAAAATTATTTCTCGTAGTCTCATATCCCGTGTTATCGGATGTAGCGACGACTTATTGAAATTGACATAACAAATCTAATCGACCTTTTAGTTATATGTCCTTTCCAAGGTATTTTAACATAAGTCGCTATTTCCGCCTAACGTGCGCGAGTATGCGACGTTTTGGCTGGATGAAAGCGTAAGCTTTCAGACAGACAAAATGTAGCCCGAAGGGCGGCGCATACTCGCTGTTAGACGAAGCCGCGAGCTTTGCGAGCGGCAAGGATAACAGCGAGGTACTCGCGCACGTTAGCCAAAAGGCGATGTTCGCCGCAGGCGAATTTCGCCAGCGAGCAAAGCGAGCGATTTTGGCTAACTGGTTTATACGCGTAATTTGTTCGTGATTTAATACACAAAGTGTATGTTATGCGAACTATTTTAGTTTTTTGATGAGATCTGAAATTTTAATCGGCTCCGTTTCTTTTTCGCTGCGTTTTTTGAGTTCAACGCCATCCTCCGCCAAAGTTTTTTCCGAAACCACAACGCGATAGGGCAGGCCCAAAAGATCGGCATCGGCAAATTTGGCGCCGGGACTTTCGTTGCGGTCATCAAACAAAACCTCAACATTTTGTTTTTGCAGGTCTTGATAAATTTTCTGCGCCTCTTTGTCTTGCCCCAGTGAAACCAGGTGAATTTTAAACGGCGCCACGCTTGCAGGCCACAAAATGCCTTGCTGGTCGTGATGCGTTTCCACTATCGTGCCCATCAAACGAGCTGGGCCAATACCGTAGCTGCCCATGACCACTGGTTTTTCTTGCCCTTGTTGGTCTTTATATTTTAGCCCCAGGGGCTTGGAAAAACGGGTGCCTAATTGGAAAATATTGCCCACCTCAATAGACCTTTCTTCTTTAAGGTCTTTTTTGAATAGTCCTAAATCCTTTAAAACCTCGTCGTTGTAAACTTCTTTATTAACAGCAATTTTTTTATTTTCATCAATATAAATAGTGTCTTCGCCTGCCGCGCAAACAGTTTGGAATTCATGAGAATATTTAGCGAAAGAACCACCGGCGGCAAAGGTCAAAAAAGTTTGCTGGCCCAGGCCGCACCGGTCAAATATTTTTTGGTAGGTTGTTTTAGCTTGTTCATAAAATTTATCCAGTCCCGCCTGGTCGGCGTTGAAGGAATAGAGGTCTTTCATGATAAATTCGCGCGTGCGCAACAGACCAGATTTGGCGCGCAGTTCGTTGCGGAATTTGGTTTGGAACTGGTAAAGGTATAAGGGCAGGTCTTTATAGGAACTGATGTGTTTTTTAAGCAGGGCGGTTAGCGGTTCTTCGTGGGTAAAGCCCAGCCCCAGCTGGTTTTGGTTTTTTAGTTGCGTTTTGAACCAGTCGTCTACCTGCTGGTCGTCCCAGCGGCCGGATTTTTCCCAGATGTCCGGATTCTGCAGCGCGGTTAAAAAAAGCTCTTGGCCACCCAGCGCATTCATCTCCTCGCGGATAATGCCGATAATTTTATGCAAAACCCGCAGGCCCAAAGGCAAAAAAGAATAAACACCAGCCATTTCTTTGTGGATAAAACCGCCGCGCATCAGCAACTGGGCGTTGCGCGCGGTTTCGTCGGCTGGCGCCTGTTTTTGCGTTTTGGTAAAAAGTTGTGATTGTTTCATAATATAAAAAATTTTGCGTTATTTTTAGTATAAGCGTTTTTGTGTCCACTTGACAATAACTGTTTACTTTTAAACTAAAAGCTAATAACGCAAAACTAAAAACAACAACGAAAAACTTAAAACTATAAAATTATAATCAAACAAAACGCAGCCAGCAGTTTTTGGGCTTTTGGTTATGGTTTTTAGTTTTTACTTTTTACTTTTAAGTTAGTAAATTTATTAAAAACGCACCAGCCGAGAACGGGTGTTTTAAATTGAAAAGAAAGAAGCTTTATTATACAATAGAAGCATGGATTTAGAGGAGCTCCAAAAAAAATTATACAAAGAAGGCGCGGAATTTAGCGATCGGCCGCAAGCGCCTAAAGATTACCAGCCAGGCACAGACGGCGAACAGAAAGCGCGAAGCGAGGATTGGCAAAAAGACGAGCTGGTAGAACCAGCGGCGGAAAAACATTGGTGGTCTTTTATTTTTAGCCGCAAATTTCGGCTGTATGCCTTGTTTTCTTTGGCCGGCATTTTGCTGCTGGCGGTGGGTCTTTTTTTATGGGGCCATTTTTCTTTCAATCGTAATGCTTTAGAATTTAAAATTTATGGGCCCGAAAAGGTAGTTTCTGGCGAGTCGGTTAACTATATTGTCCAATACAAAAACAATAATAATGTTGCCCTGCAAAACGCCAAAATAACTTTTTATCTGCCCGATGGCTCAATTTTACCCGAAGAGTCAGGCGATCAGCAGAGGGGTTATGTGGAAAAAACACTGGGTGAAATTGGCCAAGATGTGGCGGGCCAAGCAGAGTTCGGGCTGCAACTGACCGGCCTGAAAGATGAAAAGAAAAAAATTAAAGCAGCCATCTCTTTTAATCCGACTAATATCAGCTCCGAATACGAAGTAGAACGGGAGATGGAAACGGAAATTATTTCAGTGCCGTTGGTTTTGAGCTGGAGTTTGCCCGAAAAAGTGGTTAGTGGGCAAGAGCTTAATTTAAATTTGCAGTATTTAAACGATTCCGATATTATCTTTAACGATTTGAAGTTGGTGATCAAATATCCCAGCGGCTTTATTTTTAACGAGGCGACACCAGAACCCACAGAAGAAAAAACAACTTGGCGTTTTGCGGAAATGTCCGCCCAAGAAAACGGCGAGATAAAAATTTTGGGCGTTTTATCCGGTGATGGCGGGGAAATTAAGTCATTTGAAGCGATTTTAGGCATTGAAAAAAACGGCCAATTTATTGAGTTGGCGCGTGCTTTAAAGTCAACCCAAATCGCCCAGGCACCGTTGGCGGTCTGGCAAAAAATCAATGGGCAGGATAGCCTGGTGGCCGACTGGGGCGGAAAATTAAGCTTTGAAGTTTTTTACCAAAATACGACCAAAGAAAATATTCGGGGGGTGACCGTAAGCGCCAAAATCAGCCCGGGAGCGCTTAACTTAAAAACCTTAAATATTCCAGGCGGCTCTTTTAATGGACTAACCAATACAATTTCTTGGAGCAGCGAGGGGGTGCCGGAACTGGGTTATTTAACCGAAGGGCAACAGGGCCACTTGTCTTTCTCGGTGGAAGTAAAAAGCGAAGCGCCCGTAAGCAGTTTTGCTGATAAAAATTTTGTTATTTCCAGCCAAGCTAAAATTAGTTCTCCCAACACTCCTTTAAGCTTGCTGGGGACACAGCTGGGCAGTGAGAATTTGTTGGCAATTAAGTTAAATTCACTACTGCGCGCGGCCGCGTTTGGCTATTTTCACGATAACGTTTTGCCAAACAGCGGCCCCCTGCCGCCACGGGTTAATCAAACAACCACCTACACGCTTTATTGGAGCATCAGCAATGCGACTAACGAAATTGATAATGTTTTAGCAGAAGCATTTTTGCCGGGTAACGTCCAGTGGCAAAATAATTTTTCTCCCGGCGACCAAAATATCTCTTTTGACAGTTCAATCAGAAAAATTACTTGGCAAGTTGGCGCTTTAAGTCCGGGTGTGGGCTCGCTGCTGCCGGCTCGTCAAATCGCGTTTCAGGTGGCTTTGACACCTTCAGTGTTGCAAGTTGGCCGGCCGGCTGATTTGTTGCTGAAAACAAAAATTACGGCGCAAGATAAGTTTACCGGCCAGAACTTGGCCGCTGAAAGCGCGGTAGTGACAACGGAGCTGAAAAATGATCCTGGCTTAGGATATGGTGATGGCTTGGTGGCCGAATAATATGCGTGAGTTTAGTTTCAAAAAGAAAATGGCGGGGCGCCACCGTCCAAAAATCTTGACGCCGCACGGGGAAATCAACACCCCGTTTTTTATGCCGATTGCCACGAAAGCCGCGGTCAAAAATTTAACCCCAGCGGAGTTGGCTAATTTGGGGGCGCAGGTACTTTTGGGCAATACCTACCATTTGTGGTTGCGGCCAGGCATAGAAATTATCAAAAAAGCGGGTGGCCTACACCAATTTATGGGTTGGCCCGGTCCAATTTTGACCGATTCGGGCGGTTTTCAAATTTTTTCCTTGGCCCGCAGCGGCGTGCGGCTGACAAGCGATGGTGTCGAATTTAAGGATCCATCAGATGGTCAAAAATATTTTTTGACGCCGGAAAAGTCAATTCAAATCCAGCTGGATTTGGGTGCGGATATTGTTATGTGCCTTGACGAATGCCCGGGCTTTCCTTGTGACTATAAGGATGCCAAAAAGGCTGTGGCCAGAACAGCCGTCTGGGCAAAAAGATGTAAAGAGTATTTTGAACGTCAAATGTCAAGGGCCGAAAGTCAAAACCACAAAACTATTAAGCCATTGTTATTTGGCATAATCCAGGGCTCTGTTTATAAAGATTTACGCCAGGAGTCAGTTCGGCAGCTTCTGGAAATTGGTTTTAATGGTTATGCTATTGGCGGGGTGGCCGTAGGTGAGCCGCGTCAGTATTTTTGGCGGATTTTAAAATGGGTCTTGCCCCTGCTGCCCGAAAACAAGCCGCGTTATTTGATGGGGCTGGGGCGCCCCGAAGAAATTGCGCGGGCGGTTGGGTTGGGCATAGATATGTTTGATTGTGTAATTCCCACCAGAGAAGCCCGGCACGGGCGGATTTATAAATTTAAATACCGCAAAAACCGTCATCCCGAACTTGGTTCGGGATCCCGTTTTTACGAAATGTTGCAAATAACAAACGAAAGGTATAAAAAAAATTTAGCGCCAATTGATGAAAATTGCCAATGTTTGGCTTGCCAAAATTTTTCCCGCGCCTATCTGCGCCACCTTTTTGCTACCGGCGAACCACTGGCCCAAAGATTGGCCACGTTGCACAATTTGAAGTTTTATTTGGACCTGATGCGGCTGTTGAAAAAATAACCTTTATTTAAAAATATTTTTGTGCTAAATTTTGTTTATGGAGAATAGAAAAAGTGATTTGATGCCCAAAATTGTGGCGCTTTGTAAACGGCGCGGTTTTGTTTACCCGGGTTCAGAAATTTATGGCGGCCTGGCCAACTCCTATGATTATGGTCCTTTGGGCGCCCAGCTGAAAAAAAATGTCAAAGACCTATGGTGGAAATATTTTGTGCAAGATCGGGAAGATATGCTGGGACTGGATGGCGGTATTATTTTAAACCCCCGAGTTTGGGAAGCTTCTGGTCACGTTAAAAACTTCAAAGACCCGCTGGTTGAATGTAAAAAGTGCCATCGACGTTTCCGACCAGACAAATTAAAAGATGCTTCCAGTTGTCCTGATTGTGGTGGTGAATTTACGGCACAAAAAATGTTTTCGGGGATGTTTGAGACCTACATCGGTTCGGTAAAGAAAGACGCAATGGCGGCTTACTTGCGTCCCGAAACCGCCCAGACGATTTTTATTAACTTTAAAAATTTGTTGGACACGACTAATAAGAAAATTCCTTTTGGCGTGGGGCAGATGGGCAAGGCCTTCCGCAACGAAATTACGGCTGGCCAATTCATTTTTCGGACGCTTGAATTTGAAATTATGGAAATTGAATACTTTATTGAGCCGCAAGCCGATTGGAATAAAATTTTTGAAGGTTGGCTAAAATATATCTATGGTTTTGCGACCAAAATTGGTTTGGCTAAAAAAGATTTTTATGACCACGAGATTCCCGATGGGGAGCGTGCCCATTATTCGAAAAGAACGATTGATATTGAGTATCGGTATCCGTGGGGGTTGGACGAACTGTGGGCAATTGCCTACCGAACAGATTACGATCTTGCCCGGCACCAAGAAAGTTCCGGCGAAAATTTAGAATATTTAGATGACCAGACGGGCAAAAGGTTTATTCCGCATGTTATTGAACCGACTTTTGGCGTTGACCGGACGGTTTTCGCTCTTTTGGTTGACGCTTATTCGGAGGAAAAAGTGAAAGATGGCGAAACCAGAACGGTGTTGCGGTTTGACCCGAAAGTGGCGCCTTATAAAGTAGCGGTTTTCCCGTTGCTTAAAAATAAATCGGAATTGGTTAAAAAAGCCCGGGAAATTTTTGACGATCTAAAAGACAAATTTATGGTTGAGTTTGATGACAACGGCAATATCGGTAAAAGATACCGGCGCCAAGACGAGATCGGCACGCCTTTTTGCGTGACGGTTGATTTTGATTCACTAAAAAAGGGTGATGTGACGGTGCGTGATCGGGACTCAATGAAACAAGAGCGGATAAAAATAGAAAAATTAAAAGAATATTTGAATAATAAATTAACAGGATAATTTTTAATTTTTATAATTTTATAATTTTTAAATAATTTCTAAAACTTAAATTTTTAATACTAAGAAGTTAAGATTTGTTTAAAAATTAAAAATTGGGAATTAAAAATTTTAAAATTATGTCTATTGTCAAAATTCGCGAAGTCATCGGGACTTCGGAAACCTCTTTTGAAGATGCCTTGCGCCAAGCAGTTGACCGCGAAGTGCGGGCCGGCAAAAAAGTAACGGGCGCGGATGTTTTGGGCCAAACAGCCTCGGTTAAAGAAGGTAAAATTGCCGAGTTCCGGGTGAACGTAAAAATCGCTTATCGGTGGGACGAAGAGTAATAAAAACACAACGATTAACTGATATTAACACCAAGTTTAACTAACCGTTGTTTATTTTGAACGTATATTTGTTTAACCGCGTGTTTCTTGTATGGAATTTAAAAAATACAAACTAAAAAACGGCCTGCGGGTGATTTTAGCGCCAACGGACAACACCGCCACCGCGACGGTGCTTTTTTTAGTGGCGACCGGCTCTAAATACGAAAACAGCCAAAACAACGGTATTTCTCACTTTTTAGAGCATTTAGCATTTAAGGGCACCAAAAAAAGACCAACACCCAAGCAAATTACGGCCGAAATTGACGCCATTGGTGGCGAAGTTAACGCTTTTACCGGTGAAGAATATACGGGCTATTGGGTGCGGTTGGACTCACAGCACTTGTCTTTGGGTCTTGATTTTATCGCGGATATTGTTTTGCACTCGCTGCTGCCGCCCAAAGAGGTGAAAAAAGAACGAGGTGTTATTTTAGAAGAAATTAACATGTACGAAGACCAGCCAATGAGCAAGGTGGAAATTGATTTTACGCGGGTGCTGTATGGCGACCAGCCGGCCGGCTACCCGATTGCCGGCTCCAAGGAGGTGATTAAAAAAATCTCCCGCCAGCAAATTGTAGCTTATTGGCAGCGGCAATATACAGCCGCCAACAGTTTATTGGTGGTGGCGGGTAATCTGGGTGGCGGCAAAAAAGTATTAGCGGAAGCGAACGCTCTTTTCGGGCGCTTAAAACAGGGCGGCCACCAAAGCAAATTGCCGGTAAAAAATAGCCAGCAGAAACCGGCACTAAAAATCTCTTTTAAGGAAACCGAGCAAACCCATCTGTTGGTTGGCTTTAAGGGTGGCAATTTATTTAACGACCAAGATAAATATCCTTTGTCTATTTTGGCTTCTTTGATGGGTGGTTATATGAGCGCCCGCTTATTTCAGGAAATACGGGAAAAACGGGGTTGGGCCTATTATGTCCACGGTTACATCGACTTTCTAACCGATAGCGGGGTGGTTGGTGGCCAAGCCGGCGTTTTAAACAGTAGGGCTAAAGAATCAATTGGGTTGATTTTACGGGAATTCCGAAAAATAAAAGAAGGCCGTTTTAGCCAGAAAGAAGTGGCAATGGCTAAAAATAATATGATTGGTCGGATGGCGCTATCGCTGGAGAACTCGCAGCAAATCGCCGGCTTTTTGGGCAAAACAGCGCTTTTGGAGGGAAAAATTTTGACACCGCAGCAAATATTTGACAAAATTAAAGCAGTCAAAACTGCTGATTTGCGGCGCGTGGCCAAAAAATATTTTATTAACCGGGGATTAAATTTGGCCCTGATCGGCCCGCACCAAAACGAAGAAAGTTTTAAAAAAATATTGAAAATTTAAATGTCTAACCGCAAAATAGAAATTTCTACCACTACCATTTTTCGCCTCATCCTAATAATTTTAGGGCTGCTTTTTTTATACCTG
>Ga0210057_1006069_pt1 | contig 15178 bp, 18 predicted proteins | sample CryGeyCG2114_010_2_FD_183968 | JGI IMG/M metagenome (GOLD analysis project Ga0210057, IMG submission 183968) | Groundwater microbial communities from aquifer - Crystal Geyser CG10_big_fil_rev_8/21/14_0.10 (SPAdes) (version 2) | ecosystem: Environmental > Aquatic > Deep subsurface > Groundwater ... | reverse complement strand
TGTCGCTCCTGGTGAGGTTCACGGTGTAGAATCTAATTGAACCGCACGCGTCACTCGTTGTAGTGTCTCCCCGCCAATTCCTTTAAGTTTCGGCCTTGCGACTATACTTCCCAGGTAGTACACTCTCGCCTTCGCTTCAGCACCAATACCTCTCGAGGAGGTACTGATGTTTAGTGTACAGTGTTTACTGCCAGGACTACACGGGTATCTAATCCGTTTTGCGCCCCTGGCTTTCATCCCTTACTGTCAGAACTGTCCTCGTAACGTGCCTTCGCTATTGTGAGTCCGCTTGAGATTAACACATTTAACCGCTACTTCAAACGTACTCGTTACGTCTTCCAGTCTCTAGCTTAATAGTATTCCCTGCGCGCCCCATATTTAAGATATGGGATTTCACAAGGAACTTAAAAAGCAAGCTACGGATGTTTTAGACCCAATAAAATTGGCTGCGACTTGGACCGCGGGTATTACCGCGGCGGCTGGCACCCGTCTTACCCAGTCCTTATTCGCCGAACTATTTAGATTCGGCAAAAGCATTCCAAATTGGAACGCACTCTGACTCAAACTATCACGCTTGCGCGCATTGTAGATTATTCCTAACTGCTGCACCCCGTAGGGCTGGGAATAGTGTCTCAGATTCCCTCTCAGGGCCTCTCCGCTAAGAGCCCTTACGGATCACAGGCTTGGTGGGCTATTACCCCGCCAACAACCTAATCCGCCGCAGCCCCATCCTTAGGCTCAAGTTTCAGGGATAAATCTTTCCAGGGTATATCCCCTATTAAGTATTAACCTCAGTTTCCCGAGGGTATCCTTAACCTAAGGGTAGGTTAGCTACGTGTTACTGAGCAGTTTGCCTTTCAATTTCTGTGAAGAAACTAAAAAAACTTGCATGTCTAAGCGCAAGTCAAAGAGCCGCAGCCGCCAGCAGGATCAACTGGAATTAACAATTTCATATTTTTATCGATGATAAAATCAATTGCGCAGTTTGTTTTGTAAGTTAACAAACCACTTCACACAAATCCTTCTATTGGCTTAAAAGATCACAAACTGTGACTAACATTTTACAAAATTATTTTTTAAAATTATATTATAAAATGAGCACTGCTTCTACATACTTCATACCTTATATGTTGAAACATTTTGTTAAGGCACTCATCTTCGTTAATAAGATTTGGAGAAAATTTGCATTTATAAATGTTGTGCTGGAAATTTTTTGAAAGATAATCCTGAAAATTTTAAAATATACTTTTGTTTGCAATAAAATTTATTAAGATTAAAAATTGTTTTTTTTCATGACAGAATATAATGCGAAAGAAGTTAGGAAATATTTAGAGAACTATAAAAAAATGGTTGGTTATTATCATGAACTTTTTTATGGAGTTTCATCTAAGGAGGGAAGAGAGAAAATTCATGAATGTATAGAATATGCAAAGAATTCTTTTCCAGAAGAATTAAAGGATGATAACTTTAAGAAAATCCTTTCTGGTCTTGAGAAAATTGTGATAGGAAAGCCGGCAAATTCCAATTGATCAATCAATCCAAAAAATATTTAATTTAACCTTTCTTTAATTTTTTGTGTCAAAAAAAATTTATGTAATTCAAAAGCATTCGGCTTCACACTTGCATTTTGATTTAAGATTAGAAATGGACAATGTCTTAAAATCATGGACTGTTCCAAAAGAGCCACCCACAAAAACAGGCATAAAACGCCTCGCTGTTGCCGTCCCTGACCATGACAAAAGTTACGCAAATTTCTCTGGCGAGATTAAAGAGGGATACGGAAAAGGACATGTTGAAATATGGGATAAAGGGACTTATGACCTCATCGAAAAAGACAATAAAAAAATTGTTGTTAACATCCACGGGGGAAAACTAACTGGCGAATATATTTTACTAAACACCAAACTTGGTGGAAAAAAAGAGAATTGGTTATTTTTCCGAACAAAGTGATGGAAACATGAAAAATCTTTGATTTTACTTTTTTAAAAAGTGATTATCTCTTTAATTTAGCTTCGAGTTTACTGTACTTTTCTTTATTTTTTTCCATAAAGAAATTTATCTTTTTTATTTCCCTATAAACGGAATCATCATTCATTGCTTCTTCAACTAAAGATTTTGACCTTGATAAAATCCCCATTTTGTAATCCCATCCCGAGACAATATCTACAACTGGGTCAAGGTAAGAACGTGTTGACAAAATTAATTCGCCATTTCCCCCATACCCTCCGACAACAGTTCCTCTTACTGAGGCCGCCTTACCAATCATTTTTCTATATGGAATAGTTGGTTGCTTTCCGACGTCAAGAATAAACATTTTACCTCTCTCTGCAATAGCCCCATAGTGATGTCTATCTCCAGTAAATCCGTATGTGGCTCCTTCTCTTGTACTTGCGGCCTGAACTGGAAGAAGGCTTATTTCTTCTCTTCCGTGCCACATTTTATGCGTTGCAATTGCGTTCACTGGTCCTTTCTTTCCAGGAAGCTCGATTAATTCATAAGTGAAACCCTGACCTGAGGCACTTTGACCTCTCCTTAATAATTTTTGCTCTTGATATTTTCTGTCATACATGGAAGCTATAACATTTGCCTCATCTTCATTATCTTTTTTCTGCATCCAATGGTTTCCTGCACCAATAAAGAGTGGAATTTTATTTTCCATCATCTCAAGATTAAGGTCGTACAAGACTTCCATATAAGTTGCTTTTTGATCTTCTGGTTTAAACTTTGGTTGACCTTCTTCAAACTCTTTTACATAAAATTGAGTTGCTTCAAGAATTTGTTTATCGTTTGCCCCATTTTGACGCATTTTATTTTCAAGCATATTTAGTCTTTTCATGAATCCCTCTGTATCATTTGAGACTGTTAAGAAGTCATTAGTTGAAGCTTCTCTTTTTGAATCGTGACTTCTAAAAGCCTGTTCACCATGAAGAGCTTCAGTCATAATTGAATATTTTATATTGTTCCATCCATTCGTTTGGAGTGCGACAAGCTGACTTGCTCTTATCCCATCAACCCCCGAAGTTCTTCCAACAGCAGAGTAAGAGCCAAGATGCATATCATTTTGAAGGAATATTCTGTATATTTCTGGTTTCACTTCCTGAAGAAGTTTATCCATTTCTGTTTTTGCTTCTTCAAATTCTTTAGTTTTACCTTCTAAATTGAAATTTTTCAAATCCTCTTCTAACTTAGAATATTTTTCCCCATACTTCTTTCCTATTGACTTAAGATAGTCATCGTCAATAAACACCGATTCATTACTTTGGTCTGGGTGCTGAGTATAAATTACCATTCCTGTCGTATTTCCACCTTTAACAATTCTTTTCCCGGACCATGTTCCTTTGTTTCCTTTAACCATTAGTGTCCCTAATTTTTGAGTATCGTGCCTTGTTGGAACTTTTATGTATGTTGTGATTAAAGGAGTTTCGGCATAATCCCCTTGAATTGTCGACTGATCAATAGTCATCTTCTCTTGCATATTGTAACCATCTGCACCATAACTTGTAAGAGCTATATCTGGAAATGCAAAATCTCTTTTATTATGCACCCCCTTTGTTTTTGGTTTTATTTTCCCTTTTTTGACCGCTTCAGAAATTTCTCCCTCATGGAAACCTTGCAAATCGGAAAAAGAGTTTAAGATTGGTTCATTTGATTTTTGGGAGTTGGTTCTTGGAAGCATAAGAACAGTTGTTCCGATTGGCCTATTTTTGTAATCATCTTTACCTTCAATTAGGTACTGTGGGTCTGGGACTTCTATATTGATTATGTCATCACTATGCTGAAAAAACTTGTGATTTTTCCCATTAATTTTTTTAATTTCTGAGAATAAAATGTCATAATAATCCTTGTTTATTTGTTTCACCACCATATGCAAAGATTTTGCTTCAGTGGGGGAAATGGCAATCTTTTTTGTGAACCATGCATGACCTTCGTCTTCTTCAGCCATAAAAGAATTTTCAAATCTTTCAGCTTCGTGTATTTTGTCCTCAAGAGAGTTTATTTTTTTTGCAGTTGAGCTGAATTTTTTTTGACTAATATCATAAAAATCTTTCAACCGATTAAATGTTGTTAACTCGTCATAAAATTTATTAACTGTATCATAAAACAATGAATCAAATTGTTCTTCCCTTATTTTATCTTCCTTTAAACTCTTACCAGTAATTCCTTCATACTCTTTTTTTACTTTGTCCTTAAGAGACTTAAACATTTTTGTTTTGGTTCCATTTTTTGTTGTGAAAAAACTCTCTTTTATCTCAAAAAACTTTTCTCCTTTTTCTGGAAATTCTCCTTCTTTAAATTTCCCCTTTCTTGTGTTAACATGGTAATATACTCTTTCTCCGACGAGTTTCCCAATTAAATTTTCGGATATTTGTTCTTTTAATCCTTTTTCTTCTTCTCTCCATTTTGGAAGGTTCTCGGTTGCTTCTTTCATCTCTTGATGAATTTTTCTAAGTTTTGGAAGAAGAGTATCCAAAGTTTCATTCATATTCGCCCAATCATTGTAACTCCATTGATAATGAATTGGGACACTTTCAGGAATGTTTTTGAATAGGGGTGCGACCTGATAAGCAACACTCCTTGCAGCTTCTTCATTTGAAGAAAGAGTATCTATCACATTTTCTTCAAGATTTTTATACTCCTTTTTACCGAGTCTAAAACCCCCTAAATTTAAAATTTGTTTTATTTTCTTTAGCTCCTTTTCTCTTCCCTCTGCACCTTCACCATTTTTTTCAGTCCTGTCAAGTCCAGTTAAAAGTGCCCTTTGATTTTTTGCTTTTCCAAACATCTGGATAAACTCGGGCATGAGTCCCCCTTGAATAATATAACTATTAAGAGTTTCATCAATCTCCATTGATTGCCTTATAATTTTTTCACCAAGAAAAGCCTCTTCATTTGTATAAAGGGTTCCTGTCCCCATTTCACCCATTAAAAGATGAATTTTTGGAACACGGTAGTCTCCAAGATTTTTATCCCACCTTAATTTGTGCTGGTTAACAACTGCACTTATAAGAGATTCATCATCATCAAAAATTCCGTTATTTTTTGGGAGATTTTCTGGACTAGGGATTTTCCAAACCCGTGCAATTTTGTCAATTTGTTTTTTTACCTGACCGGTAGGCTTCCCAACTTTATCTGAGATCTGTTTAATTGTTGGAACAGCGCTCTCAAAAATTGTAGGGGTAACATAAATATTCCCAGTATTTTTTGGACTTAATTCTTCAATCGCCTTCAAAAGAACCCTGTCATTATTATCGATCAAAAGTCTTTCTTCAAGAACTTTTGGAATTGCATCACCCTTTTTTACAATCATAAAAAATCAAAACCTTTTTTCTTTTTAAAGAAATATGTTCTCCAAAAGATAATAGCAAAAAAATATTCAGAATCCTAAATTTTTTAAAGTAAAAAACAAAATTTATAAAAGATAAATATCTTATTTATTTGGTTCAAAAATTTTTATTGAAAAAGTCATTTTTTCGTCGACAAAACATAATTTTCAAAAATTTCCCTTGAATTAATAATAGTTATATTTTTGTAATCTTCATCCCTGCAGGCAATAATTGCTCCACGCAAGAAAACAGAAGTTACTCCTGAAATCTTTTTGTATATTTTTATGTATGTTCCCGGAACAAAACCATGCTGTAAAAGTTTTTCGCAATTGCATTTTAGAACAATTGCTTTTTCTCCCTCCAATAAATCGACGATACTTTTTTCCATTGAAACTAATTAGAATTGATCTTCTTCGTCACCAATCCACCAATCCATGTCTGGAATAATCGAAGTATCTTTTCCTTTTGCTTTCAAATACCCTCTCGCAAGAAGGTAAAAAATAAGCCCTAAACTTTTTCCCGCCTTGTTATTCCCAATTATTACTTGGTCTACCCCTTTTGAAAAATTGTTAGTTCCGCAGATCATTAACACTTTCTTTTTGACATCAAGAGTATCCTTCAAAGCATTTTTATCAAGCCATTGATCGGAAATAATTGTAAGATCAGTTTCAAAAAAATTCTTTAAATTTGTGTTTGTCATAATTCCCGCAGGATATTTTTTTGTAAAAATCCTTATTCCTGTAACTTCCCCAAACTTCAGAGCAGCACGCCATCCTGATTGACGTTTACACACAAGAATAACGTTTTCGGGTTCAAACTTTGAAAGGTAATTAATTCCTTCTTTAATCATTTCATCAATTAAGTCGGTGTTAAAAATAGCAAGCCCGTCTGCTCTTCTCCTATAAACGTATTTTCTCATTTCAGGAGTAACGATTCTTGTTCCAAGGTAAATTCCAGTCTTAACATAATCCTCAAGATCAATAAGCATATCTGCCTTTTTCTTTAATCTAACTTCTTCCTTTAAACTTTCAGTATCTGTTTTTTCAACCTTTTCTTTCAAAAGCTTTTCTGCTTTTTCTTTTAGGATCTTTAATTTTTCTTCTCTTGTTTTTTCCACTTTTCTAGGAACTTCTTTTTCAGTTTCGAGTGATTCTTCCTCTGCTGCTTTTTCAAGTTCTTTTCCTTCAAGATTATCTTCGGGAATTTCCTTAATGTTTTCTGCTTTTTTTCTTGGCATAAATGTTTACCACGATTTTTATTTATAAATATTGCTGTTGAAGATTTTTTAGTTATTCAGAAGGTTTTCCTTCATCTTCAAATCCCACTCTTGGCTTTCTCCACTTTTTTAAAACAATTTTGAACCCAATTATCTTTGCCGTATAATTCGGCCCTAAATGTTTTAGAAGGGCTTCTGCAAGTTTTTTTAATTCTTCTTTAGTTTCCCTCGCAGATTTTAATACAGTTACTTTTACCGTCCTGCATGTTGAAAAGTGGACTTTAAGCATTCCTATAAAATTTTCTGTTATTCCGTTTTTTCCTAATTGAACTTCTCTTATCATGATAAATAAAGAATTGAGAATTTTATAAATGTCTCTTTTGTAAAATCAAGGCTTTTCCAATTTCAAAATATCTTTCTTTTTTATAGTAATTTCCTGAGGTTTGCTTTTCAATTTCCAAGAACCCTCTTTCATCAAAAAAGATTTTTTTATTTCATAACTAGTAAAAACGTGAATTTTAACTTCGGACTTTCGGTCACGCCAATCCTGCGATTTCGATGCCGTAAAAATCCCTGCTTCATAAATTTCGTCTTTTGTCGGATTTAATTTTTCTATAACACAAAAAGGGCTTCCCGATGCGACGGTATGAATAATAATGTTTTCCTTTCCCTTATATGAAGAAACGAGTTCGTCGTTATTTTTTGAATCCCGTCCCAAAAAGATTTTCGTTCCGGTCGATAAAACAAATTCTCTAGGTTTCATAAAATACAAAAGGAAAAGGGATTATTTAAATTTTTCAAGAAGCCAATCATTAACAACCTTCAAAGATTCCTTTTGATTTTTATAAGTTAGATTTTTAAGGGTATTCTTGTATGACATCCATTTAAATTCAGAATGTTCAATTGGATCCACTTTAACTTTCCCTTTTTTCATCTGGGCTGAATAAAGAGTAAAAGTCTGACCAACAATTCCGGGTCGGTCTTTTAGCGGTTTTTTATAAAGAAACTTTCCGCTAAATTCATGTTTTTTGATTTTTTTGATTTTTATTCCGGCTTCTTCCTTAACTTCTCTTACCACGGCCATCTTTTTTGTTTCAAACAATTCAATTTTGCCTTTTACAAACTCCCAACCCTTCCAGTGAAGTTTTCTTTTAAGAATTAGATATTTTAAGATATTCTTGTCGAAAGAATATACTATAGCAAAAATTCCCTTTCTTAATTTGCCTTTCATTTTTTCTTTTTTAATTCTGCTTTTTCTTCTTTTTCTTCTTTTTTTACTTCTTTTGTTACTTCTTCCTCTTGCTTATATGAAAAAATCTTCGTCACAACTAAAATTCCGAGAACTGAAACTAGGGTGACTATTAATGTTGAAATTAACTGACCCTGTAAGGGAGAATATGAGGAAAGCACATTTACATACTCTGTAATTAAATCTTTCCAGGATAAAGCAATCAAAAAACCAAAAGCTGCAATTATTGCAGTATTTGTTGACTTTCGAAATTCTTTGTTGAATGTCGACAATGCTTTTTTTATTCTCTTTTCTTTTTTTAATTCCGTCTCTTTTTTTAATTCCGTCTCTTTTTTTAATTCCGTCTCTTTTGACATATGAAAACGAGGTAAATCTGTTTTAAAAACCTTGTTTATAATATTAAAAATAAAAGTAATTTTTGAGTTAGATGTCTTTTGTTGTTTCGGCAAATTTTAATTCATACTTCTTCTTTTTTGCACCATAAGAGAGAATCCAATCTAAAATTAAGGCAATTAATCCGAGAGCAGCAATATAAATTATTCCTCCCAAAGAAATTGGAGGTAAAATTGAGTCCTGATTCATAAACCTTATAACTCCTGTTATTACTCCCACACTTGCAAGAAGTTGGATTGATTTTAAGCTTTTGTTTGTGGTTTTCACTTCTATATCCCTCATTATCTGTATTGCTGAATTGACATAATCTGCGGTCATTTTCCATATTTCTTTTATATATTCGAGACTGTTAAATAAATCTTCATATTTATACTGAAAGTGAGAGATTAAATTTTTTTCAACCCCCATATCCTTTGACAAAGATGACCTTGTCTTTGCATAAGAACCCATCTGATTTATCCTGTTACTTATAAGGCTCACGGTTTTTTAATAATTTTCTAGTTTTGATTTATACTCGGGAATTTTTTCCCCGCTAACTTCCTTTTGTTCTTTTATTTTTGAAATTTCTTCCCAAAGTAATCTATGAATATTAAGATATTTATGAAGCTGAGACTTAAACTCTCTGAAAAAAATCTGCATCTCTATTAATTCAGAAATTTCTTTTTTGGTTTTTCTCGACGACAGAACAAGAATAAAATTTTTTGTTTTCAATACTCTCACATCCTTTGAAGAAGTATCTGAATAAACTTTTCCGTAAAGTTTTTCATCAAAGTTTTTTATTCTTAGATTAGAAACAACTTCTCCAATTACTAACGGATGATCTTCTTTTATGTTTGCAAGAACTTTTGGAGTGGGAGCTCCAAGAGAAAAAATATAATCAATTGCAGGTTTAAACTTTTCTTCAAAATAACTTTTTAATCTTGCTATATCTTTTTCTAAGTTTTTCACTTCAACTTCTAAAATGTAAAGTCCATCTTCATAATATTTTATTTTAATTTTATCTTTTGTCAAAACCTCAATATATTCTAAATAATCTGACTTTCTTTCTGCTCTCTCAATATCAAGATTACTTCTTAATTTTAAAAGAGTCTTTCTATCTAAATCAAGTTTTGAACTTCCTTCAGAAATAAACTGAAAAATCTCAGTCAAATGCATGGTTGTTCTTTGATACCAACCCCCAAAAGTAATAGTTCCCATTTTCTCCTCTTTTTATGCTAAAGATTGTAGGAATTTTTAGTTTATAATACTTATTTTAATAGTGAAAAGAAGTTTTTCAAAATTTTAATAAACAATTTTTGGACCGTATCCCCAATGTTCAATTGCTTTTGCTAGAGAACTTTCTGGATTCTCTTTAACAAAGTTTCTTACTGAAATTCCTTTTTCATAAATCTCCCTTGCCTCTTCGATTGCAATTACTCCTGCCTCGACCCCATTAGGATGACCAAGTAAACCTCCGCCACATTGGAGTATTATATTTTCTCCGAGTTTAGTCAACACTGCTTCAAAATCTCCAGGGTGAAGCCCTCCGGATGCAACCATCCAAACTGGTTTTATGTGGCCCCAATCTTGGCCCAATGTAGGAATTTTTGGATGTGGAAATAAATTTTTCTCTTGAAGAAGTTTTTGAATATACTCTGCTTCTCCATAATCTTCCATCTTTGCTAAAGGTGAACCTCCATGCAAACTATCAACCCCCATTAGTCTGTATAATTTTGCTAAAAAAATCATTGAAACGCTGAACCCATTTATTTTTCCATTTCCATGAATTCCTGGAGAATTGTCTCTTGTTAAAAATCCGTGCATTGCACGATGTGCATGTATTGCCAGACCGGGATTATTTCTTCTAATAGTGTCAACTGCAGAAAAACCTGTCGTTACAACGTCCATCATCATAAAAATTCCCCCATTTTTTTTAATGAAATTTGCACGATTCATCATTTCATTAAGATTTGAATGAGTTGTGTTACATAAATAAAATTTTTTATTTCCCGTCTTTTTTTCCGCTTCTCTAATTTTTCCAAGGACTAATTTACAACGTTTGTAAAAATCGTTAAATTTCAAATGCGTTAAATTTTCGTCATCTTTTATTCCATCATAAGTACCTTTCCCAGAGGTAAATAAAATTTCTGCAAGTTCTGCCTGCTCCTTATCTGTTCTTCCAATTTTTGGTTTTGGAACTGTTGCAACTAAACAACCCTTCTTTTTATTGAGAAGTTTTCTTATTCCTGGAACTCCAAATTTTGGACCGGGAAATTTTTCAATCATCTTTTTTGGAAAATATACATCATAAATCCTTATTGCTGAAACCATTTTCATCCCTGCAATGTTTCCTGAAATTCCTGCAAGAATTCCCGAAATATTATCTAACTCTAAAAGTTCAATTGGATATGCAACCTTAAACATATTTCTTTTGAAATCCAAATCAAATACTAAAGCCCTTAATTTATGTGCCAAAGGAATTCCGGAATCTTTTCCATCATAAACTTTTGTCCAAGTCCCTGTTGAACTTTCCGCGGCAACTGTCGCTGCTGCTTCTTCAAATAAACTTTTTCTGAGACTTTTTTCTGAAACATTTTTCCTAGAACTCTTTGCCTCACGAATAGCTTTTTCATCAAGTTCTATTTTAAGCAAGGTTACTAAATATTTTTCTTTACTTGGTTTCCAACCTTTATTTGCAATATAATCAAATTGAACTGCTATTTTCTTTCACCCGTTAATAAAAAAGTAAAAATAACTTTTAAACCTTCTGGAATTACTAATTTTCTTAGTTTGGCTCGGATTCGCAAAAAATGCTCGTTGGGCAAAAAGGAATGTCGTCAATTGTGTCTATTACTTCACATTGAAATCCCGCCCTTTTTGGAGAAATTATTATTGAAATTGGTTTAGATAAAAATCCTGAAACGCAATATGTTTTTCCGGATTCATTTCCTGGGAGAGCAACCATTTCTACTCCTCCAACAGAGGAATAATAACTCACTTCTTCAATTAATTTTGGTGTATTTTCAAGAGAAAAAGATTTCGATTTTTCTTCTTCAAGAATAGAAACTGAGAGAGAATCCATAGCAAACTCCTTTCTTGAAATTGAAACTAAAACTGAACCTGAAGAAGAATCATAGCAAGTATAACTTGGATTTAATTTAACTTTTTCTATTATGTCATTACATGCTGTCGTCCTATTCATGCTAGAACTAAGATAACCATTTAATCCTGCCCAAAGACCTGCAGCGAGAGCAACTGTTAATAGAATCAGCAAGACCGCACTTACTACTTGACTTAATCCGCGTTTTCCATTCATGCAATGTATATCTCCTTACCCTGCCTTTCTTCACACGTGTAAGCTTTTCTATCTTCAGATTGAGTTTTTCCAATCAACACCGGAATAAGTAATATACTCTCTGCATTTGTTGTAGATAAAATTCCAGTATATCTTTCTCCTTGGCTGAGCCCTCCTTCGGGCCATCTTGAGTCTCCTTCTCCTACTACACTTGTACTATGAGCTCCGTCGCCTGAAACTTTTGCTTTAAACCTATAAATCGGAACGGTTCCTAAATTCGAAATGTAAATATTTCCTGCTGTATATTCTGCTTCAAAATTCACTTCATCACAAACTAGTTGAACATTTTTTCCGTCGAATTTTGTTATTGCCTCCTGGGTCATACCACGAAGCCACATAAAAACTATCAATGCAATTATTATAACTATTGCAATTAGCAACACTGTTGCTATAACTGGAGACAATCCTCTTTTTTTCATTACTTTATTTAGAGACATTTGGCATTTTTAAATTTAGCTAAAAATATGGGATTTTTAATTTTTAATTAGTCCCCCATAATACATTGTTACCTAAGCGGTTGGTAATTCAACCAAAAAAATTTAGTTTGCCATTTTAATTAATTCCAACCACTTATTTTCAGAGTTAAGTTTTAAATTAGTAGCCAATTCATAAGGACAGCATTTTATACTCTGGTGTTTTCTAATAAAATTATAAAATATTGAGTAACCTTTCATAATTGAGTCTGCACTTTCTATACATCCGTGAAAGCCACGAAAAGTTTTAGTTCGTTCTCTTATTGAGTTGTGCAATCTCTCAATATACAAATTAAAACCCTCGCCCTTTGAAGCATTAACCCTATTATGTTTAATTAATCCTTTTTTCAGATTATAATATCCAAACACTTTTTTAATAGAATTTTCATAAGTCAAAAGTCCGTCTGTTGTAATTGTTGTTACATAGCCCTCTGTTTTGTATTTTACTTTGCTTAAAACTTCTCTTATTTCTTTCTTACCTCTTGATTTAAAGTATTTTGAGCCAACCATAAAACGAGTTTGGCAATCAATAGAATCAATAAACCAATCTTTAGAAATTCCTTTTTTATTTGAGTTTGCTCGTCTGTGATATTCCATTTCATCAACCTGAATTTCTTTTCCTGAATTAATCTTTAATTTATCTGTAAAGTTAGAAACCATATCTGAATATTTTACAACCCATTTATAGACAGATTTATGAGAACTATTTTGAGGATAAAATGCTTTAAAGTGTTCTTGAACTTTCCGAGTTGAAACACCTCTATAAAATAAATCTATTCCACAAGTAATCTTTTTAGGATGGTTTCTCATTCTAAAAAATCCGTCATCAATAACAAATGTTTTATTACAATCTTTACATTTATATCTTTGAATTAAACCTCTGTTCTCTGTTTTTCTCTTTGTCCATTTAATTGTATTTTCTCTTTTACAAATAGGGCAAATATTTTTAACTTCTTGTTTCTTGTCTTTATTGTTATTCATTTTATCGTGGGTAACAAAAGAGGGGAGTTAGTAGCTCCCTTTTTATTTTCCTTTGTTTATCTATTTACTTATAGGTATAGATTATAGGTATATATGGTTTATATATCTTTCGGTGGCTCTATGATTATAGTAAAGTATTTAAAGGATAGAACATAGTATTAAATATGGCAAAAAAAGAGATTAAGGTTTATGAGTGCCAATGTGAGAGGTGTAGGCATAAATGGATAACAAGAAGCGAGGATTTACCTGTTGTTTGTCCTAACTGCAAATCTCCTTATTGGAATAAACCAAGACAAGAAAATAAAGAGAGTAAAAAATAAAATGGAAACCTTAAAAGAGAAAAAGGAAAAATTCCTTGAATCTATAAAAAGTAAAAATCCTAAAAGTATGAACAAATACAAAAGAGTTCCTGTTTCTCCAATTCGGTATGCTGGAGGAAAGAGTTTAGCAGTAGGACATATTATAGAATTATTACCTAATGATGTTAAAAGAGTCATTTCTCCTTTTTTTGGCGGTGGCTCTGCCGAAATTTCTATGAGTAAATATTTAGATTTAGAAGTTATAGGTTTTGATATTTTTGATATTTTATGTAACTATTGGAAATTTCAAATAGAAAATCCAAAAATTCTTTATGAAGAATTAAGCAAATTGAAACCTACTTTTGAAGAATTTGAGAGAATAAGAAAAATATTAAACAAAGTTTGGAAAAAAGAAATTACTCTTGACTCTCTAACCCTTGCTGTTTATTTTGTATATAATTTTAATCTGTCTTATGGACCTGGCTTTATGGGTTGGAGTTCAAAGATTTATCTTAACCCCAAAAGATACAAAGCTATCATAGAGAAAATAAGAGATTTTAAGCCGAAAAATCTTAAAGTAGAATGTGCAGATTTCCGAGAGGTTATGAAAAAATACCCAAAAGATTTTATGTATTTAGACCCCCCTTATTATATTGGCGAAGATTCTAAAATGTTTAAAGGAGTTTATCCTATGAGAAATATACCTGTTCATCATAACGGATTTCCTCACGAAGAATTAAGAGATTTATTAAAGAAACATAAAGGGGGTTTTATTCTCTCTTATAATGATTGCCCCACAATAAGAGAATATTATAAAGATTTTCAGCAATTTTTTCCATCGTGGCAATACACTATGGGACAAGGAGAAACAAGGATAGGAAAAAATAGAATTGAAAATGGAAGTAAAAACAATATTAAAGGTTCTCACGAAATTTTAATATTTTGCCCACCAAAAAACTAAAACCTATAGTTTTCAAAATATTTTATTGCTTTACCATAGGCAACTAAAACAGGGTTAAGCACTTTCTTTTCAAATATTTTTTCTGTTAATAAGTCAAATGCTTGTCTTTTTTGCATATTAAATAACATAGCGGGATATTTTCCGTCATCTGTTGTTCTATATTCAAATTCTGCAACAAGACGATTATTATATTTGAAAACTACCTTTTGAAGTGTGCTATTATTATCTACTTCAAGAAAATTAACAAAAGCATTTATTGTTTCTTCTTTGTCAAAAACATAAAATGCTTCATCATCATAGATAACAAAAAAATCTACTCTTTCATCAAAAAAAGATTTATTAAAAAAATTAAACCTGTTTTCTTCATCCAAAAGGTATTCTTTAAGTTTAATCATAGGTTTCTTTACTTTTTCCTTAACTTCTTTTTTCTTTTCCTCATATTCTTGATGAGTTAATGGAAAAGTGTTTAGAATATCTAATATAAGTTCTCTACCTGCAAAAGTCATTTCTTGCTCAAATCTACTTTTCTTATATAAAAAAATCTGCCATTTTCCGTGCCTACCAGATTTTTTCTGTATTTCACTCCCTCCCTTTAAAGAGTGGATTTTTCCATTAGAATCTTTAACATCTTCTTTTTTAGTTCCTCTAACTACTTCTCCTTTAATTATTTGGGCGTAGATAAATTCTTTTTTATGCCCTCTTTGTTTAACTCTACGGGCTTTTTCAGTAGTCATTCCGTGCTTTTTTATCTTTTTCTCCATAAAAAACATAATAAAAAGAAAGTTAAAAACCTATCTACCAACCTTTAAGGTAACAATGTACCCCCATAAAAACTTTTATAAACCCATTCTTTCTTCAGATTCTATTCCGAATAACTACATCGCTGAATTCCATAATTCTGGAGACAAGCGCATACTGTAGTAGGAGTTTAAATGGAACTTAATGAAC
>Ga0210057_1006068_pt1 | contig 15179 bp, 8 predicted proteins | sample CryGeyCG2114_010_2_FD_183968 | JGI IMG/M metagenome (GOLD analysis project Ga0210057, IMG submission 183968) | Groundwater microbial communities from aquifer - Crystal Geyser CG10_big_fil_rev_8/21/14_0.10 (SPAdes) (version 2) | ecosystem: Environmental > Aquatic > Deep subsurface > Groundwater ... | reverse complement strand
TTCTCCAAGACTTTCTCTTTTACAAAAAGCCACTACCCTTTTAATCTCACGAGGAGAAATGTAAGCCCCCTGAATTCTTTTAGGCCTGGATAACTGAGAAGAGATAAAAAGCATATCTCCCCCGCCCAAAAGGGTCTCAGCGCCAGCCCCATCCAAAATTGTTCTGGAATCAATCTGGGAAGCCACCTGGAAGGCAACCCGGGAAGTAATGTTGGCTTTGATCAAACCGGTAATTACATCAACCGATGGTCGCTGGGTGGCTACCACCAAATGAATACCAACGGCTCTTGACATCTGAGACAATCTGACAATTCCCGCTTCAATTTCCCTGCCCTTGGCAGCCATTAAATCAGCCAATTCGTCAATAATTAAAATGATATAGGGCATAAATGAAATCAAGGTTGTGTTCTGCCTTCCTCTTACAATCTTATTGTAAGAGGTAATATCTCTTGCTTTTACGGCCGCTAATACTTCAAATCTTCTTTCCATTTCCCCGATTAGCCAGTTTAAAACATTTACTGCTTTTTGGCCGTTGAAAATTATAGGGCCAAGAAGATGAGGCAAGCCATTATAAGTTGGGAATTCAACTCTTTTGGGGTCAACTAAAATAAATTTTAAAGTCTGGGGAGAATTTCGATAAATCAAACTCAGAATTAAAGAGTTCAGACAAATGGTATTATGATTAACAAAACCGTTTCCAACGAAAGAGTCTGAGCCTGGCACGCGAAAATCATATCCAACCCCAGAAGTTCTATCAATCTTTTCAATTTTGTCCCAATAAAAATTTCTTTTTGAAATTTCCATTAATTGTTGATACTCAAGTTCTTTAGAAATTGGTTGGTAAAATTCCAAAATTTTTTCTAGGCTTTGATAACCAGGTGCTCGAAATCCTGAGTTATAGTTCCTTAAAGAACTAAAAGCGTATTTAGGGACTAAAATCCCTGGTTGATATCTCCACCCTCGATTAGTTAAACGAGCAAAACGATTAAGGTATTTTTGACCCATTCTTCTAAGTAAAGAGGAGATATGAGGAATTAAGTCAACATTAGGATTTGGGGATAATTTAAGAAATTGTTTGGCTTTATTATATTTTTCTTTTCTTATAAAGCCGATTTCTTGAATGAATTTGCGTGCCTCCTCGCCAAAGATAGAAAGCCGATAGTAATCATTGTAAGTATAATTTTTTACTTTTTTGATTAAAAGCGAAGAGATTATACCAAAATTTAAAAGCATAAGATGAACCTGAAAGGCTAGTTTTTTACTACTAATACAAAATTCTATAGAATTTTTCCCTACATAGCCATCATTATCGAAAAGGGCCCTTAAATAGGCAGCAACTATTTCTTTAGGTGCTTCTCTAATTGCCCTTGGTATTTCTTTTTGAGGAGACTTCCAAGAACCCATTCCAAGGTATACTAAAAATTCTTTTAGATGTTTACTATTTACCTCTATCTCTTTAGCTTTATTCTTTGGATTCGAACCAGCTCTTTTTTCAATAAACTGAGTAATTCCAAAAAGTTCTTTAAGGGATTTTTTATAAAGCCGGATTAGATAAGAATTGGCTTGAGTATAAACTACTCTATGAATCCCTTTTCTTTCTATTGATAGTCCTCCGTCAGCGGTTAGAAGTCCCAGAAACTGGGATAAATGGGAAGTCATTTTAGAAGTAAAAGAAATCTTTCTATGATAACCCTTGATCTTGCTTGGTTTAAAATTAGAAAGATCCATTTTGTTGCCAAATAGAGCCGGGCCACGACTAATCGCTACATAGTCGCCTTTTTTGACTAAAGAAGCTGCCTTCCAACCTTGCGAACCATCTTTATTTATAACCCAAAGTGGATGTTCAGCCGTTGCTTCGATTTGATATCCACGGCTCGTGAATAATTTATAAAATTGACAAATTCCATTGTTATAGTTTTTACTCGTCGTTTCAATTCCGTCTCTTGTGATAAGTTTAAGTTTAAAATCAATTTCGCTATTTAAGGGGAGAGGGCAAAGCTCTTCAAAAGTCAACATCCCTCTCTCGCTAAATATTAAAGTGTCTGCGGCACAAGTCTTACCGGAGCCGGTACTCCCGGCTACTAAGAGGTGAGGCATTTTTCCTAAATCAGCAAAAAGCGGCTTTCCCGAGACATCCTTGCCCAAGCAAAAAATCAGAGGTAGAGGCGAGTCCTGAAAGCTTGGAGAACTAATTAACTCTCGCAGTCGGACAACCGCCCGGGTCTTATTAGGCATCTCAATTCCCACTAAAGAGCGGCCGGGAATCGGCGCCTCAATCCTCAAGGGATGAGCAGCTAAAGCCAGAGAAAGATTACTAGTCAAAGCCGTAATCCTTGACAACTTTATTCCCTCAGCCGGCTTCAAGGTATATTGAGTAACAGTAGGCCCAACATTTACTTCCGACATTTCAACAGGGATGCCAAAATCATACAAGGTTTTTTTAATTTGAAGAGAATTTGCTTCAATATCACCGGCGCTGACTGCCTTTTCATGATTAACTTCCAAAAGGTCAGGGGGAGGAAATTTATACTGGCTAGATTCTTTGGCCGCTAACTCATCTCCTTCTAATTCCTCAGCCAGCAATCCTTCATCGACTACCCGAGCGCCAGCGTAGGGTGAAGATGAACGAAGTTCATCGACTACCCGAGCGCCAGCGTAGGGTGAAGATGAACGAAGTTCATCGACTCTCGCTCCCCCTCTTTTAATTAAGGGAGGGGTAATATCTTTCATCTGGAATTCGATTTTCTTTCTTTCTCCGATTTTATCGAGAGTCCTCGATGCAGTCGGGACAATTTCCTGAGGAGCTTGAGAAGGAATTTCTTTTTTAGGTAACACCTCTTTATGAGGCAAAAACTCCCAGAAAATCAATAGACCTATTAGAATAAGGACAGAAAAAATAATAGGGGGCACCCAGGGGCCAAGATAATTTAAAAGAGGGTATGAGCTAATATAGCCCAGCCATCCCCCCTCTCTTTGAGTTAAATCCCGGATGGCTAATAGGCCTGAGATTCCTAAAATTAGGAGAGCCGCGGCCAAAAAGATGGGCGTGGCTAATCTTTTCTTTTCCGATTTTAAGAAGACCAGACCAGCTAATCCCAGAAATAAAGGAATGAGAAATATTGTTTTTCCGACCAGAATATAAATTCCTTGAAAAAGTGATTTCCCAACAATTCCTGATTTATCGAAAAAAGAAAGTCCGATAATAATGGCTGTTAAAAATATTAAGACTACTCCGATTTTTCTCCTTAACCTCGAAGTCAAAATAGGATAATTAATCTTTTCTTCGGACTTGTTTCCTCTTTTTTTAAACACTTTATTCTTTTTTCGGCGCTTAGATTTAGCCATTGTCTTAATTAAAAGTCCAAAGTCAAAAATTAAAAGTAAATAGGCATACTTTAAACTTAATACTGAACTTTGGACTTTTAACTTTTAACTTTTAACTTTCTCTAAATCCCGTGCCAGCTGGTATCAGCTTTCCTATTATAACATTCTCTTTGAGGCCGCGCAATTTATCCTCTTTCCCTTCAAGACAGCTTCTAATCAAAACTCGAGATGTCTCTTGGAATGAGGCGGCTGAGAGAAAACTATCCGAAGTTAAAGAAACTTTGGTAATCCCGAGAAAAATAGGAGAGCCCTTAGGTAGAGTTTCCTTTTTGTTTTTTAATTCATTTTTTACTTCCTCAAACTCGGCTCGGGTCACAATCTGACCGGGCAGCCAATTGCTATCCCCTCCATTTTTAATTTTCATCCTGGAAAACATCTGCCGGGTTATCATCTCAATATGCTTACCATGGATACTTACCCCCTCTGAAGTATAGATTCTTTTAACCTCCCTGGTAATATAACGTTGGGTTTCTTCAGGACCTTGAGCCCTAAGAAGTTTTCTCAAGTTTAAACTTCCCTCACAAAGCTGCTGACCTTTTTCAATTCTCTCTCCTTTTTCAACCCAAAGCCCTCTGCCTAAAGGAATTTTATATTCTACAACTTTTTTCTGGTCTTCGCCCTGACCAACAATAGTTATAACTCTCTCTTTCAAATCTATTTTTTCCACCAAGCCGGCTATCTCAGACATATTTGCTTCTCCTTTGGGTTCTCTCAACTCAAAAATTTCCTTTACCCGGGGCAAACCTTGAGTAATATCTCCTCCGCCAGCAACACCCCCTAAGTGGAAAGTTCTCAAGGTCAATTGGGTACCTGGTTCTCCTATCGATTGAGCGGCTATAATTCCTACTGCTTCACCTATTCTCACTAGTTCATTTCTGCCCATTTCCCAGCCATAACATTTCTGACAGACCCCTCTTAAAGTTTTACAAGTCAAAGGCGAACGGACTCTTACCTCCTCAATTGAAGAGCGGTCAATTGCTTTTGCTTTTTCCCAATCAATAATCTCCCCCTCTTTCACAATAACCTTTCCTTTCTTAAATTTGTCATTTGTCATTTGACATTTGACATTTTCAAGCGCTATTCTTCCTACAATTTCAAAAGCAAAATCTTGGCCAATATCTTCAGAATCTTTTCTGAGTAAGACCACGCCATTTTTATCGCCGCAATCTTCCTCGCTGACAATTAATTCATGGGCAACATCAATAAGACATCTGGTCAGATAACCGCCGGCTGAAGTTCTTAAAGCAGTATCGGCCGCTCCCTTCCTGGCACCGTGAGTAGAAATAAAATACTCCAAAATATCAAGCCCCTCTTTGAAAGAATGTTTTATAGGAAGTTCAATTATTCTTCCGGCTGGGTTAGTAACCAATCCTTTCATACCAGCCATCTGGATTGACTGCCCCCATGAACCTCTGGCTCCCGAACCGACGATAGAGACAACCGGTCCGTCTTTAGGCAGGGTTTTTATCACTAATTTCTCAAGTTTTTCTTTCATATCCTGCCAGGTCTCAATTACTTTAGCGCTTTTTTCCTCTAAACTCAAAAGTCCTTTTTTGTAATGTTTTTTAATAAGCTCAACTTTTATTTCGGCTTCCTCCAGTAGTTCTTTTTTCTCTTTAGGGACAATCAGGTCATCCATTCCCCAGCTTATTCCCGATAAGGTAGAATATTCAAGTCCTAATTCTTTAATCTTATCTAAGGTTTGTTCAATTTCCTCTTCATTGTATTTTTCAATTATGTCAGCTGTCATTCGGGAAAGAATTTTAAAATCAATATTTTCGTTAAAGTAGGGATAATCTTCGGGCAGAGCCTGGTTAAAGATAATCCGGCCAGCCGTAGTTTCTATTAATGGTTTTGAGGGGTACCCCGACCCACCTTCGGTGGGTGCCCCGGTGGGTCCTCCTTTAATTTTTTTCTTTAAAGAAGAACTCAAAACACGAATTTTAGCCTGGAGGTCAATTTTTCTTAATTCATAAGCCAGAATAACTTCTTCCGGCCCGGAAAAAGTTTTTCCTTCACCCTCCCGAGCACCAGCGAAGGGGGAAGAAGAAAATCTATTTTCTTCACCCTCCCGAGCACCAGCGAAGGGGGAAGAAGAAAATCTATTTTCTTCGCCCTGAGCCCCTCCTTTAGTTTCAGTTAAAAAATAACAACCCAGAACAATGTCTTGGGAAGGACTGACAACTGGAAGCCCGGTAGATGGTTTAAGAAGATTTTTAGTAGACCTCATCAAGTTTCTGGCTTCTTTTTGGGCTTCATCAGATAAAGGAAGATGGACAGCCATTTGATCCCCGTCAAAGTCAGCATTAAATGCCTTACAAACCAGGGGGTGAATTTTTATTGCCTCGCCTTCAATAAGAATTGGCTGAAAGGCCTGGATGCCTAAACGATGAAGAGTAGGAGCCCGATTAAGCAGAACCAATTTATCCTTGACTATTTCTTCCAAAGATTCCCAGACTTCATCTGTGCCTTCTTCAATCAGTTTTGAGGCTCCTCGAATATTGTAAGCCAATTCTTTATCAAGCAGTTTCTTAATGACAAATGGACGGAAAAGTTCCAGAGCCATTATTTTCGGTAATCCGCATTGAGAAAGTTTGAGTTCAGGACCTACGGCAATAACCGACCTTCCCGAATAATCTACTCTCTTCCCTAAAAGATTTTTCCGAAATCTTCCTTGTTTTCCTTTTAAAGTATCAGCCAAAGATTTTAAGAGCCGTCGGCCGCCGGTAGTAGCGGTTGTGGTCTGCCCCTTGCGCATTCCGTTATCTAAAAGAGCATCAACTGCTTCTTGAAGCATTCTTTTTTCGTTCCTGATAATAACTTCAGGAGCCGAAATCTCAATAAGATACTTAAGCCGATTATTTCTATTAATGACTCTTCGATAGAGGTCGTTCAAATCTGAAGAAGCGTATCTTCCGCCGTCTAACTGAACCATGGGCCGCAATTCTGGAGGCAAAACCGGTAAAACTTCTAAAAACATCCTTTCTGGCCTAATTTTTGCTTTCTCCATCCATTGGAAAAACCTTAATCTCCCCAAGCTCTTGAGTTTGGAAGAAGCAATTGTTTTCTCGGTTTGTTTTTTTAACTGGCTGATTGTCTTTTTCAGGTCAATTTTCTCAAATATTTTTCTTAAGGTCTCAGCTCCGGTCCCGGCTTCAAAAATTTCTCCGTATTTCAAAGATAAATTCCAATAGGCGGTTTCTGATAAAACTTTTAAGGGTTTTAATCCCAAAACTTCTTCTCTCGCTTCATCTCGAGCTTTCTTTAATTCAGCTTTATCGAATTTTTTACTCTTGTCTCTGGATTTTGTTTTGTATTCTTCATCTATCCCTCCCCGAAGAATTTTCTTTTTTAGTTCCTCATTCACCTCGGTAATAATGTAGGCGGCAAAATAAATCACTTTTTCTAACTGCTGCATCGGCACATCCAAAACTAATCCTATTCTGGAAGGAACTCCTCTTAGAAACCAGATATGAGAGCAGGGACTGGCTAATTTTATATGCCCCATTCTCTCCCTCCTGACCGAACTTCTCGTCAGTTCCACCCCACATCGGTCGCAAATAACTCCCTTATACCTGATACCCTTGTATTTTCCGCAATAACATTCGTAGTCCTTTGTCGGACCGAAAATTCTCTCACAAAATAAACCGTCTTTTTCCGGCTTTTGGGTCCGGTAATTGATAGTTTCCGGTTTGGTCACTTCACCATGCGACCAATTCAAAATTTCTTCAGCTGAAGCAAGTTTTATTCTTATTGATTCTAAATTAGAAATCTGCATGTTCCTTTTAAAAGTTAAAAGTTAAAAATTAAAAGTTAAAAGTTGCAATAAAAAGTTAAAAGTATTATTTCTCCTTTAAGGTTCTGATACTCGAAGCCAAAATATTTGCAATTTCAATTAGTTCTTCAAGTAATCCATTTATTTCTGTTTTATCTCCTTTACCAGTATCTCTTAAAAGTGCTAACCAAAACTTTGATTCATTGGCTGACTTCAAAGAATGAGTTAGAAAATTAGTGAAGTCCTTTTTAGAACTACCGGCAATTGCCTCAATATAATTAGCTCCAATACTTGTTCCACTTCTGATAAGTTGATATCGAGCAACTCGACATAAATCATCATTTTTAGGTAACTTTTCAACGAATTTAATTAAACGCAAAATGAACTTATATATTCTTATTTTAAGATTTTCGCTAAACGCTCTATTATCTCGTTTCATTTCAAAAGTAAAATAAATACTTTGAACTTAATACTGAAACTTTGGACTTTTGACTTTGGACTTTTAACTCTTCTCTTTTACCTCAACACTCAGGCCCAGGGCCTTTAATTCCAAAGCCAGTAAATTAAAAGAGGCAGGCACATTGAGACTTTTTATTGGTTCTCCTTTTAAAATTGCTTCATAGGCCGCTCCCCTCCCTTGAATATCATCTGACTTTATAGTCAACATCTCTTGAAGAGTGTGAGCCGCTCCATAACCTTCTAAACTCCAGACCTCCATCTCGCCGAATCTCTGGCCTCCAAATTGAGCTTTTCCTCCTAAGGGCTGTTGAGTTATCAAAGAATAAGGACCGATAGATCTCATATGGATTTTATCTTCAACCATATGAACCAGTTTCATTATATAGATATAACCTATTGTTATCTTTCTGGGAAAAGGCTCCCCGGTTTTTCCGTCATATAAAAGCACCTGGCCTGATTCCGGCAATCCGGCTTTTTTTAATTCTGCTTTAATATCTGACTCGTTCGCCCCCAACAAACCCGGACTGATTGCTAAATATCCCAGTTTTTTAGCCGCCAAGCCGAGATGGGTCTCAAGAATCTGTCCAATGTTCATTCTGGAAACTACTCCCATTGGATTTAAAACAATATCAACCGGAGTACCGTCGGCCATAAAAGGCATTTCTTCTTCCGGTAAAATCTTGGAAATTACTCCTTTATTGCCGTGTCGGCCAGCCACCTTGTCGCCAACCTTAATCTTTCTAATTTGAGCCACTTCCACTCTTACTCTTTTTAAAACCCCTGGTTCTAATTTGTCGCCTTTTTCTCGGGAAAAAATTTTGACCAGAATTACTCTTCCCTTTTTCCCATGCTCTACCTTTAAGGAACTATCTTTAATATCCTTTGCTTTTTCTCCAAAAATCGCCCTCAGCAATCTTTCTTCAGCCGTTAGGCCGATTTCTCCTTTAGGAGAAATTTTTCCCACTAAGATATCGCCCGGTCTTACTTCGGCTCCGATTCTGACAATTCCCTCTTCATCTAAATCTTTTAATTTCTCTTCTCCAATATTGGGGATATCGCAAGTCGTAATCTCCGGGCCCAATTTTGTCTCCCTGACATCACAGGTGAAATCTTCAATATGCAGAGAAGTAAAAACATCATCTTTTACTAATCTTTCCGAAATACAAACAGCATCCTCAAAATTTCCTCCCCTTAAAGGCAGAAAAGCAACCAAAATATTTCTGCCCAAAGCCAACCGTCCTTTGTCAACTGCGGTTCCGTCCGCCAAAACCTCTCCTTTCTTTACTTTTTGTCCTTTGACTACCCTGGGTCTTTGATGAAAGCAGGTGTATTGGTTGCTCCGGACAAAAGTCCGAAGATTATAAGTTATCTCTCTCTTTCGGGTTTTTAATTTAATCTGAGAAGCGTCAACTGAAATTACTTTTCCTTCTTCCGGTGCCAGTATCTCCTCTCCCGAATCACGAGCCACGTTTCTCTCCATCCCGGTCCCGACCAGAGGCGCTTCGGGTTGAACCAAAGGCACTGATTGCCGCTGCATATTTGAACCCATCAGAGCCCGGCTAGCATCGTCATTTTGTAAAAATGGAATCAGGGCTGTAGCCACACTAATCGGCTGTTTTGAAGAAACATCTATAAAATCAACATCTTCTCTTTTAACTAAGGTTGGTTCTCCTTTTTTTCTGGCTTCAACCTCTTTGTCTAAAATATTTCCAGCTTTGTCCATCTTTACCCCGGCATGGGTAATGTTGTATCTCTCTTCCTCATCAGCTGTCAGATAACGAATCTCTTTACTAACCCTGCCATTTTTAACCCGGAAATAAGGCGTTTCCAGAAAGCCATAGGGGTTAACTCTGGCAAAACAAGCTAAGTGGCTGATCAAACCGACATTCTGGCCTTCCGGCGTCTGGATTGGACAAATCCTCCCGTAGTGAGAGGGCTGAACATCTCTGACTTCAAAGCCGGCTCGCTCTCGGGTTAATCCTCCCGGGCCGGTAGCGGTCAGTCGTCTTTTATGCTCAAGTTCAGACAAGGGGTTTTCATTGTCCATAAACTGAGATAATTGGGAAGAGCTGAAAAACTCCTGAAGCGCGGACATAACCGGCCGGGAATTAATGATCTGAGAAGGAGTCAAAGCAACGGCCTCTAAAGTTGACATTCTGTCTCTAATAATTCTCTCCATTCTCATTAAACCCACCCTTAATCTATTTTGTAAAATCTCGTGGAGAGTTCTTATTCTTCGATTTCCTAAATGGTCAATCTGGTCCGGCCGAGCCAGAGGGTCGTTATTTAAGCGAATAATCTCCCGAATCACAGCCATAAGGGCTTCTCCTTTTAAAACCCGGCCTTCTTCTTTAATCTCCCGAGCAATGGCGAAGGGTGAAGATGAAGCTTTAGCTTCATCGCCTTCCCGAGCAATGGCGAAGGGGGAAGAAGAAAGTTTACTTTCTTCGCCTTCCTGGTCTTCTTGTTTTTTTAATTCGGGAAGCCGCTGACCCATTTTCCATCTCCCCACCTTGCTGAGGTCATATCTTTGAAAATTAGAGAACATATTCCAAATCAGTTCCTTAGCCGCATCAGGCCCGGCTAAATCTCCTGGCCTTAACTTTCTATAAATCTCAACAAAGGCCTCGGGTTGATTATGGCTACTGTCCCGCTTAAGAGTTTTTTCAATATACTTGATTTTTCCTTTGTCAATGTCTTTGAATTTTTTTTCTATTTCTTTATCATCTTTCAACCCAAAAACCCTCAATAAAGTAGTGGCTGCCACTTTTCTTTCCCGGTTTATCCGCACCCCAATAAAACCCGACGATTCGGTTTCAAACTCCAGCCAAGCGCCTCGGGAAGGAATAATTTTCGCTCCAAAGAGATTTCGGCCTTGAAAGGGTTTGGCCGTAAAAAAAACTCCCGGTGAACGAATCAACTGAGAGATTACTACCCTCTCCACTCCGTTAACAACAAAAGTTCCCTTCTCAGTCATCAAAGGAAAATCAGCCAAGAAAACTTCCTGTTCTTTTGTTTTATTGGTCCTCAGATTGCGAAGGACAGCTTTTACTCTTAAGGGAGCTTCATAAGAATCATCATTTTTTCTAGCCTCAAGCCCATTTTTATATTTTGACTTCCCTAACTTGTAATTTTTAAAAGTAAGTTCAAACTGCTTTTTAGTATAATCCTGAATAGGAAAAATCTCTTCAAAAAGTTCTTTCAAACTGTGCTTCCAGAACCATTCCCAGCTTTCTTTTTGGAGAGATAAAAGAGAAGGAAGAGGAAAAGAAAGTTTGGATTTTGAAAAATTTTTAATTTCCATAAAATTAAAAAACACCCTTATCCAAAAGGATTCTCATCAATTAAAATATTAACAAGTTGATAATAAACAATAATTGATAGATAGTCAACCCCGTTAAGAAATTAAAAACGTAAAACGAAAAGCGAAAAACAATAATGTAAAACTAAAAATATTTTGCGTTTTGGGTTGTTGTTTTTCGTTTTGCATTTTACATTTTACGCTTACCTCTAAGCGTTAAAATACTAGAACCAAGAATATTAGCAAGTTCTATTGTTTCTCGAAGTAAAACTTCAGTTTTATCTTTGTCAGCTTTAGCAGAATCTCGTAATAGTCCAAGCCAAAATTTACTTTCATTGGCAGATTTTAATGCATAACTAAAGAAATTAGTAAAATCTCTTTTTGTACTTCCTGCCTGAGCCTCAATAATATTTGCTCCGATACTGGTAGCGCTTCTTAAAAGCTGTTTAACAATTATTTGGACGGTAAAATCATTTTTGCTCAAACCATCAATAAATTTAATAACATCTAAAGCGTATAAATATGCTCGTTTTTTTTAATTCTATTTTAGGTTTTGAGCTGTTGTTTTGCATTTTTCGCTTTACGCTTTTCGCTTTTCACTTTACGCTTATTCCTCGCTCTCTTCTTTCAACAGCTCCCTGATTTTGTCCTTCACTTCCCCGCTTTCCGGATTGAGCTCCAACACTTTTCTAAAGAACTCCAGGGCCTTTTCCTTATCGCCTTTTCTCTCATAAACCAGGCCTAAAGAATAAAGAGAGTTTGAGTGGTTGGGGAAAAGTTGAATGGCTATTTGGAATTGCTGAATCGCCTTGTCATGTTCATTTTGATTATAATATAATCTTCCCAATTGGAAATGGGCTTCAACCGAATAAGGATTTTCATTAATTAAATTTTCCAATCGTTTTATCGCCTCTTCGGTCTTCCCCTCGCTTTCTTCCAGAATACTTAAAGAAATAGCTGCTTCTGCATAATCGCTTCTCATTTCCAGGGCTCTATTAAATAACTCTTTTGCCTTCTCTAAGTTGTTATTAACAATATAAAGTTTAGCCAACTCGGTCAGGAGGATTGGATTTTTTGGTTCCAGCCCAATGGCTTTCTCAAAGACCTTGATTCCCCAATCCGTGGCTCCCTCAGCTATTCCCCGAATATCCCGATAAACAAATCCCAGTGTTTCCTGAGCGCTGACCATGTTTGGGCTGAGTTCAACTGCCCGCTTCCCTTCTCTGACTGCCAGAGCCACCATATTGGCAAGGACCTGATTGTCGGGCTGGGGTTTGACTGCTTCTTCAGAAAGTTTCTGCAAATAACCCCGGGCTAAAACAATATGGTAAACAGTTCTTGAATCGGCTATTCTGGTTGCTTTTTCCAAAGGACTATTTCCTTCCAAAGACAATTCCCATTTAGTCGGGTTAATTAAATATTGGCGGTAGTAAACATCGGCTAAATAAAACTTACCCATTATGAAATAAGAAAACAAAAATCCAAACAAGACCACCCAGAAAATGATCGTGAAAACCAAACCAAGTTCCGGGAAATCCCTAAAACCAAAAGATTTTCCTTTTACCGCTCCTCCCCAGCTGATAGTTCCCAATCCTAAAAACAACCAAAAGCTAAAAGCCAGAACCGTATTCTGATAATAGAAAAACTGTCCTGCTAAAAGGGCTAAGAAAGCCAGCAGAACTGGAAATTGGAAATTGGGAACTAATGCTTGAGATTTAGAATTTATTGCTATCCAGGAAACAAGCAGAAACATTCCGATCAGCAAAAGATAACTTAAAATCCCAATAACTCCGGTGGTTCCCAGAATCTCAGCCATATGATTGATTGGCCGGTCAAACCTCATCTGCCAAAAAGGAGTTTCTAAAAATGTCTGGGGCTTAAACTTGCTGAATAAATAACTGAAATTGCCAAGCCCGGCGCCTAAAAATGGGTTCTCTTTTAATCCCTCCCAGCCGATACTCCAGCTAACTTTTTGAGACGGAAGAATTTCTATTGGTAGATTGCCGATCACGCTATCCTGAGGCAGAAGATTTTGGAGAGGATTAAAGAAAAAGAAAATAAGAGAAATCAATAAAAGGAAAATTGGCAAACTAAGGCGATTGACATCTTCTCTAAAAATTCTTTTCTTGAAAGAGAAAACTAAAAACAAAAGTAAAGTCAGGGAGATGATCAGCCAAGCCGGCCAAAAATCAACAATCAATAAAAGTCCCAAAATGGCAAAAAGTAAAACATAAATTGCTATTCCTTTGAGTCCTTTGAAGGCTAAAAGGGTAACTAAAAATACTGCCACCACAGCCAAGAAAACAGTCAAGGCCTCAATTGAATTGCCAATGGCGTTAAAGCCCTGAAAGAGCATAACTTGAGGCAGAACCAACTTGCTGTTAATTGATGCTAAATAATTACTAATCTTGGCCCAAAATCCAAATAAGGAAAAATAAGTCATCAAGACCACCAAGGAAGATGACCAGAAAAATGCTTTTATCAAGCCGCTGATTGATACAGATTCCGGCTGATTTATGCCGATTTTTTTATCAGCATTAATCGGCTTTTTATCAGCATTAATCAGTGGGGAAACATTATTGGTCAGTAAGAAATAAAAGCCGCCTAAACTCAGGGTTCCCACCAAGCTGGGCCAAAATCTGCCGTAAAGTCCGAGCAAACTTGTAATTCTATCCTGGGAAAAAATTACATTCAAAATCATTACTGCCAGATATCCCAAAACAAAAAGGTCAAGCGGAGTCCGGCGAAAACTGACTCTTTTGTCCTTAAAAACCATCTTGCCTAACCAGGCCAAGAGGCCGATGGTCACTAAGAAAAAGAGTAAATAACCTTTGTTAAACTCAAATGCCTCAAAACTAAAAGGCAGGAAAAAAAGAGGCATTAAAAAGACAAGGGCGCAGATAGAGAATTTAATAATTTTTTGAAACATACTCTTGTTTATTATTTTACCTTATTATAAATTATTTTTAAATAGAAGCTTCCGTAGACCCGCTCTCCGATTTTACTCTATATTATTCCTTTTTTAATTTCTCATTAAACCTTCTTCCTGCCATCTTCCTTAATTCCTCATCTATTTTTCGGTCTTCTTCAAATCGTCTTTCCATCTGAGCTTTTAGCCATTTTTCTTGAGCAGACATCGGCATCTCCTCGGCCATCTTTTTCTCTAATGAAGTCACTGTTTGACGAAGTAACCAGTCAGTTTTGTTAATCAATTCTATAAAGATTTCCAGAGTCAGGTCGGCTCCTTTAAGAGATGCTAAAGGAGGATAGAGGACTTCTAAGGGAACCCATCCTTTAAAATCCCCTCCTTTAGAATCCCCTCCTTTAGAATCCCCTCCTTTAAAATCCCCTAACCTTCCTTTAAATTCCTTTAAGTCTATTCCCAGACCAGTTAAGTTAGATCCTGATTTAGATTTTAGAAATCTATCCTGATAGGCCTGTCTAATCAGTCCTTTAATCTCCTCTAAACTGCCCTGACTAAAACCAATGAAATCTAAATATTCTTTAGTAGTTGGTCTTTTGTACCCTTCTTCAATGTTGGAGACCACTGACCTGCCGGCGTCATCAAGTTGAGTTTTGGAGCGGTATTCTGAACGAGGTAATTCCTCGGTGAACTTGCGAATGAGGAATCTTAAAAGTACGGTGTTGGTCCAAGGAGCCAAATATTTATATCCTTCTGGATGAGTCCACTGCCGAGTTGATTGATAGGGTTTCATAAAAATTAAGGGAAAATTGGAATTTTCATATTTTTTGCGAATTATTTATAAATGTCTTTTCGATGACCTACTTTTAAGACAATAATTTTATCATTTTCAACATCAAAAAGAATTCTATAATCTCCGATTCGAAACCTCCAATCTCCAAATTTAGGGTCTCTCAAAGGTTCAGCAAATTTCAGAGGATTTTGCTGGGATAAATAAAAACATAGCTTTTCATCAATTCTTTTCTGAGTAGGACGGCTTAATTTTTGAAATTGACGAAAAGCTATCCTCGTAAAAATCAATCTCATAATAGAGAGTTTATAAATTTAATTTCCTTTCCAATTCTTCTAAGATTATTACGTTCCCAGATTTTGCTTCTTTTCTTGCTTTCTCAATTTCTTTTGCCAATTTCTTTGATTGAAGCATTTCTAAATCTTCTTTGATTCTTTCGTATTCTTCCAAAGGTAAAATCGCTATCCCCTCTTTTCTCTTAATTAAAGTTTTTGGTAAAGTTATATTTTTTGAAGAATTAGTCATACAATTTTATTATATTCTTTTT
>Ga0210057_1006065_pt1 | contig 15181 bp, 9 predicted proteins | sample CryGeyCG2114_010_2_FD_183968 | JGI IMG/M metagenome (GOLD analysis project Ga0210057, IMG submission 183968) | Groundwater microbial communities from aquifer - Crystal Geyser CG10_big_fil_rev_8/21/14_0.10 (SPAdes) (version 2) | ecosystem: Environmental > Aquatic > Deep subsurface > Groundwater ... | reverse complement strand
GCTCTCACACCTTGCGTTTTGCCGGCAGGGAACCGAATGCCAAACTGGATGAAGTGCTTCTGACAAACAGGGAAACTTATGTTCCTAATTATGTCCAAGCCTGTGGGAGCAATACTCCTACTCCCACGCTAACGCTCACACCAACTCCAACCGCAACGCCCGTCCAAGCCACCAATACACCAATTCCGCCCACACCAACTTCAACCCCGACACCGACACTCTTTACTTGGCGGCGGGAGGCGGAGAACGGAATCTTGACTTCACCAATGGTTCCTGCCGATGGGACTAATGTTTCTGCCTGTCGTTATGTTTTTTCGGGAACAGAAAACAGCGGCGCGGTTGTTTTTACGGTTAATATTCCAAGTACAAAAAATTACTATCTTTGGGCGAGAAGTAAGGGGGTTGACTGGACGCACAATTCTTTTTCTGTTTCCTTTGACGGAGGAACCGCTTTTGCCTATGAAATCGGCCAATTTAACGGCGTTTGGCAATGGGGGTGGGAGAAGGTTAAAACCGATCCGAACAATCCGACCACCAATGTTTTTTCTTTAACCGCCGGCTCTCACACCTTGCGTTTTGCCGGCAGGGAACCGAATGCCAAACTGGATGAAGTGCTTCTGACAAACAGGGAAACTTATGTTCCTAATTATGTCCAAGCCTGTGGGAGCAATACTCCTACTCCCACCCCAGCCTGCAATTGTTTGGAAAATGCAGCTGCCAAAGCGGTGGGCGATGCCAATTGCAACGGGAGCACCGATGGAGTTGATTATGAAATCTGGCGGCAGGAATTTTGGGGGATCAGAACTACAAAACAGGCCAATTTTAACTGTGGAGAAGATGATGTTGTTAATGGGATAGATTTTGAAATTTGGAGAAGCAATAGAAATTAAGTGTCTTTTTTAAAAAAATTATCAATTAGTTTTTTTTCTGTTTTTCTTTTCCTGGTTGTAAAAACGCCGGTTTTGGCGGAGACGGTGGGTCCTTATTTGCAGGCGGTGACTAAAAATTCAGTTTATGTGATGGTGGAAAGTTATTCTCAAAGCCCGATAACGGTCCAATATGGGCAAACAACCGGTTATGGTATGACCAGCCAAACAGAGAGCTTTGGCAGTATTATAAATTATTTTAGCGGATCCGTTACCTCATATATTCACAAAATTAAATTATCAGGTTTAAGCCCGGATACTCCTTATCATTATAGAGTCTCTCAGGGTCAGGATTATTCTTTTAGAACCGCCCCTAACGAAGGAACACCATTTCGTTTTGCCTGGATGTCGGATATCCAAGCAGCCGACTCGACAGCCAGAGCAATTGCTGAACAAATAGCCAGGCAGATTAAAACTTTTAGCCCCAGATTCTCTTTATACGGCGGTGATTTAGCCAATGATTCTTATCGTTTTAAAACCGATTTTTTTCTCCCTCGACAAAAAGCCTTAATCGCCGAAGTGCCGTTTTTTCTGACTTGGGGCAACCATGATGTTTCGACACAAGTGCCCGATGTTCCCAATTTTACTAATGTTGCCAGTTTTACCCGGGCTCCTGATTCTGCTTCCAATTCCCAGCAGTATTATTCTTTTGATTACGGCAACCTGCACGTTTTGGTTTTAAATTACAATATTAATCATTCAGTCGGCAGCCCTCAGTATATTTTTGCCCAAAATGATTTGGCTTCAACCCGTAAAAAGTGGAAAATTGTTATCAGCCACGCTCCAGCCTACGGCTATATTGCCGGTGGCGGTCATTACGACCCGGTTTTACGGGAAATAACGCCTTTGATTTTTGAACCCAACGGGGTAGATATGGTCATCTCGGGGCACATTCATTTTTACCAAAGAAATTATGTCAACGGAATATATCATTTGCTTATTGCTTCGGCCGGCGGCGGACTTTATGATCCGAAAAGCCCCAGCGACCCCAATACCCAAAAATCGGTTAAAAGTTATTCTTTTGGCATTTTTGATGTAACCCCAACAACCTTAACTCTAAAAGCTTACAATCAAAACGGGCAAGAAATTGACAGTCTTATTTTGCCCCAGAGCGTCTCGCCAACTCCTACTGTCACCCTAACTCCAACTTCTTCTCTTCTTCCGCCGCCGCAGAATTTAGAAGTGACTTGCGCTTCAAGCAATACCAGTGTGCGCTTGGAATGGGATGCGGTTTCCGGAGCAACCGGATATCGTGTCGGGATACAAGATCATCCGCAAGTCGGAAATGGAACACCCACCCCCCCTCCGAACAATGTTTATATAGAGGTTACTTCGCCCTTTGCGGATATTACTATTGTTAGTGATCTTTGGTATGGTTGGTGGATAAATGCCTATGACGCCGTTCGGTCAGGGGTAGTAGCTCATCCGGCGCCAGCATGGTTTAAATGTCCGGCAGTTGCTCCAACCAGTACGCCAACCCCGCTGCCGGGAACTTGCTCCTGTCCAACCGGTAGCCTTCCCAAAACTGACGGGAATGCAAATTGTGATACAGCTATTAATGGAATTGACTTTGAAATCTGGCGGCAGGAGTTTTGGGGGACAAGGACAACAAAATTGGCTAATTTTAATTGTAATGTTGATGATGTAGTTGACGGCATTGATTTTGAGATTTGGCGGAGGAACAGGAATTAAATTGCCCTCTTGATTTTTTGTTTTGATTGCCTTTATTATGTATATATGTATATAGAAGTGAAAAAAGAGAAATCCAGTTTTTTTAATAGGGGGATTATTCAACTGCCGGTTTTAATAATTGCCGGGATTGCCTTGGCCGCCACCGTTCTTCCTTTAGTTTTAAACCAGGTTCAAAAAAGAACTGTTTCCCAACAAAGAGCAGAAGAGGAAACTTCAACAGTTTTGCCAACACCAACTCTCCCTTTGTGCTCAGAGGTTGAGGTTGATGGAAATTATGATTGGAAAAACTGCAGTGATATTGCTGATGAAGGATTACCCAGTCGGTCAGGATGCTATAACAATGTTTGCTATACCGATATTCACTCAACTTTAAATACTGCCCGCGATTGCGCGGATTTGTCTCCTTACTGCCGTTATTATAATTATGAAACCTGTGGGACTAAAACTTGTGTTCCTCCGTCAGGATCTACTGAATGTTCTTGTTCTTCTGCAACCCAAACTCCAACCCCAACTCCAACCTCGGTAGCAAAGACTTGTAATGTAATGGTTTCCAGTACTTCGGTGGCAGTAGGGGCGGGATTGACGGCTACTGCTACGGGTGTTGGTAATTCAACCGGAGGAGAGCCGGTCAGGTTGTATGTTGAAAGAAGTGACGGTAGCGCGATTCCTATGACTATTTTACCAGGAGGTACAAAACAATATATTTTTCCAACTTCAGGAAAAAATTACTACGAGCTGGCGAGATGTACCAGTACCAATCATCAGGCGTGTACAATAACTAAGTCCTTATACAATTTGCCGGCCGGTGATTATAAAGTTCACTGCGATTTGATGACCGATCCTCCTCCGACAAGATGCACCGGTGATCCTTTTTGCGATTTTAATGAGACTGATGGAATTGGGTCTGGTCTTGAGGATTGCCATGAATGGGCAAGCTGTTCGGACAATGACAATACTTCTTTTAGTGTTGGTTTTCTTTGGCAGAAAGAAGCGGAAGCGGATGATGTAATAATCGTTGCACCAATGGTAAGAGAAAGTAGTGGTGACGCTTCTGCCTGTGGCTTTATAACTTCCCCAACTCATAATTCAGGCAAGGCAACTTATTCTTTCTCTGTGCCGGTTGCCGGAAATTATTATCTCTGGGCGAGAGTTAAAGGAACCAGCGGACAGCACAATTCTTTCTGGTTTAGTTTTGATGATGAAGCAGAAACGGTCAAACATCTTGAGACGGCGCATTTTGATAATACCTGGCATTGGGAGGAAGTTAAACCAGACGAGGAAGGATCCTCGGCAGACAATGAATATCAGCTGACAACCGGTAACCATACACTGACTTTTGGCGGAAGGGAGACCAATTCCGGTCTTGATAAAATCCTTTTGACTAATGACCCTGATTTTGTTCCGACAGCTATTACCCAATGTGGCGGAACAGTCAGTCCAACTCCGACTCTGACCCCAACGGCAACCACCACGCCAGCTTTTTATGTTGAAAGGAAAGAAGCAGAAAGCGGAACTTTGACTTCGTCAATGAATCCTGTTTATGATACAACCGCTTCTGCCTGCCATTATGTTACGGCACCGACGGGGGAAAGCGGGGGAACAGTTGATTATACTTTTACTGTTCCTGCTGCCGGCAACTATTATCTTTGGGCGAGAAGCAAGGGTGTTGATTGGACCCATAATTCTTTTACCGTTTCTTTTGTTGGTGCCGGAGGGACTTCTTTTGCCTATGAAATTGGCCAGTTTAACGGTAATTGGCAATGGGGTTGGGGAAAGGTCAAAACTGATCCATTTGTCCCAACAACCAATGTTTTTTCTTTAACCGCCGGCTCTCACACCTTGCGTTTTGCCCGCAGGGAGCCAGACGCTAAGCTGGATGAAGTGCTTCTGACAGACAGTGCAACTTATGTTCCTGATTATGTCCAAGCCTGTGGGAGCAATACTCCTACTCCTACGACCACTCCTCCTGCTTCAGCCTGCAATTGTTTGGAAAATGCAGCCGCCAAAGCGGTGGGTGATGCCGATTGCGACGGGAGTACTGATGGAATAGATTTTGAAATCTGGCGGCAGGAATTCTTGGGGCTTTTGACTACTACTGACGCCAACTTTAACTGTGGTGAAGATGATATAGATATAGTCAATGGAGTTGATTTTGAAATTTGGAGAAGCAATAGACAATAAAGGGGTTGATTTTATTAGGTAAAAAAAGATATAGTTAATTAATAAAGATGGAAAAAAAGAATTTGCTGAAAATTTTAGGATTGTTTTTACTTTTAATTGTCTTGGGGTTGATAACCTTTTTTATGCCGGTCAGAAAGGTGACTAAAAAAGGCGCAGCCGGGACCGGGTCAATAACTCTTCAGCCGGCCAGCGGGTCAGTTGCTGTTAATGCAGAAAGCACCATACAGGTTATTTTGAATAATCCCGGGGAAAAGAAAATCAGTTTTGTGGATGTTAGGCTTGACTATAACAAAACTGTTTTAGAGGTAACTAATTTTACTCCTAACGCTGAAGCTTTTCCGACAGATTTGACCGCCAGCGACCCGGTTCTTTTGGGAAGAGATAGTGGCCAGGCAAAATTGCAGGCTCTTAATTCAACCAATAATTTAAAATCAACCACTACAATTTTAATTGGAACAATAAGAGTAAAAGGCAAATCCGCCGGAACTTCGCCGATAACGGTTAATGAAAGCGCTTCGCAGATAGTTCATGAGAATATCGGAAGCACGGATTTGGTTTTGGCTTTAAGCGGTTCCACCGGGAGTACTTATACGGTTACCGGCGGTGCGGTTGCGCCATTAAGCTGTACCAACATTAGCGTTGACCAACAAAGTGTGGCCAAAGGGCAGTCGGTTAATGTCAGCTGGAATAGAGGGACCGATACCGGCATTGCCGCCCTTTTTGTCAGAAAGAGCGGGACCAATAACTGGAAACATATTCATTCGGAAGATGTTAACAGTGCCGTTGTTTCCACCGATTCTCTGGATTTGGGGGTTTATGATGTTTCCGTCAACGTTTTTGATAAAGACTGCACCGATAAATTGATGTGTATTAACTATGCCTCCGGGGCAGGGGCGACCGGTTTGGAAGGCCGTCAGTATGAAGTCAGCGCTTGTCCCACCGACGGATCTGATGCCAGGGTTGATCTCGATGTTTACACCGCCTGCACCAATACTTGCAGAACAATATTTACAGTGACTCAACCGGGCGCCGGATCGCCGGTTTTAGATTTCAAGATAAAATTTCAAGGGGTTGACAGCGAGAAAGAAGATCAAAAAGTGAAAGTGATTGTCAAAAAAGAGGGGATGTTGGTGAAATCTTTTACCGATGTAAGTGTTAGTGCTGATGAAGACGGGCTGTATTCAGGATCAGCAACTTTAACCGATGTTCCCGCGGGTGATGGTTATGCCATTCTCGTTAAAGGACCTAAACACTTGGCTAAGAAGTTTTGTGTAAACAGGCCAACAGCACGGTGTGTTGGCAATGGCAGTATTACTTTAACAACCGGAGTGAATACTTATGACTTTTCAACCCAGGACCTGCCGGCCGGTGATTTGCCGAATCCGGCTAATAATATGCAGCAAGACGGAGTGGTAAATTCAGTTGACTATTCTCTTTGGCACAGCCGGATTTACAGGGAAGATACTGATAGTTTGGTCGTGGCCGATCTTGATTTTAACGGGATAGTAAATTCCGCTGATTGGGGACTGATGAGAATAACTTTAGAAACAAGATACGAGGAGGACTAATGGAAGAAGATGTTAAAACAACCAAAAAATATCCTGACTGGGTGGTGCCGGTTTTGGCTCTGCTGGTGATTTTTCAGACAGTTGTTTTAGCCAGTTATCAAATTCCTGCCCTCTCTCCGGTTAAGCCAAATACTCTTGTTCCTTCTCCGGCGGTGGTTAAAGATAAAGCTTCCCTGGCGAGACTTAGTTTTTCCCCTTCGGGAATATCTTTAAAGAAAGGGGAATCGGCGAAAGTTGATTTAATCTTGGTTCCAGAAAAGGCAATTAGGGTTGACGGGCTTGATGTTGGTCTTTCTTATGATCCGAAAATGCTGGAAGTAACAACAGTAGCAACTCCGAAGTTGTTTTCTTTTGTATCCCAGCAAAAAGGCAAAGAGGCGGAAGGTAAGATTTATACCACCCTTTTGGAAGAAAAAGAAGAAGGCCTTTTGATTAACACCAACACAGTACTGTTGACAGTAACTTTAAAAGGAAAAACCGCCGGAACAAGCAATTTGTCTTTTATCAAAGCAGAAGAAGGGCCGACCACCGTGATTGTGGAAAACAAAACCAGTAAAAAGATTGCTTTTGATCAGGAAGATTTACAGGTGGTGGTATATTAAGATGAAAAAAACTGCCTGGAAAATTATTCTTTTTTCTTTCTTAGTTACTTGCTACTTGCTACTGGCTACTAAGGCGAATGCCCAGATCTTTACTTTAAGTCCTTCTTCGACAACCAAACCAGCCGGGGAAGAATTTGCCGTTAATTTAAACATTGATACCCAAAATCAGGCGGCAGCGTCGGCAGATGTTAAACTGACTTTTAATTCCTCAATTCTTGAAGTAGTCAAGGTTGACAACGGTGATTTTTTTGAAGATACGGCAAATTATATCGGCACCGGGACACTTTATACCGGTGGGTTTTTTAAAGAACAATTTAAAACCAAAACCGGCCAAGGGATATTGGCAGTAATTACCCTAAAAGGTAAAACCGCCGGCAATTCCGCCCTGACTTTTGTCTGTTCAAGTGAGAAAAACGACAGCAATATTTTGGATGCCGCCGCCGCTGATATTATAAACTGCACCGGAATAAGCGATGGCTCATATACTATTAATGGGACAGGCGCCCCGGAACCAACCTCAACCCCTGTTTCCGCTACCCCTGCCGGGCCGACGCCGACAATGGCAGTTCCTGTTTCCGGCAATTTCTTACCAACAGCGATTTTTGGAATATCGGGAGCGTTATTGACAATTTTGGGGATAGCGATTATCCTTTAATAAAAATTAAGTAATAAAATTTAAAAAATGAACTTACCTTTTTCTGATAATCCCAATTTAACCTCACCCAATCCAGCTCCGCCGGCACCGCCGGTTCAACCGCAGCCGCAATCTCCATTGCCGACGCCGGCCACGCCGCCACCCGAAACTCCCCAAAATACTTTTCAGCCTCAGCCCCAGTATCCGCCGGCTGGTTCATCCACTGTTTTTACTCCCCAGTCTGACGCAAAAAAAGGTCCGGCCAAAAATATTTTATTGGCGGGAGTTATGATTTTGGTTTTAGCGGGATTGGTTTTAGGTTTCGGCAAAGCACGCTCTTTTCTTTCCAAAGCGGAAACAACTTGTATGCCTTCGGCAGTGATGGAAAAAAATATCACCCCCAATTCGGCGGATATCAGTTTTCAAACCGAAAAAGCCTGTTTAATGGAGGTTAATTATGGCACTTCTTCCGAAGCAATGCTGTTAAAAATTCCTGAAAATACGGCGGTTTTAAATCACAATATTAAATTGTCTCCCTTGTTGCCGTCAACTACTTATTATTACCAGATTTGGAATGACGGAAAGAAAGTCGGGGAGGCAAGAAGCTTTTTGACCGGATTGGCGGCAAACACCGCTCCGACCGCCCCGACCGCAGCGCCTCCGGTAGAGCAGCCTGTTTTAACTTTTGATGATTTTGCCAAGCATTATGGAACTACTGACGCCGCTTTTGATTTTGACAAAAACGGCATTGTTAATTCTTCCGACTGGGCTGCTTATCAAAAAGGCCTTCACTGAAAAATTTAAATATTGACAAAAAATTTTTTTTAACTCATTATTAATTCATGGAGGATAATCCTGTTAATTTATTGTCAACTGATCAAACAGATGGTGTGTCTTCTGTAAATCCTCCGATACCAACTCCGGCTAAACCGCCTGTTCCGCCGGTATCCGATCCGGTTGTTCCTTCTTCGCCGCCGCCGACGTCAAATCTGCCTCCGATTACTCCCGAGCCGCCGGTTCCCCCGGTAACGCCGCCGCCAGATCCGGTTACGCCCCCTCCGCCGTCTCCGTCTCCCGAAGAGCCTAAGGTTTTGGATAAGCCGGAAGTTTTACCAGGGTCGAAATCAAAAAAACCGTTTCTAATCGGGGGCGCGATTTTTGTTTTTTTAATTGTTGCTTCAGCTTTTGCGTACTTGCTTTTTCAAAAAGGGAATTTAGGTTTTCAGAAAAAAGCGGAAGGTTGTTCGTTAACAACCAGTTTTTCTTTTAACCCACAACCACCCGATCCGAATACCTTTGCCTGCTTGCATAGTAATTCTGCATGGGTGAGGATGGAGGTTTGTAGGCCAAACACGACTGGGTGTAAGGAAAATGAAGTCTCGGTAAATTATAATGAAATGTCAGCTAACTGTGATTTGGGGACTAGTGCCGACCATTGCCAGACTTGTGGTAATTCTGGAAATAATAAGGTCTTAACCATTCCGGCAGGGGTACTATGTGCCTCAACGAGTATTAACTGTACCGTGTCTAATAATTGCGGTGTTTGTCAAGTTGATTTAACAAATAAAGATAGTAATGAAAGCGGCGGTGTTCAGGTTTGGGAGGATTCTGGTTGTAGTTCGCCAACCACGACCCCGACCGCCACTCCTCAACCGGGAGCAACATCAACACCAACTCCGACACCAACTGTTCCTGCGGGAGCAACATCAACGCCGACCCAAACACCAACAGTAACACCAACTGTTCCTGCGGGAGCAACATCAACACCAACTCCAACAGGTTCTGTTTGTAATAGTCTCATTCAGGGAAGAGTTTATCATGACATTAGCAATGATTCGCATTATCGCGTTTCCGATACTGAAACTATTGGGCCGGCGGGGGTCTCATATAGAGTTGATTATCGGGCGCCGGGGCAGACATCGTTTGTTATCAGTGGTGCCAACAAGGCCTGTACCGATAGTTGTTCTCCGGCTTGTGCTGCCAACTTTCAGGGAGGCAGTTATTCTACGGGGTCGGTTCCTGCGGGCAACGGTTATGATATCCGTCTGCATCTTAATACGGCGGATTGGGTTGTTACTGAAGCCTATGTGGCCAACTCTACTGCTTGTAAGAGTAACGGCGTAACCGATCTGACATCGGTTCTCGACGGCAAAGATACTAATAATGCGGTCATCTGGGACCGAAATTTGGGTTGTGCAAATTTGAATATCTGGTTTGGAATTAGACAGACGACCGAAGTAACGCCGACATTAACGCCAACTCCAACTCCAACCGGAGGAGCGCTACCGGCCTGCCTCAGTGTTAAAGCAATTGGCTCCAATGGGCGGGTCTTAGACGAGGTAAAGGTGGGGGACAATTTGACTTTTACGGTTAATTTTACCGGCACCGTGGAAGATGTCGCCGTGATTGTTAAGAAAGATGGGGTAAGAGTGGCCTTATTAAATGCCGGTGTTTCAAAAACAAATACTTGGATGTCAGGTACATATAGAATTCCCGGCATGGGAGCATATGAGGTAATGGCTTTTATAAAAGTTAACGGAGTTTGGCAATAAACTACTGCACAGCAAGCTGATGCAGTACTCCGATGTAACATCGGAGAAGTTTGATTCTTTTATATTAAAAGTTAACACTTAAAAGAAATGAAAAAGAATTTAGTTTTGGCCGGCATAATTATCGCAACCATTATTTTGGCCGTTTTGTCGGTGGTGACCGCTTTGAGGATTAAAAAACTAGGAACCCAGCCAGTGGCGCCTTCTGCTCCTTCTTCAGAACCGGCAGCAACCGCGCCGACGCCGGTGATCCCGGAAATTACTCCCGTAGTTTCCGCCTGCCGGACAATTTTGGCGGTGGCAGTCACTTTAACCCCGTCGCCGACGCCGAGTATTACAACTACGCCCGGACCAACCGCCACTCCAACCCCCGGTCCAACCGAAACGCCGACCCCTGGTCCAACCAGTACCCCGGAACCCGGTCCAACCGAAACGCCGACCCCCGGTCCAACTGATACTCCGGGATCCGGTCCAACTGATACTTCGGCTCCGACAAGTATTGCTTCAGAGCCCCAACCAACAGAAGTGGTTTTACCGGAAGCTGGTTTGAAGGTGCCGACAATCAGCGGAATATTGGCGGGCTTTTTGCTGATCTCGTTAGGTGTGGCCTTGATCTTCTAGAGAATGATGAGACAAAAAAGATTTCTTCTCTTAATAATTGTTCTTTCACTAAGTTTTATCGGTTTATCAAAAAAAACAGAAATTTCTGCTGCTGATTCAGTTAATTTAGAGAAATTTTCCCCGAATTATACCAAAAATGGAGATTTTGAGAAAAAAACAATAAAACAGATAATACAAGAAAAAATATCTCCCAAATCTGCTAAAAATATTCCTCCAAGAGATTGGGAAATTTATTCAAAATCTGAAAATGTTCAGCCTAAAGATATTGAATTCGAAATTCCCCAGCAAGAAGAATATCAATATGCCGGAAAAAAAAGTCTATTTGTTAAAACTAATAAGTCAGATATCGGCCTAAGTCAAAATTTCTCCAAAGGGGTTGATTTTCCATCCTTTGTTCAGGCAAACGTTTTAATAAAAAAAGGCAGAATGAAACTAGCGTTGATAAATGATAATAATCAGGAAGTATATTCAGTTGAGGCGGAACCAAATATGATTATGGAATATAGTAACCAACAAGATAAACTGGTTAATGAGTGGCAAAGACTTTCTCTCATGATTCCAAGAAATAGCCAGCTGGTAAAAAAAATTATTGCCTATTCTATGGAATCAAATTCCGAATGGTATATTACTAATGTAAATGTTAAAAAACCAAAAGACCTTTCAAGAGTTTTAACTAATTTTGGAGAATTTTCTCTCCAAAATAAAATTGAGCCCTGTAAGAATTTAAAAGGAAAAGACTACTCCAATTGTGTAAAAAAAAGAACAGGTGTTTTCCCCGAGGAACTTGGCAAGACTAACCAGGAGAGCCTTTATTATAAAGGTGAAAAACTAGAAGGTGGTGGGGGTGAAAATCCTCCTGATACGGTGTTAGGGGCAAGTAATTTTATAGCTGTTTCCCATGCTTATTTTCAAAATACTTTTTCTGATCAAGATGTTTCGCAGATTATTAATAACACGACCAATGCTTGGAATAATGAAAACATTAATAAAGGATTAGATTTTACAAGTGCAAACGTGGAATATTATGATCCGTCTATCCCGTCAAATTGTAGTGATTTGAGGGAAAATCAGAGATTCTATCTTCCGGATAAAGCTTGCAGTAGTTTTAACACTAAGGCTGTTTATGTATTCTCAAGTTTCGCTGACGGAGTATGTATGTCAAATGGAGTGGTACGCGTTGGAATGACCACTGGATGGATTAATGATGAAGATTTTATTTATACCGCCAAACATGAGACTGGTCATTTGTTTGCTTCTCCGGATACTGACTTTGTTGAAATTAACGGAAATATGATTTTTCCTGAAGGAAATGATAAAAATGACTCAATTTATAATGATATTATGTACAGCCGAAGATTGAATGCAGAAAAATATTCGGAAGAATTGATAAACAGACTTCCGATTTTCGTTAGTGGCGGATTGTGGCACAGTTTGATAGTAGATGCAAGGGTTTGGGATTATCAGGTAAGTTCCTTTAGTTTGATAAATAAAGAAAATAGTGCTCCCCTTCAGTCTGGAAAGTATAAAATATTTTTGGCCAAACAGGGTGAAAACCATATAAGAGGACAAATAAATTCTTTTTTTTCTTTTTCTAACAATTTTTATAACGGAACTATTTTTTTAATGAAGTATCCTTTTTCTTTTAGAATTAATTATCCGGATACCGCTGCTTTTATTATTGTTAAAACTAGCGGCGGAGAAATATTTACGGGAAAATTTGATTTAATTGATGTTAGTATTGCAAATTTTAACAGTGAAAACTCAATTCAGATTCAAGTGTCAAGGCCGAACTTTCCTATTGATTTTGAAAAACTAGAAATGGAAGAAACGGACATCAATGTTCAAATTTCTAATGTTAATTATTTCATAGACAACTTTGTTTCCAGTGGAAAATTAAAGGCAAGAATACATTTTATTGATCAAATAAGCAATGAAGATTATTTTGGAGAATTTTTTAATGTTAACAGAACAACAGGGATTTATGATCAAAGTTCTGAAATATCTTTACCTAATTCGACTTATTCGGTGTCTTTGCAATTATTTAATTTGAACGAAAATAACTATATAACTTCTTATGAAAGTCCTGGTACTATTTCAGTGAATAATGAAGTTAGTCAGATCAATTTATCCTTTAATCTTTTTCGAACTAACATTTTCGGAAATATAAATTTAAAAAGAAATGATAATTTTGATTATAATAAATTTTATGTAAATTTGGAAAAACAGGTTGGTTCTGGTGAAGAAAGAAAGTATTACTATAGCCAAGAATATCTACTTGATAACAATAGTGAGTTGAATATTAATTATAAAGTGTTAGCCGGAAGTGGAACATATCGTATTTATATAAGTTTTAAGAATGCAGACGATGTTTGGCTACCTATTGTTTACCATACTGGTTCTGTAACCCTTGGGGATGATGAGGCAAAGAATTTAGATATATCTTTTGATCTAAGAAAAGCGTTTTTATCAGGGCATTTTACTTTACTTCGAAATGGAAATTTTAATTATAACAAAACCAAAGTGGTATTGGAAAAGCAAAATACAATTGAAGGAGAAACGAAACATTTTTACAGTAGTGAACATTTACTTACAAATGATATTTCTCAATCATTTGATTACGAAGTTAACGGAACCGACGGAACTTATAAAGTTTATCTTGATTTTAATGACGGAAATGGAAACTGGGCACAGAATAAATATTTGCCGGGGACCATTACTTTAACCAAGAGTGAAAATAAAATTTTAAATCCAACCCTAGATATTAGAGTTCCGGGTCTTTTTGGAGACATTTTTCTTATAAGAGATAGTAATTTTGATTTTAACAAGTTGGAAATAACACTAGAAAATCAAGGTGCGCAGGGGGAGAGACATTATCGAAGTCAAACTTATGTTTTGAACAACGATGCTCAAACTGTTACAAACTATCTTGTACAAGCACCGGCAGGAACCTATAGATTTTATCTTGCTTTTAGAAAAGAGACAAGTGGGCAACCGACTAGATTTTTGGATCCAGCATATTACCCGGGTTTAATTGTATTGGGGCAAAATGAAATTTTAGAGAAAAACATAGAATTTGATTTGAGAGTAGGGTGTGCTTGTTGCCAGTCTGGTCAAAGTAGCCAAGATAATGTTGGATCTTACGGAAGTAATTCTGGATCTTGTTGTTTAACTTGTCCTTTTACTCCAACACCCTCTATCGTCCCGACTGCTACTCCGACTTTGCCGGCACAAAGTACCCCCACTCCAACTCCGAATTGTTCTGGTTGTCACTACCAATCGCCAAATTTAGATTGCACATATCCTTATTCAACCCCGTTTTTAAATTGTGACCGGATTAATCCTTCATCAAAATGTTGCTTGGCCGGTCCGACAAATACTCCCACTCCTACCCCCACTCGTACTTTTAGTCCAACTCCAACTCGTGTTCCAACTTCACCACCAACCCCAACACCTACCCCTCTTCCTCAATTTGGTGTTTGCGGAGGGTGTACTTCTGATGCCCAAGGGGGATGTACTGTTCCTCCGGGTAGTCATGGCCAGTGTCGGCTGTTGAATGATGCCTCAGCTTGTAGTCAATACGGTCGTTCTGCTCCTTGTTGTTTGTATGATGAGCATTGTGATCCTAATTTCCAATATCAATGCAATGAATCAGCTTCGGTGTATTGCGATAAATGCCACCGGTACAAGAACTCTTCCCCTTGGTGCAGCGACAATTTTCAGACTGACTGCGGTTGGGGGGCTCCAGCCAAGCCAAGATTAAAGTCTCCTTCTTTAAACCAGACAATTAATTTCAATGGTCAGCTTAATCTTTCTTGGTATGCTTTTTCTGAAGGATTAAAATCAGGTTGTACTTCCGAACTGCTTCCTAACACCTGGTCTGTCTGGCAGGAAGACTGTGAAGGGGATGGTAGTCCTGATACCCATTATGGGACTGTACCCAATTGTAAACTTGATCCTGGAAACGAAAGATCGTGTTGGGGATATACTTGTGCCAAAGGAAGTTTTGGCATCCCCGCGGGATGGAGGTTTTACAAAGTGTTTATCAAATTGTCTTCACTCCAGAACTTTACTGAAATATGCAGTTTGACTGACATTCCCGATTCGTCAGCTGACTCAGGGGGGTATGGAGGATCTCTTGCCGCCGACAAAACTTCTTGCAGTTTTACTCCCGGTCAAGGAGGAACTTATCAATGGTATGTTAGAGCCGGTTATTCAGTAACCACTGCCTCTGGCGCCTCAACTAATTATACTGATAGTAATATCAGTACTTTTACCATTATTGCCCCCACCAATACTCCCACGCCTGTTCCCCAGGGTACTTGTGAATACTGTAGGATTTATGACCAAAACTGGAACCAGATTACCAATCTTTCTGCCATACAATTAAACCAGCATGTTTATTTAACCA
>Ga0210057_1006061_pt1 | contig 15189 bp, 15 predicted proteins | sample CryGeyCG2114_010_2_FD_183968 | JGI IMG/M metagenome (GOLD analysis project Ga0210057, IMG submission 183968) | Groundwater microbial communities from aquifer - Crystal Geyser CG10_big_fil_rev_8/21/14_0.10 (SPAdes) (version 2) | ecosystem: Environmental > Aquatic > Deep subsurface > Groundwater ... | reverse complement strand
AAAAGAAGGCATCTTGGTTACAATATGGACAAGATGACCCCGCAGAGAAAAATTGAAAATTGGATTTTAAACAACAAAACACCAATTGAGTTTAGCAGGGAGGTAAACGAAACCTTGATACTCTACATGAGTGGACAAATCAGGTAGCCAAGACATATAATTTAAGTATTACCGAGTGGATAAGATTTAGGTTAACTGGAGAATTGCCTGAAGAAAAAAGGCCAGTTAAAAAAGAGGAAAATGAAGAATAATAAAGTTTCTTTATACAAACCCAATCCGGATAAAAAGGTTAGTTCTAATATATATAAAACTTCTTTTCAGGGTTTGTATTATGTTTCCCCCACTTTTTTCCCTGATTTTAGGGGATTTTATTCAGAGCTTTGTAAGTTGGATGAATTAGAAAAAGTAATTGGTTCTCCTTTTAAAGTTAGACAGATGAATTCATCTGTCTCAAAGTTAAATGTGATTCGGGGAATTCATGCGGAGGACTGGAATAAGCTGGCAGTCGTAACGACTGGGGTTTGTTTTTGTGCTTTAGTTGATTTAAGGCCAGAATCAAAGACTTTTTCTAAGGTAGAATATTTTAAGCTAGGTTTTGAGGCTGATGGCTTAAAAGGGGGTTTATATATTCCCTCAGGGGTGGGTAATTCATTTTGTGTTTTAAAAGCGCCTTTAAATTATTTGTATTTAGTTGATAAATTGTATCAGGAGCGGGATTCCAAAGGAGATTTGGCTATTTCAGTTTTTGATAAAGATCTTAATATTTCCTGGCCAATTCTTCAGGGAAAAATGCTTCTTTCTAAAAGGGATAAGGAAAGTATTAGTCTTCGTCGGCTTTTTCCAAATAAATTTTAGTGAAATAACCGAGATTAAAAGGTGAGCCTATTCATAGTATAATGAAATTAGGATGAAATTAATTAAAAAAATTATTGCTTTCCTAATTTTCCTGTTTGGCTCAGTGGCGGTAGTTCATGCTTTTAATCCGGAGATAGATAAAAAGCTTAAAGACTTTGTTTATAAAAACATCTTAAAAAAAGAAAGGGTGGAAGAAGTGGTGGTTGATGAGGGATTGAAAAAAGTTACATTAGGGGTGGATGATGTTTTAGGGACTTCTACCGGAGAAGATTTAGAGTCTTTCCAGGAAAAGGCGGTTGAAGAGGTTAAAAATATTCCTCAAAAAATCATGTCTCAAGAAGTAGTTAAAGAATTTACCACTAAGGTTAACCAGATTGTGGTTGAACAGGTGGAAGCTAACAAAGATCTGCCCAAAGAGCAGATAGAAAAGGCTAAATCTGAGGTGAGAAGCCAGATTTATCAAGAAATATGCGGGGAGTGGTTAAAAAACGATGAGTAAAATAGATTTCCAAAAAGAGGAATATAAAGATAAGCTTTTAAGTTTAGAAAAAAAGCTTTGTCTTAAGGAAAAAGAAAAAGAAGTCAAGGATTTAGAAGAAAAAAGCAGCCAGTCTTCTTTTTGGCAGGATCATCAAAAAGCAGCTAAGGTAATGCAGCGTTTAGCTGAAATTCAAGGGGAAATTGATCTGTTTCAAGATTTAAAATTTTTATTGGAAAAAGATTTAAGTTTAGAAGAAAGAGAATCTTTTTTAAAAAAGTTTAAGGAATTTGAAAGTCAGGCCCTATTTACCGGCAGATATGATTCAGGGGAGGCAATTTTAAGTATTCATGCTGGCCAGGGAGGAACTGAGGCTTGTGATTGGGTTCAAATGCTTTATAGGATGTATTTAAAATATGGGGAGAAAAAAGGTTTTAAGATGGAAGTGATTGATGAAAGAAGAGGTGAAGAAGCTGGTTTAAAAAGAGTAGTCATTAAAATCTTTGGGTTTAGGGCTTATGGAATGTTAAAGCGGGAAAAAGGGGCTCATCGTTTAGTCAGGCAGTCGCCTTTTAATGCTGACAGTTTAAGACAAACTTCTTTTGCTTTAGTAGAAGTTCTGCCGGTAATTGAGGATGAAGATGAAAGTATAGAGATTAAGGATGATGAGATTGAATTTGAAACTTTTAGGTCTGGAGGGCATGGGGGGCAGAATGTTAATAAGGTTAGTACGGCGGTGAGGATTAAACATAAAGCAACTGGAATTGTGGTTGAATCGCAAACTCAGCGGCATCAAGAACAGAACCGGAAGATTGCCATGCAAATTTTAAAAGCTAAACTCTGGCAGATTCAAGAAGAGGAAAAAGCCAAGGAAATGAAAGCCATTAAAGGTCAATATCGAACTGCTTCCTGGGGAAATCAAATTAGGTCTTATGTTTTGCACCCTTACAAAATGGTTAAGGATGTAAGGACTAAACATGAAGAATCTAATCCGGATCTGGTTTTAGATGGTAATCTTGATGGTTTTATAGAGGCGGAATTGCGACAGCTTGATTAAAGTTTTTAAAAACTGGTATTATTAAAGAGTTAATTAAAAAAAGGAGGTGGAATGCTAAAAAAAGTAACAATTGATTCAGGTAAGCCTGATAAAGATAGTTTAAAAATTGAAAAATTAGTTAAGGATTTTAGTCCTAAAAGCCTTAAAAAAGATAAGAAAAAGCTTAAAATGGTTTTGACTGTTTTGGGTTTAGTCTTAGCCGGTGTTGGATCAGGCTATTTTCTTTCTTGGAACCAAAAAAATACTTCAGCCCCAACATCCAGAAATTTGGGTGAGGAGGCAGTGACTAAAGGAATAACCGTGGGAGTAGCGGATGAAAAAACCTTTAGAGATTCAGCTGAAGGGAAGCTTCAGGCTGGCGGTCTTGATGGGGAAGGTTCTCATCATTTGATTAGACCAGGTGGAGAAACCCAGACGGTATATTTAACCTCTTCAATAATTGATTTAGATAAGTTTGTTGATCATCAGGTTAAAGTTTGGGGAGAAACATTCTCCGCTCAAAAAGCCGCTTGGTTAATGGATGTGGGTAAATTAGAAGTTTTAGAATAAAAGATTAGATAAACTGAAGATATTAATTAAGGTTTTTTTAAAAAATAGCCTTTCTTGGGGTTAGATGATTATATTTAACAAAGTCACTAAAAGTTATTCAAACGGGAATCTAGTTTTAGATGAGGTTTCTTTTACCATTAATAAAGGGGATTTTATCTTTATTACCGGCGCTTCTGGAGCCGGGAAAACCACTATTTCCCGTTTGCTTTTAAAAGAGATTGAACCTAATAAGGGTCAGATTTTTATTGATCAGGAAAATATAGGTAAAATTAAAAAGAGTAAAATCCCGGCGTTAAGAAGAAAGATTGGGACGGCTTTTCAGGATTTTAAACTTTTTTCTGACAAAACTATTAAGGAAAATATTGCTTTGCCTTTAGAGATCTTAAGACAAGCGGAGGATTTAATTGATAAAAGGGTTAAAAGAGTCCTTTCTTTAGTTGGTTTGGAGGGGAAGGAACATTCTTTCCCTCGCCAGTTATCCGGAGGGGAGATTCAAAGAGTGGTCATTGGCCGAGCTTTAATTGCCAGTCCCAAGATTTTGTTTGCTGATGAGCCAACCGGCAATCTGGATGAAGATACTGCCTGGGGAATTATGGAAATATTAAAAAAGATTAATGAAGAGGGAACAACCGTCATTGTGGCCACTCATAACAAAGGAATTGTTAAAAATTTAGGCAAGAGAGTGATTGAACTTCTTAATGCTCGGATAAAAGGAGCGGAGAAAAAGAAAGATATTATTAAAGAGGATGAAGAAGATCAGAAAAAGAAAAAAGAAGGTAAAAAAGAGGAGCCAGATAAGAGAAAAAAGAAGAAGAGGAAGAAAGAAGATAAGAAAAAAGATATGTTAAATGAGTTTTTAGTTAAGGTTGATGTTGGGGGAGAAAAAGAGAAAGAAGAGAAGGAAGAGAAGGAGAAGGAAGAAAAGAAAGAGGAAAAAGATGAAGATAAAGAAACAAACATTAAAGAGGATAAAAAAGAAAAGAAAAAAAGAAAAAGGTTTAGTTTAAAATTTTTAAAAAAAGAGAAGGAGAATAAAGATGGCCAGTAAATTCAAAACTGCCTGGAACCAAATTAGGAGAACTCCTTATCAGACTTTAGCGGCTTTAATGATTATGTTTTTGACTTTTTTTGCCTTGAGTATTTTTTCTTTAATTAGTGTTGGTTCAGTCAGGGTTTTAAAATATTTTGAGGAAGCCCCGCAAGTAATTGCTTTTTTTGAAAAAGGAAAAGATATTCCCCAGGAAAAGATTACCCAGATTAAAAACACTTTAGAGCAGACTGATAAACTGGCTAGTTTCAAATATGTATCTATTCATGAAGCCGAGGCAATCTATAAAGAGAAGAACAAAGATGATCCTTTGCTTTTGGAACTGGTTAATTACAAAATTTTACCGCCTTCAATTGAAATTTCCAGCACTAACATTGAATCTTTATCTAAGTTAAAAGATATTTTAGCCAGTCAAGAAGGGGTGGAAGATATTGCTTTTTACGAGGATATTGTTGAGTCATTGTCTTCTTGGGTAAGAAATATTAGAATTTTTGGTTTAAGTCTAATTCTTTATCTTTTAACCCAATCTCTTTTAGTGGTGGTGGTGGTTATTGGTTTAAAGATTTTATCCAAAAAGGATGAAATTGAAACCATGGAATTAATTGGGGCTCCTAAGGCTTTTATTTCCCAGCCTTTTGTTTTGGAAGGCATCTTTTATGGAGCCGCCGGCGCTTTCATGGCTTGGAGCTTAAGCTATATTATTCTTTTATATAGTACTCCGGTTTTATTATCCTGGTTGGGAGATATTTCTTTATTACCCGTTCCTTTCTGGTTTATGCTGCTTTTGTTATCAGCCATGATCTTTATGGGAATGCTGGTTGGCTTTTTGGGAAGTGTTTTGGCTGTCCGCCGCTTTCTTAAAAAATGAAAGTTAGAATTAAATTAGCTTTAGTTCTTCTGACTGTTTTCCTGGTTTGTTTTGGGTTTTTTGCTTCACCCCTTAAAGCGGGCGAAGAAGAAGATAAATTAAATGATTTAAACAAAAAAATTCAGGAATATGAATCTAAAATTTCTGAACTTCAGGGCGAGCAAAAAACTCTAGCTTCAACTATTGGCTATTTAGACAGCAAAATTGGTTTAGCTCAAACCCAGATTCTAGCCACAGAGCAGGAATTAAAGATTTTAACTGAAGAAATAAACCAATTGTCAGCCAAGATTGGGATTTTAGATAATAGTCTGGCTGATGTTTCGGAAATATTAAGTTCCCGGATTCAAGAGACATATAAGCGGGGACTGGTAGACCCTATCCACTATTTATTTACTTCTAGTGGCCTGGGAGAAGCTATGTCCAGGTTAAAGTATTTAAAGATTGTTCAACTTCATGACCGGGATTTACTTTTCCAAATGCAAAAATCCAAGATGAACTACGATACTCAGAAAAGTTTAAAAGAGGAAAAGCAAAAACAAGAAGAAGAATTAAAAGCTCAGCTACAAATTCAAAAAGTTTCTCTAGATACTCAAAAGCAGGAAAAAGCCTATATTCTACAAAAAACAAAAAATGATGAACAAGAGTATCAAAGATTGTTAACAGTTGCTCGAGCAGAATATCAAGCCATCCAGGGAATTATTGCTGGTTATGGGGATGAAACTAAAGTAGGCCATATAAATGAGGGTCAAAGAATTGCTTCAGTCATTGCCGGTGGGTCTTGTAACTCATCCGGAACTCACCTCCATTTTATGGTAGTAAAAAACAATGAAGTCCAGAATCCTTTTAATTATTTAAAACAGGTAAGTTATCGTAATTGCTCCGGCGGAGGAGATTGTGTTCCTGCTGATTCATTTAATCCTAGCGGCAGTTGGAATTGGCCTTTAAATCCGGAAATAACTTTAAACCAGGGTTATGGACATACTTGGGCAGTTCAAAATACCTGGGTGGGTCAAATTTACAGTTTTCATAATGGGATTGATATAGAGGGGTCCTCTAATGAAGTTAAAGCAGTCCAGGGCGGAACTTTATATCGGGGGAGTTATAATGTTGGTTGTAGTCTTCGCTATGTTAAACTGGAACATGATAATTCAGATCTAGAGACTTTATATCTTCATGTTAATTATTAATAGGGGCAAGATATTTAAAAAAATAAAGAAAAAGAGGAAGAAAAGCGCTTTATTATTACCTTCTTTGATATTTTTCCTTCCTTTTTATTTATTCCTTCCTAAAATTTGTTTAGCTAAGGTTTATATTAATGAGTTTTTACCTCACCCTACTTCTGGTTCTGATTGGATTGAGTTGTATAATTCAGATAATCAAGAAGTAGATATTTCAGGGTGGAGTTTTAAGGATGACAAAAATGTTAAGATTTTTAATTCAGGTGAAGTAATTGGTCCCGGCTCATTTTTTAACTTTTCTTATAGTAGTTGGCTTAACAATGGGGGAGATAGCCTTTTATTAGAAGATGATAAAGGAAATGAAATAGATAGTTATAGTTACAGTTCTGATCCAGAAATTGGGATTTCCTGGGGTAGAAGTCCTGATGGAGGTAGCTTTACAACTTTTAGTTCCCCTACTCCAGGACAGAGTAATGGGGAAGCTGCTTTTTCTCCTTCTCCTAGTCCGTCTTGTTCTCCAAGCCCAAGTTCTAATGAAGATGGACTTTTAAAGATAAATGAGGTTAAGGATAAGGATGATAATATTCTTAAAAGTGTCAAAATATATATTGATGGAGAATACATCCATCATTATGCTCCAGAAGAATTAAAAATATGTTCAGACTGTCTTTGTGATACTTATGTTGAGTGCTATTTTGGAGAACATGAGATAAAGCTGGAGAAAAGCGGGTTTAAGGATTGGCTGGAAGAAAGAACAATTAATTCAGGTGACACGATAGAGATTAATGTAGTCTTGGAAGAAAATGATGAGGAAGAAGAGAAAGAAAGTGTTTCTCCTAGTCCTAGTTTTGTTTCTCCTTCCAGCAATTTAGCTTCTTTAACTCCAGCAAATTACAAAAATGAGTCTAAAGATAGTGAGAGAGAAATTGATTTTACGGGTGAGGTTTTTGGAACCAGCAGTAGTCAGGCTAGCCAATCAGGGGATAATAAAGATGAGAAATTTAATTTATCTTTACCTTTATTAATTAGCGGTAGTGGCGCTTTTTTCTTATTAGCCGCCAGTTTTCCCTTTTTAAAGCCTAAAATTAATAAACTAATTAAAAAATCTAGGAAAAAAAGTTTTTAAGGAGGCTTTTAAAAGAATTGTTTTTCGCGAGTTCTAAAAACGATTGCAACCCCCTAAGGTAGTTTTGTATCATCTCCTCCATGATCAAGATGGAGGTGAGTCAAATACCAAAATTCAGGAAATTAACTAAAACTGAAAGAATTTTAATTGCCCAGTTAAAAAGCAAAGCATATTCTCATAAAACAATTGCCAGGGTTTTAGGCAGATCAGTTTCTACTATTGGCAGGGAAATTAAAAGGAATAGTTTTCAGGGAAAGTTTTATGAGCCTTTAAATGCCCAGGCTAAAACCGAAGCAAGAAAAAAGAAAGCTTGGGGAGCCAAACAGCCATTAAAGAACCAAAAGATCTATGCCTATGTTCTAAGAAAGCTCAGAGCAGGCTGGAGTCCAGAGCAGATAGCCGGTAGACTAAAGTCTAATCATCCTCAAGATAAAAGTTTTTGGATCTGTCATGAAACTATTTATCAGTTCATTTATCACCCCAAGAGTAAAGATAAGCATTTATGGGAATATTTAAGGCGCAAGCAGAAAAGGAGAAGGAAAAAACAAGGCAGAAAAACCCAAAGAGTCAGAATTCCAGATAGAGTCTCTATCCATCAAAGATCAAAGTTAATTGATCAAAGAAAACAGATTGGTCATTGGGAAGGAGACAGTATTGTAGGCAGAGGCCATACCAATGGTCTGCATACAGAATATGAGAGAGTTAGCAGCTTAATCAGGTTTGAAAAACTTAAAGCTATCAGTGCTGATGAAACCCTTTCAGCTCAGAAGAAAATATTTGGATCTTTACCTAAAAAGCTTAGAAAGTCAACTACTCTAGATAATGGTATGGAAATGGCCAAACACACAAGCTTAAAAAAGTTAGGTATGAAAACCTACTTTGCTGATCCATACTCATCTTGGCAAAGAGGAGGTAATGAAAATGCTAATCTGTGGATTAGATACTACTTTCCCAAAGGAACTGATTTCAGTAAAATTACAAATGAAGATCTAAAAGATGGAGAATGGGAGTTAAACAACAGACCCAGAAAAAGATTAAAATTCAAAACACCCATGGAGGTTTTTACAGAATACCTTAATCTCTAAGGGTTGCAGGAGTAGCTAGAATACGGGTTTTCCTTTTTTAAAGATTTTTTATGATATACTTTCTTTTATGGAGAAAAAAGATTATTTAAAGCTTTGGACACCAGTTTTTTTATGGTGCTTAGTAATATTTTCTCTTTCTGCTGTTTCCACTCTACCGGCTCCTGAAATTATTTGGTGGGATTTTATTTTAAAAAAAACAGCCCATATATTAGAGTATGGGATTCTTTTCTTTCTGTTTTACCGGGCAATTAATAAAGGAAAGATGGAGTTTTCTAAAAAAGCGGCTTTAACTTCTTTTCTTTTTTGTTTTCTTTATTCTCTTTCTGATGAATATCACCAGAGCTTTGTTCCAGGCAGACACAGCAAGTTAATGGATGTTGGTTTTGATTTTACCGGCAGTTTCTTATCTTTTTTGACAATTAAGAATAATCTTTGTTTTTTCAAAAAAGAGAAAAATACTTTTATTTCTGCTTCTGAAAAAGAGACTAGAAAAATAGCGGGAATATTAAAAAAAAAATTTAAGAAAAATAGATTAGCTTGTTTGTATGGACCTTTAGGTTCTGGGAAAACCACTTTTGTTAAAGGTTTGGGAAAGGCTTTAAAAGTTAAAGATAGAGTCAGCTCCCCTACTTTTCTTTTAATGAAGGAATATAAGGGGAAGGGTTTTAACTTGATACATTTGGATTGTTACAAAATAGAGTCAGTGAAAGACTTAAAAAGCTTTGATTTAGAAGAATTATTAAAGGATAAAAAAAATATTGTAGTGATTGAATGGGCGGAAAAAGTAGATAAAATATTGCCTAAAAATAGAGTTAATATTTATTTTTCTTACCTTAATGAAACAAAAAGAAAAATTATTATTAAAGATTGATACCAGTAATAACCTAAGGGCAGATGTTAGCTTGGGAGAGGTTAGAATAGAAAAGAAGTACCGCAATCCTCGTGATCAGGATGTTTTAAGCTTAATTAAAAAAGTTTTAAAAAAATCTAAAAAAGATTTCAAAGATATTACTGAAATTAAAGTTAATGTTGGACCAGGTTCATTTACCAGCACTAGGGTTGGAGTAGCCATTGCCAATGCTTTAGCTTGGAGTTTAAAAGTTAAGGTGAATGAGAAAAACCAAGTGACTCCAATTTATTAAATTTCTATTTTCTTGACATTTCATATGAAAGATTGGGATGTTGTTTTACTGGTATGGTTATTGGATGAAAACGTATATATATAGGAGATAAACATGTTCATAGTTCAAATTCAAGTTCAGGTAGATTGTCAGTTCAATGGTGGCGGTTTTTCGTTTGAGGTTCAAAGCTTATAGGGCAGCTTTGGTACTATATAAGTTTTGAGATGTTTGTTTGTTATGTTAAAGGAGAAACATTTGGAAGATTTCTTACAAAAAAACAAGGAAAAAGAAAACAAAAAAGGATAAAAAAATGTTCAAAACAACTTTTGGAAACATAATAATCATAGTCATCTTGATTTTAACCTTAGGCAAAATGTACCGAGTGCCCAAGGCTTAAAGTCACCAAATCACCTGGCCGACAAAATCAAGATAGGTTCTGATCGCAACCATAGTTCTTTCAGCACTGATACAAGTAAATTTATGAAGGATGCAAACAGCTGCTGAATTAGGAGACCAGGACAAACCGGAGGTTTGAAGTTTATAGATTTAGGGGGTGTAGCCTTATTAACTTGGTGAGAGATCACCAGGAAAAAGTTAATAAGAAATGTTGCTTTTTTCCACAAAGCAAAAGCTACACCCCACCCTTTTCTCATACTCTGAGATTTTTTACACCCGCTAGCTGTTTCCTCTTCATTCTAAAGAGCCTCACTAATATAGTGGGGTTTTTTAGTGGTTATATCTTCAGCTTGACAAAGGCTTATCAATTGCTCTAGTATATTGAATACAATTTAAAAATAGAATATAAAAACTGCCCAGTATTTTTTGCCCTGGGCTATTTTTATGTTTTCAACAGGACTATTAGCTTCAAATATTTTGACCACAAGTAGCCAACCTATACTGGTTGGTTTTTTTGTGTATTTTTTACTCTGTCCTCTGAGAGGAGGTGAAAAATAAAATGAAAAAAATAATTTTTTCCTTAATGAGTATAGTTTTAGCCTTAGGATTAGTGGTTGGAGCTACAGGAGCTTTATACAGTGATGACGCGGAAATAACTGGTTTAACTTTTTCAACTGGTAATGCTGATTTACAAATGACCCAGGTAACTATGGGTCATTGGTATTCTGATGATGCGTCAGCAGCTGAACTAAATGTTACTTTTCCTGATGATTTATATCCAGGATATGAAGGTAGCTGGGGCAGTCCAGACGGAGCTATTTATTTAGGAAACTGGAGTAATTCACCCATTAATTTGGCTGTCAGCGCAACCGTTACTAGCTATACTGAAGATGTGGCAGTCTTGGATGATACAATTCAAATGGCAATGGCTTGGGGTGGTGATTGTGACAACATGGGAGTTGGTACCGGTTTTCATACTTTAAGTTGGTGGCAAACTCACTCACATGATCTTTTTACATATGTTAGTGGTTCTGCTGACCCAGTCACTTGTGGATTTATTCCTAATGATCACTCAGGTGGTTATGGAGGATATTCAAAAGCGCTTAAATTCTTTTTGAAAGTTCCAAGTTCAGCTGGAAATGAAATAGCTGATGGAACGGCTAGCTTTAACATTCATTTTGATGCTATTCAAATAGCACCATAATTGTTTAAGCCTTTAGCCTGGTTGCGTAATTTTTTACGCAACCTGCCAGATGTTTAAATTTAAGAAAAAAGATATTAATAAAAAAAAGAAAAAGATTATTTATTTTCTATTTTTCCTAGTTTTTCTAGTGATTGGGGGAATAGTGGTTTTAACTGCCTTTGAAATTCCTCCCGGGTACAAGCTTTTTGCGGTTCAGTCTGGTTCAATGTCACCAGCCATTTCCACCGGCAGCCTTATTATAATTGAAAAGCAAGAAAATTATAAAACTGGAGATATTATTACTTTTAAAAACAAAGACTTTAAAAATCTTTCTAATCCAAAATCAACTACTACTCATAGGATTATTGAAGAACTTGTTACTGATGAGATTATTTATTTTAAAACTAAAGGGGATGCTAATAATTCTCCGGAAAAAGACTTAATTACTAAAGAACAAATATTAGGAGCAGTAAAATTTAAAGTTCCTTATATGGGTTATGCGGTTGCCGCTGCTAAAAAGCCTCAAGGTTTAGTTTTATTGGTTGTTGTTCCAGCGACAATTATTGTTTACGAAGAATTTTTAAAAATAAAAAAGGAATTAAAAAGACTGATAAAGAAAAGAAAAAAACCTAAAGAAGAATGATAAAAGAAGTTTGGTTTAAATTACTAATTTTCCTTATTTTCGGGCTTAACTATATTCCTTTGACTAATTCTGAGTATAGAGATCAATCAGAGATTAATAGTTTAACTTTGAAAACAGCTGATTGGGTTGCGCCTGAATCCCAAGCTGATCCTTTACCTGAATATATGACTACTTCTAGTTTTCCTGTTTCATATTCTGTTTCAGATGCTCATAGTTTAGTTGATAAGGTGTGGTTGTATTATAGATTTGAGGGGGGAAGTTGGACTTATTTTGATGATGATGATTTTGCTGATGCTAATCCTTATGCTGGTAGTTTTTCTTTTTTGTCAGCTTTTCCTTGTGGAGAGATAGAATTTTTTACGATTGGAGTTGATGTTTGGGGAAACATTGAGAATGATACTAATGGAAATGGAGTTTTAGAAGAAAGTGAGTATCCTTTAGCTGATACTTCTACTTTTATTTGTACTTTAGCTCCAAATACAAGTTTATTATCCGGTAATTTTATTAATGATACTCAGATAATTAATGAGAAAGTTAGTAATGGGAATTTTGAAGCGGGTTTGTTGGATTGGGAGACAATTGGTGATGTCTCAGTTATAACAGGAGATGTGTTTGAACCTTTAGCTTATGACGGTTCATATATGGCTAAAATTGGAGATGTTGGTGAGCCTGGGAATGAGATTTGGGAGAATAAGTTAAGTCAGAAAATTGATAATGGGGCGAAAAACGTTTCCTTTTACTATAACTTTTATACCATGGATTCTTTTTTTGATAATCCGGGAATGATAGTAAAAATAAATGATTATGAGGTATTTAGAATTACTGCTTTTGAGGTGGATGATATGGATCCTTTAACTATTCCCAATAGCACTGGCTGGAATCAAGTTAGTTTTGATTTAACCGGGATTGCTGATCCGGTTTTAGAAATAATATTCTATTCTGGTAATACCAGTGATGAGTATTTACAATCTTGGGTATATATTGATAATGTAACTACATCAGAAGTCTTTGCTTCAGACGCAACTGAATTTCACTTTATGGTGGCTCATTGCTGCGGGGTGGCTTCCACTCATTATAGTTTAGATGGAATCCATTTTACTCTGGATGATGGGACTGGTTTTATGGGTTCAGACTTGCCTTCTGATGATAATATAGTTTCTTTTTATTCCATTGATAATGCCGGCAATGTGGAGGGAATTAAGACTAGGAGAATTGTGAAGAATAATAATCCGCCAAGTCAGGTAATTGATTTATCGGCGGTGGGAATTTCTAAGGCAGCCATTAATGTTTCTTGGACTGCGCCTCTTGATGATAGTTTGACTGGTCAGGCCATGGTTTATGATTTGCGGTACCGGAGTGAGGCTGAGGGTGGACCAATTTTAACTGAAGCTGATTTTACTGCTTCTCACAAGGTCTCTAATTTACCGGCTCCTAAATTACCGGGTAGTTTTGAAAGTTTTGATGTTCCAGGTTTAGATAGCAGTACCACTTATCATTTTGCTTTGAAAAGTGGAGATAGTGCTCCCAACTGGTCTTTAATATCTAATCCGGCTGTAGGGACAACTTTATCTTTTGCCGTTGATCCTGATGTGTCTGAGGGTGAGGTAGTTATAAATGAGTTAATGTGGATGGGGTCCAAAAGTTTTGGTCCTAGTGATGAGTGGATTGAGATTAGGAATATGACTGGAGAATTTATTGATTTATCCTGGTGGCAGTTTGTTAAAGTTAATGGCGGAGTCGAAACCTGTATGTATACTTTTTCTCCGGGAGTGACTTTAGCTCCTCATGGCTATTTATTGGTTTCAGAATATGATGAGGCTCATTCAGCCATAAGTTTAACTTGTCCAGGGTCTGATTGTTTGGTGGTAGGTGGGGGTAATACTGATGATTTGAATTTTGAACTGGCGGATATTGGTTTGAATTTAAGACTTTATGATGGTGATCCGGCTTTAGGGGCTCTATTAATTGATCAGGTTGATAATGGTCAGGGTGATCCGGCTGGTGGAGAATATGATAATTTGGCTGATATATATTTTTCTATGGAGAGAAATGATAGTCCTGGTAATGGTTATGACGCTTCTTCCTGGCATACTTGTTTAGCTAATCCAGGTGATATTAGCCTTTTTTGGGACTCAGGTTTTGTGGAGAAAGGGACTCCAGGTAATCCTAATCTATCCCAATTTAACTTCCCTTATTTAAGTTTTTATCTTGACCAGAAAAAAGAAAATGTTGGTTTTAAAGTTTTTAATTTACTTAATTGGGAAGATTTAAATTATGAGGTTTCCTATGATTCAGATCAGGGTAGTCAGGGAATATTAGGACAAATAGAGGTTAAGGGTTTAGATTTTATAAAGCGGGATGATTTAAAACTGGGGACTTGTTCTGCTGAAGGGAAGATTTGTACTTTTAACACGAATGTTTCTAATTTAAACTTAAAAGTGATTTTGAAAAATGGAGATCAAGAAAAAATTATGGAAAAGGGGATAGAATAGTAAAATGAAAAGAATAAATTTAATAAAATTAGGATTAATATTTTTATTAAATCTAGTTTTATTTTCTTTGGGATCTAAAAAAGCCTGGGCGGTTGTTAAAACCAGTGGGGACCTTCAAGTTACCTATGATGATCCTTTATTTTCAGCGAGCACTGTTTGGTATCCTGGTTTAACTGAAACCCGGAGTTTTAAGGTTAAAAATATTGGGAGTAAAAAGCATCAGAACTATACTAAGGCCGAGGATTATTCGGATACTGGCAATTTAGCTCAGGTTTTATTCCTTTCTTTAAAGAAAGGTTCTAACTACTATTTTGGTTCTGGAATGACTAAAACCATGAGAGACTTTTGGAATCAAGGAGATCTTCGGTTAACTGATATTAATTCAGGGGAAGAATTAACTTATGATATTACAATTTATTTTTCATCTTCAGCGGGGAATGAATACCAGGGAAAACAAGCTAAGTTTGATTTAGTTATAAGGTTTGCCGACACTGATGATGAAGTGGTCATCGGGGTTGGGGGAGATGGTGATGGAGGGGACGGAGCCGTTGTTTCCGCTTTAAGTGATTTAAGTTTTCAAATTGGAGGTTATTTACCGGTATTTTATGAGGAAGAAGAAGAAGTGGAGGAAAAAGGGGAAGTTGAGGGAGTTATTGAAGAAGAGGGGGAAGTTAAAGGAGAGGCTACTTGTCCTTGGTGGGAAAGTTTATGGTGGTTGCCATTGTTAATTCAGGCAGTTTTAAGTTTCTTATATTATTTTTTGATTAGAAAAAGAGAGATTAAAAACTGGTTTTCAGTCCCTTTAATGCTGGGAATTCTTTCTCAAATTGTTCATTGGATTTTAGGTTGCCAGTGTGCTTTAAGCTTCTTATGTCCCTGGTACTGGCTGTTTAATTTATTAATATTTTCTTTTTCTTCCTTTTATTACCAGAATTTAAAATCAAAAATTTAATAAGAAATGTTCCTTCTTCTTGATTTAATTTTGTTAAAGTTTCAGCAATTTAGTTGACATGTAGGTTTTTCTTTGGGTTCTTGTAAAACGATAGCCTCCAAGGCTAAACTAGTTAGTGTTATTAAAAACTAGCAAGCCAAAAAGGAGGCTATCATGAC